>OHKV01000416.1_pt1 | contig 28446 bp, 20 predicted proteins | sample 1568951 | NCBI WGS metagenome assembly OHKV01 (sample SAMEA3879528, study PRJEB24766) | human gut metagenome | biome: human-associated habitat; feature: feces | place: USA | collected 1985/1987
TGGAAGGAAGTGACTGCCGCTTGAATGGTAATCCCACGCTGCCGCTCCAAAAACAAGGTGTCCGTCCTCGTTGTCCCTTTTTCGACGCTCCCTGGTTCTGAAATGGCTCCACTGGCATATAGCAGACTCTCCGTCAAGGTCGTCTTTCCAGCGTCTACATGGGCAAGAATCCCGATATTGATAATGTTCATGTCTATCCTCCATACAAGGCCCGAATGGGCGCAAAAATCCCCAGCGGCTAATACTTTTACCGCTGGGGATCATGACTTCGGACACACAGAAACATACACGACTTACATAAGCCGCGGTCCGTCACGATATTTACTAAAAAGGCAAAAGTATTCTTAAAATTGGGTACAAAAACCAAGCCCCTGCAAGGGGCAATCATTTTTGCGCCCATTATCAAATTTTATTTAAGAATACCTTGCCGCATATTTGATAGACTCCTCAAATCAGGATAATAGCAGTATATCATAGTACGCTCTAAAAAACAAGAAATCATTTTACCGATTCCACAAATAAAATCGGAGGGTATTCACTGGAATACCCTCCGGTTTTGGTGATTATCGTGCGTCTATCCGAATTTTTGACTTTGCGGCCCGTTTCCGTTCCTTTTCGGCATGTTCCTGCTGGTAAGCTGCCTCTAATATTCTGTCCACTTGTTCTGGGCCAAAGGCCCTTTTGACCCGCTCATAGTCAGCGGAGACTTGCCGCATGGCCTTGTTTTCCAACTTGACCTCCTGCAATCGATCAGACAGGCGGATGTTGCTCTCCCTCACCCGGCCATAGTCCCCTTGCAGACGCTCAAATTTCCCCCGCAGCTCCACATAGGCCAGATACAGGGAGCGCAGCACCTTGACGATTTGGGCCAGCAGGGGCTTTGCCTTTTTCTCTCGGTAGGCCCGGCCTGTTTCCAGCGTTCCCGGCTCCGGCAAAATCTCCTCCGGATTGGCGGAGAAATCCGCTGCCAACCGCTCCATATTTTTCACCGCCGGGGCAAGTTCTTTGAGCCGCCGTTCCTGGCTCTCCACCTGGTTTTCTTTCTCCGCCTTGACCGTCTCCAGAACGGCGATCTCCTTTGCCCGCTGCTCTTTCTTGTAGTCCAGCACAGACAAGTGCTTGTCGTGGGTGCCTTTGTCCTCCCACTCAATCCCGTGGCGCTCCATGACCAGGGAAAGCTGCTCCTTTTCCGAGCGCACCCACTGGCTCCACTCTGTGTCCCCTCTGGTGCCGCCCTGGAAACCCTGGGCCGCTAACGCCTGTTTCAAAGATACCCTCGTGTCCAGCCCTCGCTTGCTCCCGGTGGTGAATGGTACAAAGTCAATGTGCAGATGGGGCGTAGCCTCGTCCATGTGGAGGTGGGCAGAGAACACCCGGAGTTGGGGGTTGCGCTCTTGAAAGCCCTTCATGTACTCGTCCAAAACCGCTGCCGCAAGCTGTCCCTCCTCGCTGTCGGCGCTCATATCATCTCGATTGCCCACTTGCAGGATGATTTCATGGAACGGCTTTTCCTGCTTGCCGGAGCGGATCTTCTCATAGTAATCCTCTATCCTTCTGTCGGCCCTGGTTTGTTTAGCGTTGTACCGTTCCAGAGCCTCGTCAAAGAGTTCATGGTACACCGCCTTGATATTCTCCTGGCAGTAGGTTATATTCAAGTGGGAGCGTTCCGGGTCAGTGTTCTTGGCGTGGAATTTTCTACTGTTATGGTTCACCGATCCTTGGCCCACCATGGCGCTGATTGTCCTTTTCAAATCAATCCCTCCTCCCTTTTCCGCCGCGCAAGCGGCGAGCCTTTGTTACTTTCTGCGAAAGTAACGCAAAAGCACTTTTGACAGCCTGACGGCCATCAAAAGCGCATTTGCGCCCTACGGGGTGGTGTGGGGGCTTTGCCCCCGGCAACTGCGGTTGCCTCCCCCAGCAGGGCCGCCCTTTGAAAAGGGCACCCTGCACCCCGCCTAAACTTTGTCACTCGCCGTTGGGCAGGGTGGAAAGGCCAGGGGCCTTTCCACCGCCCGGCAAGTGTTTTCCGTGGGCCGAAAGTCAAGGGGTACGGGTTGTATTGACTTGCGGCAATCTCCACCCGCAGGTATGCCCCCCTTGACTTTCGCCCCCGCTCCCCGTGACAGCCGTGACGACCGTGACGATGTTTTACACACCGCCTCCGCACTCCGAAAAGCTGTCACAGCTGTCACGGTCGTCACGCCTGGGGTTCCTCCAACGTGAGCTTGATACTCCGCCCGGCATGGGTTCGGGCGCTTTCATAGTGGATGTGGTACTCATAGGACAGCCGCCACGCCCGGACATTCAGCCGCATAGCCAGGGCATTGGGTTTCATATCCAGCCCCAGGGCGGCGACAAGTTCCGTGGCCGTCCCTCTCCACTCTGGCCGTTCCGCCGTTACCAGGGCGGCAACAGCCTCCAACACCGGGTCAGGCGGCTCCTGCCGCAGCTCCGTTTCCCGCCGCTCCAGCTCCCACACAAGCCGTTCCTCGTCCCGCTTGAGGTAGAGGCGCTGGTCTTGCTGATCCCGCCCAGAAATGTCCAGGGTGGCGGCGTTGTCTGCCCGCCGCTCCTTTTGGAGCAGAAAGGCCCCGTCTGCCGCACCCAATAAGCCGTTGGTGCCGGAGATCATATCAAACTTATCATCGGCCTGCTGCTTGCGGGTGTGATGTACAACCAGGAGGCAAACCCCGCTTATATCGGCAAACCGTTTCAGTTTGGTGATTACCTCATAGTCGTTGGCATAGCTGTACTTCTCTGCCCCGGCCTCCCGGATTTTTTGCAGGGTGTCGATGATAATAAGCCGGGTGTCCGTGTGTTCCCGGACAAAGCCCTTTAGCTGCTCCTCCAGGCCACCGCCGAGCTGCTTAGCTCCGATGGCAAAGAACAGGTTTCCGGTACTCTCTACTCCAAACATCCGGTACAACCGCTCCTGTAAGCGACGGTGGTTGTCCTCCAGGGCCAGATAGAGGACTGTCCCCTGGCGCACCTCATACCCCCACAGGGAAAGGCCCATACTCACATGATAGGCAAGCTGGGCCATGAGAAAGGACTTGCCCACCTTGGGAGCGCCCACAAAGAGATATGTCCCCGCATAGAGCAGACCGTCTACCACAGGAGGTCTGCCGGGGTACACCTGTTCGTAGAGGTCATTCATAGACACGGTAGGCAGATAGGCCGGGTCATTGACCCGGCTTATCTGCCGCAGGATTTCCTCCAAATCTCTTTCCGGGGGCTTGTGTTCTGTCACGCCCTCTGCTATACTTTGGTTAGGTTTTTGTGAGAGCGACTGTCCCCCGTCTGCGCCAACAGGCGGATATGGGGCAGTCGTTTTCTCTTGCAATCTATCCATCTATCAATCCTCCCTCATGCCGTCCATGATGGCGGCGATCAGCCGGATGGTGTCCAGCAACTCCCCATCCACGCCATTCCCGGCCTCGATACGCTCCAGTTCTTCCAGAACGGCGGCCAGCTCGTTCCGCAGGGCCTTATACACCCTGGGGTTGCCCTGTACCACCACATCCCGGCACAGCAGCCGTCGGGTGATGTAGTCCTGTTTGGTAAGGCCGGAGAGCCGCACAGCGGTTTCAATTTCCCTGTCCTCATCCGGGGACACCCGGAAAGCCACAGTTTTGTTTCTCCAGCGGTTGTGTCGGTCAAGATTTTTCACTGACATGATTTAGGCCCCCTTTCGCTCCATGTCCAGTTTGTCCGCCATCTCCGCCTGCCGGGTGGGGAACAGGTGGGCGTAGCGGTAGGTAATATCAATGCTTTCATGTCCCACCCGGTCAGCGATTGCCAGGGCCGTAAAGCCCATGTCAATGAGCAGCGAAATGTGGGAGTGCCTCAGGTCGTGTATTCTGATCCGCTTTACCCCGGCCTCTTTCGCACCCCTGTCCATCTCCCGGTGGAGGTAGGATTTTGTCACCGTGAAAATGCGGTCGGTGGGCTTCACCCCATACAGGCTCTTGATATAGTCTCGCATTTCTTCACAGAGGAAAGCGGGCATTTGAATGACCCGGTTGCTCTTAGGGGTCTTGGGGTCGGTAATCACATCCTTGCCCTTAATCCGCTGGTAGGACTTGGAGATGGTGACGGTCTGTTTCTCAAAGTCGAAGTCGCCAGGAGTGAGGGCCAGCAGCTCCCCCTCCCGGACGCCGCACCAGTAGAGCATTTCAAAGGCGTAATAGGAAAGGGGCTTGTCCATCATGGCCTCGGCGAATTTCAGATACTCCGCCTTTGTCCAGAACAGCATTTCCCGTCCCTTTGGCTTTCCCATATTGCCCGCCTGGGCAGCGGGATTGACCTTTAGATTGTAGTGCCGTACCGCATGGTTGAACACGGCGCTCAACTGATTGTGCAGCGTTTTTAAGTACACCGGAGAGTAGGGCTTGCCGTTCTTGTCCCGGTAACCCAGCATTTCATTCTGCCAGGCGATGACCTCCTTGGAGTGAATGTCGCACATCTTCCGCTTGCCGAAGTACGGCACCAACTTCTTGTAGAGGATATGCTCTTTCGTCCCCCAGGTGTTTTCCTTGATACGGCCTTTCATGTCCGCCACATAGACAGCCACGAAGTTTTCAAAGGTCATTTCCAGGTCGGCGGTCTGTTGTTGCAGGAATGTCCGCTCCCACTCCAGAGCCTCCCGCTTGGTGGGAAAGCCCCGTTTCATTTTCTTTACTTTCTTGCCCGTCCAGTCCTCGTAGTAAAAGGACGCATACCATGTGCCCTTTGCCTTGTCTTTGTATGCCGGCATTGTGGTTCCCTCCTTATTGTCTGTCCCGCAGCCCATAGAATTTTTCCTCGAAGTAGCGCCTGCTTACCCGTCCGGGAATGGTGAGAAAGCCTTTTTTCTTCAGCTCCTCGTTCATCTCCCGCACCAGCTTGTAGGCGTAGGGCTTGGAAATGCCCAGCTCCCTGGCGACCTCCTCTGCTCTCACAAACAGCTCCTTTTCCATGGTCAGCACCTCCTTATTTTAGTTTCGCAAATATGTTAATGTCACCATCTTCATTATACATTAACATAAGTGTTAATGTCAAGAATTTATTTCGCATTTTTGTTAAAGATTATCTTGCATCTTTCGCTTTTTTGCGCTATACTATTGGCAAAGGCGGTGGGATATTATGACAGTCGGAGACAAGATAAAGAAAATCCGCACCTTTCGAGGCATGACACAAAAGGAATTGGGGCTTGCTATCGGCTTTGAGGAAAAGGGAGCGGACAACCGGATCGCCCAGTATGAGACGAATTACCGTGTTCCGAAACGGGAACTGCTGGACAAGATGGCCGAGGCGCTGCGGGTAGACCGCCAGAACTTCTACACCATCGCCCCCGGCTCTGCCGAGGACTTCATGCGGACATTCTTCTGGCTGGACGAGGACAGCCCTGGCGCTATCCGCCTGTTCCAACTTGTCCGCAATCCGGGCAGAGCAGGGGCCGCTGATGATACCGCTGTACGGTACAATGATAGCGATGACTGGCCCGCACACCCTCCCGTGGGTATGTACTTCCAGTATGGCCTTGTGGACGAGTTCATGCGGGAATGGCTTTTTCGTCAGCAGGAGTTACACGCCGGGGAGATCACCAGGGAAGAGTATTTTGAATGGAAACTCAACTGGCCCCATACCTGCGACGATGGCCTGGAAAGCGAATATTATATCCCTTGGCGGAAAAATAAATAAGACAAGCAAAAAAACCGCCCTGCTGAATTTGTCGTTCAGCAGGGCGGTTTTGCTTGTCCTTTTGGGATTTTTCTCTTGAGAATACCGGGCGGACACAAATAGTATCAATCCAGTATCAAGAGCAGTATGGACGGGCAAAAAAGCCTGTATTCATGCGGGTTTTCGCCGTTTCGAGCGTCATTCCCATTCAATGGTTCCTGTCGGCTTTGGAGTCAGGTCATAAAGCACGCGGTTTATCCCCTTAACTTCTTTAACGATCCTGTCGGTTATTCTTTGCAGCACGGGCCAGTCTATGGTCTCAACGGTTGCGGTCATAGCGTCCACTGTGTTTACCGCACGAATGACAGCCGCATATTCCACGCTTCTGGCATTATTTCTCACACCAACGGACTTGAGGTCCGGAACAATGGTGAAATATTGCCATACCTTACCTGCAAGGCCTGCTTTATCGAATTCTTCACGTACAATGGCGTCCGATTCCCTAACCGCTTCAAGCCTGTCGCGAGTAATGGCTCCGAGGCAGCGCACTCCAAGTCCCGGACCCGGGAACGGCTGGCGGTATATCATGCTGCCAGGCAATCCAAGCTCTGCGCCGCAGGCGCGCACCTCGTCCTTAAACAGCATTTTAAGCGGCTCCACCAGTTCAAACTGAAGATCCTCAGGCAGCCCGCCCACATTGTGGTGGCTCTTGACCAGCTTTGCCGTCTTAGTTCCGCTTTCCGCAATGTCTGGGTAAATGGTACCCTGTCCCAGGAATTCAATGCCGTTGAGCTTGCGGGCTTCTTCCTCAAATACCCGGATAAATTCAGTGCCTATTATCATCCTCTTCTCTTCAGGGTCGGCTACCCCGTCCAGCTTTGTGAGGAAACGCTCGCTGGCGTCAACATATACCAGATTTGCCTTGAGGCCTTCCCTGAATACGGAAATTACCTGCTCCGGCTCACCTTTTCTCAACAGTCCGTGATTTACATGCACACAGGTCAGTTGGCTTCCTATGGCCTTAATAAGCAAGGCTGCCACTACTGAAGAGTCAACCCCGCCCGAGAGCGCCAGCAGCACCTTTTTATTGCCCACTTGCCGGCGCACTAGCTCAATCTGATCCGCTATAAAATTCTTCATGTTCCAGTTGGCTTGAGCTTTGCACTCTCCAAATACGAAATCAGAGAGCAGTTTTTTGCGCTCGTGTTCATTTTTCGGCCATTTTGCGGCGCCTTTTGTCGCCCTGCCTGCGTGGTCAACCGCGAATATTGGCAGTCCGCAGCCGTAAACAGCCTCTCCAACATCTATTGCCGCCCCGTCCACAACCCGGTTTGGCCCGCCGTTAAGTATGATCCCCTTGACGTTAGGAAGAGCTTTGAGCTCTTGTACCGTAATGTCATGTGCGTGAATTTCTGTATAAACGCCAAGACCTCTTATGTCCCTGGCAATTCGTGTATTTTCCTCGCTTCCAAGATCCAGAATCACTATCATATCCTGCTGCATGTAATATCCTCCTAATATGTATGGTACTCTATATCGGCAGACCCTAGCCGAGCCTTTCCGCTATTCATAATAACATAAACCGCCACAGTCTACGACAAATCCGTAAAAAAAACGGTTAAATGACATAAAAAAGCTCACCTTGTTTTATTGGCGCTGAAACACATCGGAAACATTTTTGTGCTATAATCGATAAAAGGCGGTGTTCTGATGCAAAACATACTAATAGTGGAAGATAACGCAGATATTTCAAAACTCATAAAAATAACGCTTCAAAACGCCGGTTTTAATGCTGAGACGGCCCTTGACGGAGAGATCGGCGCGGACATGGTGGAGGCAAAGCGATATGACCTTGTTTTGCTGGACATTATGCTGCCCAAAATAGATGGTTACGACCTTATAGCATATATAAAAAACTACGATATACCCGTAATTTTTATCTCCGCAAAGGGAGACATTGAGGATAAGGCCAAGGGTTTTCATTTGGGCGCGTACGATTATATTGTAAAGCCTTTTGAACTGGAGGAGCTGGTGCTTCGTGTGGAAAACGTGCTCAGGCATTACGGTCACTCGCGAGATACCCTCAAAGCGGGAGGCGTTAAAATTAACATACTCACACGTACTGTCGCTAAAAACGGAGAAACCGTTCCCCTTACTCCTAAGGAATACGACCTTTTGGTCGCCCTTGTGCGAGGCAAAAACATGGTCCTGCGGCGCTATTCCCTTTATGAAAAGGTCTGGGACGAGCAATACAGCGAAGATACACGTACGCTTGACATCCATATCAGAAGGCTTAGGAAAAAGCTTCAGCTGGAAAAAGAAATAAAAACCGTTCCCAAAGTGGGATATATGCTGGAGGTGGATAATTGAACTTTTCCTTTAAAATGGTCATTTGCATATCGCTTATAGTGTTGCTTCTGTTTTCCGCGGGCAGTATTGTTATGATCTGTTCTAATTTCACTTCACAGCTAAACAGCGCTATCGACAGCTGTACGGAGCGGCATATACTGACACGCTATTCTCTGGAGACAAAAATCATCAGCGACCAGATGAAAGGCACTGCTTTTACAAACGACGATCTGGCGAGATACGCGGACCAGCTCTCGTCATACTCAACGGACAGCATGCTCAGGATCATCCTGGAGAACCAAACGGTATTTTCAAACCAGGACTGGGGCCAGGAACATCCAAGCGACGGTGAATATATGATAACGCAGGCAAACGGAGCCAACCATCTAATTTTTAAATCCAATGTGACTGTGGGGAAAAATGCATTCAATGTTGTCACCGGATATAATATTGACCGCGTATTTACCGAGAGGCAGCGTCAGTATGAAACGTTTCTGCTGGTACTTAGTGCAGTGCTCATTGTGAACACGGCCATAACCGCTTTGGTTAGCCGGTATATCACAAAGCCCATAAAGAAACTCAGCATTGTTAGCGGGCGAATAGCGTCTGGTGCATATGGCGAGCGCACAAACATAAAAACACAGGATGAATTAGGCGAACTGAGCAACTCCTTTGACAAAATGGTGGATACTCTTCAAGTTGAAATGGACAGGCGTACTGCCTTTGTCGCGGACTTTTCGCATGAGCTTAAGACGCCCATGACCTCTATGATGGGCTATTCGGACATTTTGCGGAGCAAACAGTGCACGAGCGATGAAATATACGAATATGCAGACGCCATATATAAAAACAGCTGCAGGCTTGAATCGTTGTCCTCCAGTATGATGGCCCTGCTTGGATTATCCCAGCGGGCGGTTGAATTCGCCGCCCTGTCAACGGATAAAATTAAAAGGCAGGTGTCGGTTCTGTTTCCCAAACAAGCTTGCGTTGAATATGATATAGAACCGTCATATGTTTTTGCCAATGGCGAGCTAATAGTGACTCTGCTGCGGAATCTAATAGAAAACGCCGTAAATGCAGACGAGGGAAGCAAAAGCATATCGGTAAAAGGAAAGGCAGGGCCTTGTAAATATCTATTTACAGTTAAGGATCATGGCTGCGGAATGACCCAGGATCAGGTTCTGCACGCTATGGATCCATTTTTTATGGCGGACCGCTCCCGCGCCCGTTCACAGGGCGGTTCGGGATTAGGCTTGTCAATATGCAAGAAAATATGTGAAGTTCACGGTTCCGGCCTCTCCATAAAGAGCGCGGTTGGAAAAGGGACGGAAGCGGCTTTCTGCCTGGAGGTTTGCCATGAACAGAACAACTAAATTACTATTGAGCGTTATCGTTGTTCTCGTATGCGCAGCTGCGGCAGCCTTTGCTCCGGCGCTTATATTTGATTATATGGATACTGCCCTAACAAGCGGTCCTCAAAAGATTAACAGCAGCGCGCAAGGCGTTGAAGTGCTGGCATCGGACATACCTCTTACCGCCGACGTAAAAGAAATATTCGGTAAACAGCTTACCGCCGACGTAAAAGAAATATTCGGTAAACAGCTGGATGTAGAGCAAAATTATGAACAGCAGGACGTTTTATCCTTTCTTAAAACATTTAACGGTTTTCAGGACTTGATTTTTCTGCCTCAGAATATCAAAGATTATTTGATAAAAGGTGAAAATTTGAATTCAGAATACTATTCCCTGTTTACAAGTGTTCAAAACAAGTCCAGCATGTATTTAATTGAGCATCAAAAAAAGGATGCTTTAATGAAAAGACTTCTACTTCAAGTGGATAATGAAAGCGAAAAAATAGTCTCGCTGAGCATGACGCACTTTTTTGACCTGAGCTCAGTTTCGCGGCAGCAGATCATGTCAGATTACATCACCTACCTGGGCCTGGATATTTTAGGTGATTGGAAATACAACGGCAACAGGTATTATTCCAAAAAGGCGCGGTTTTATGTAAACGCGGAAATAGAGGACGGTTCGCTCTATATAGGCATAGAAATTATTTGAACTTAAGCTCTGAAACAAATTTGAAACATCGGCATGGTATCATCTCCGAAACAGTTTATCAAAAGGAGAATTCTATGAAACGTGCTACTCTTACAGTTTTGGCCATGGTACTGCTGATTTCGCTATTGGTGTTCGCATGCGCCGCCCCGTCCGTCACAAAGACCGAATCACCAAATTCCAGCTTTGCCCCGGATAAATCGGCGCCGCCTTCCGATGCGACTCCATCCCCTGTCGACAGCGCTTCCCCAGCACCTTCGCTGTTTCAAATAAGCGATAATGTCGACCAGTCCAAATTAAACAATTTTAAAATCAATTTATCTCTTAATGCAGAGAAACACTCACTGAGCGTGGAGCAGACACTCACATACCATAACAACACGAACGTGAAGCTTTCGGAGATATATTTCAACCTGATCCCCAACGCGTTTAAAACGGACGGCGGCGGAATTTTTATCAATTCCATCAGTTCCGGAGAATCAACCCTTAAACTCAAGCAGGTTAAAGGCACGGTTTACAAATTAAAGCTTCCCGCCGACCTCTCGCCAGACGCTTCAGTCAAGCTGGATATGAACTATACCGTCAATATACCAAACATCCAGAACAGGTTTGGTTATCAGGGAAATGTATACAATCTGGGTAATTTTATAATTACTCCAGCGGTTTACAACAGCGACGGATGGGCGGTTGAACCATATGTCGACCTGGGAGACGCCTTTTATACCGACATCGCAAACTATTCCGTCGGCATTCAAGCGCCTGAGGGATATGTTGTAGCCGCAACGGGCGTGGAAAGCGAAAAAGGCGTTTATATCGCAAACAAAGTCCGCGACTTTGCCTTTTGTGCGAACCCAACCTTCAAAACGCTGGAATCCCAAGAGGGCAGAACCACCATCAAAGTCTACTATGGCGACGACTTGTTAAAAACAGCCCAACGCTTAATGGACACCGCTAAAAAGGCATACACACTCTATAGCGGAATATTTGGGGAATACCCCTATGAAACCTTAAGCGTGACCTGCAACGGCCTTACCGGCGGTGTGAGCGGCATGGAGTATCCCACTCTTATCATGATATCCCCGGAGATGGCCATTGAAATGCTGGACGAGATAGGCGTGGATACTTCAAGCCAGGACGAAATGGTGTATTATTTAAATTCAATAGACAGGACTGTGGCTCACGAAATAGCCCACCAGTGGTTTTACGGAATCGTAGGCAACGACCAGATCAAGCATCCCTGGCTGGACGAGGGCATATGCCGTTACGCTGAATATCTGTATGAAAGAGTTTATTACAAGGATGTGACGGCAGAGACTTTTTACCCTATGGAAGACCGGCTGAAAGATATGAACACAATGGTAGTGGGAAAAGACAAGCAATTTGTTAAAAACACCACCGACATGAATTATACCCTGTACGATTGGTCCGAAAAGGATCCCATGGGCTACGGAGAGGTTTACGATAAAGGCGCTTCACTGTTTTATGAAATGCAAAATATGATGGGATATGATAATTTCGTTTCAGCCCTTAAGGATTACGTCAATGATTTTGCCTTTAATTTTGTCACCCCGGAAAAATTCAAAGGCTTCTGGAACAGTAAGGGGGATTTCTCAGAACTGTTTGACTTATATTTGAAATAGATGTAGTTCACAATCACATAAAAAGGCCTTCGTGTAGAATAGACGGGGGCCCTTTTTGTTTTTGCATCGTTTTATTCTATGTTACCATATACTTTATCAGGCATTTATCAGGCGTTTTTTTATATAAATTTCATTCAGCTATTAAGCTCAAGCAGGTTACACTGGACACTAAAAGTCTATAACAACGTTCTTTCAGTTATAGAAGCCGTTTTCGGGGTAGGTAATGTAAAACCCATACCTTCACACAAATGCTTAAACCGACGCTACAAATGAATTTGTGCGAGAACGCACGATAAAGGCAAAAGATAAATTCGAAACCGCTATGCGCCCGTCATTCCAGCAAGGTTAACCCAAAACCTCATCATCTCTGAAAATACGATATGAATCAAACGACAGCAAAAGAATATCACATGGTAAAACCGTGCGTTAACTTAAGACAAATTGGGCAGACTTCCGATATATTGCTTTTGCAGTAAAATAATGATAATATAATGCAAAATAAACGAGGAGGCGCATGGCTGTGATTCTTGTAACGGGAGGCGCCGGCTACATAGGAAGCCATACCTTAGTGGAGCTGCTCAACAGCGGCTATGAAACGGTTATTGTGGATAACCTGAGCAACAGCAAAAGGGAAGTAGTGGATAAAATACGCGCTATCACCGGGAAAAAACCGGCCTTTGTTGAGGCGGATATACGGGACGGCGCCGCCATGAAGCGGCTGTTTAACGAATATGATATTGACGCGGTTATCCACTTTGCGGGGCTAAAAGCAGTAGGAGAATCCGTAAAAAAGCCGTTGGCTTATTATGATAATAATGTCTGCGGAACCATCCGCCTACTCGAGGCGATGAAAGAGCATGGCGTACATAAGCTTATATTCAGCTCCTCGGCCACGGTATATAAAGAAGGCAATCCGTTGCCCCTCAATGAGGAAGGGGAATTGGGCTGCACCAATCCTTACGGATGGACCAAGCTGACGATTGAGCAGATACTGCGGGACGAATGCGCCGCATCTTCGGAATGGTCCGTCGCCCTTCTAAGGTATTTCAACCCAATCGGCGCCCACGAGACAGGCTTGATAGGCGAGGATCCTAACGGTATACCGAATAACCTGATGCCGTATATTTCGCGCGTCGCCGCCGGCAGGCTGGACAAGCTCCATGTTTTTGGGAACGATTATCCGACCCCCGACGGGACGGGCGTGCGGGATTATATTCACGTGGTGGATCTTGCCAAGGGCCATGTGAGCGCGCTGGAATACATCGAGTATCACAACGGCTGTGAGGCAATTAACCTTGGAACGGGCCGGGGATACAGCGTGCTTGAGGTGGTAGAAGCGTATAAGCGCGCGTCCGGAAGGGACGTGCCCTACGTTATAGACGGCAGAAGGCCGGGGGATCTGGCCGAATTCTACGCGGATCCTGAAAAGGCCCTTACGCTTTTGGGCTGGCGCGCCGAATACGGTATTGAGGATATGTGCGCCCACTCATGGCTGTTCGAAAGCGGATTGTAAGCATGGACGCTGGAGGGAATAGATAGGTTGACGAAAGTTTCCGTATACAGCTTCAGAAAGGCGCTCGTATTCTTCAGCAAAGCGCTTATTGCGACTGCGACGTTGCTGGCGTTTTTGTTTGTATTGACTGAGTATTATCCATCCGCGCTGTTTTACTATAAAGGGAATATCATACTGGCGTTCCTGTACTTTCTGGTATTTTTCATATACGCTACGACATATGGCTGCTTCAAAATAGGTATTCTTCGCTTGCGGGAGCTGATCTTTTCCTACGTGCTTGCCGTAACGCTGACCAATTTTATTACCTATATCATGCTGTCCCTGATTTCGGAGACTATGCTCAACCCTCTGCCGCTTCTGGCGCTTTGCGTCGTCCAAATTGCCGCGGGCGCGGGATTGTACGTACTGGCGAACAAGCTGTATTTCATTCTATACCCGGCGCGCGATACGATTGTGATATGCGCGGATACGCGGCGCGATATGGATATTGTACGCAGGTTTCGCCAGCTTAGGGAAAGGTATAATATCTGCTGCGTATGTTATGAATCCGAGGATTATGAAACCATACTTGGGCATATTGACGAGTATTCCACCGTGATTCTAGGCAATATCGACGCTTCTCTCAGAACAAGGCTTATCGCTTACTGTTTTGAAAGCAACAAGCGTTTGTTCATCACGCCTACCATGGAGGATATCATGCTTAATAATGCGCATGAGACGCACATCGGCGATTCTCTGGCGTATCTGTGCAAGAACCGGACGTTTACTATGGAGCAGATAGCTATAAAGCGCGTTATGGATATTCTTGTTTCATTTGCCGGTCTGGTTATCACGCTTCCTGTAATGATCTTTACAGCCATCGCCATCAAAGCTAACGACGGCGGAAAGGTTTTTTACAAGCAAAAGCGCCTTACGCGCAACGGCCACGCGTTTATGCTTATAAAGTTCCGCAGTATGATAGAGCAGGCTGAAACGGATTGCGGGGCATGCAACGCCTTAAAGCAAGACGACAGGATTACCCCGGTCGGCAGGTTTATCCGCGCGGCCCGCATAGACGAGCTTCCTCAGCTAATCAATATATTAAAGGGAGAGATGTCCCTAGTAGGGCCAAGGCCCGAACGCCCTGAGATGTATGAAAAGTATTGTTTGATATTCCCCCAATTCAGCTACCGGCTTAAGGTCAAAGCCGGGCTTACGGGTTATGCGCAGATATACGGCAAGTATAACACGCCTTTTGAGGATAAGGTTAAGATGGATCTGCTGTATATCGAGAACTCCTCCCTGTTAATGGATTTAAGGTTGTTATTCTATACGATTAAGGTTATATTTATGAAGGAGAGCAGCGAAGGGTTTGATGGGAAGGACTCCGCGCACGCGCAGAGCGTTAAGAATAAAGGAATGGAGGATAGTTGAAAAAACAGTGTGAAGGCTGTTATCTTAAAAATATAGTACAAAACAAAAATACTCATTGACAGCTTGTTTATTAAATGGTACAATTTTAAACTGCATTAGCATGGGCAAACTGCGGCTTAACGGCTTACCAAAGCCATTTTTGCGGCGGTTTATGGTATGTTTTTCTCCTTTACGGGGAATAATCCATTGCCGGAAGGTATCTGGCAATAGATCCCAAATTCGGCTACATTAGTTAGGAGTGAAAGCGGATGGCGCATGATGTTAAAATGGGTAAGCAAGTACGAAAAAGCTTTTCCAGAATTGATGAAGTTCTGGATATGCCGGACCTTATTGAGGTGCAAAAGAAATCCTACAAGCGTTTTGTAGAAGAAGACCTCCGAGAGGCTTTGGCGGATGTTTCTCCCATAACGGATTACTCTGAAAAGCTTGTGCTGGAGTTTGTGGATTATTATATTGATTTTGAACATCCCAAATATTCGGTTGAAGAATGTAAGGAGCGGGACGTAAATTATTCCGCCCCGCTCAAAGTGATTGTTCGCCTCATTAATAAGGAAACCGGAGAGGTAAAACAATCCGAGGTGTTTATGGGCGATTTTCCGCTCATGACGGATCAGGGTACGTTTATTATCAACGGCGCCGAGCGCGTTATTGTCAGCCAGCTCGTCCGTTCCCCCGGGGTGTATTATACCAAAAGCATCGACAAGGTCGGTAAAGAACTTTATGCAGCCCAGGTCATCCCGAACCGCGGCGCGTGGCTGGAATATGAGACGGACAGCAATGAAATATTATATGTAAAGATAGATCGCCAGCGAAAGGTATCCATTACCGCACTCTTACGAGCGCTTGGATATGGCTCCAACGCACAGATTATCGAGCTGCTGGGAGAGGATGAAAGGCTTTTAATCACCTTGGACAAGGACTCCACTCAAAACGTGGAGGAAGGCCTTATTGAAATTTACAAACGCCAGCGGCCTGGCGAGCCGCCTACCGTTGAGAGCGCAAGTTCGCTTCTCAACTCACTTTTCTTCGACGAAAAACGTTATAACCTTGCCCGGGTCGGCCGGTACAAATTCAATAAAAAGCTCTCGCTTGCCGCGCGCATAGCCGGCATGACGTGCGCCGAACCCGTTATCCAAGAGGGTACGGGCGAGCTGTTGGCGGAGGCGGGGGAAATTATAACGCGCGAAGCCGCCGTAAAAATTGAAAACGCTGGAATTGCCGGCGTTTATGTCATGGCGGAAGATAAAAAAGTTAAAGTGCTTGGAAACCGGTTTGTCGACGCTTCCGGTTATCTTGATTTTAATCCGGCTGACGCCGGCCTTAACGAGAAGGTGCATTATCCTACTTTGATGGAGCTGATTAAAAAAGCTCAAGGCATTGAAGGGGATGATAGAATCGCCTTTTTCAAAGAGCATACGCACGACCTTATCCCGAGGCATATTATTCGGGACGACATTGTCGCTACCATCAGCTACATGATAGGCCTGGCCCACTCCGTCGGCCATACGGACGATATCGACCATTTGGGCAATCGTCGTATTCGTTCCGTGGGCGAGTTGTTGCAAAACCAAATCCGCGTGGGGCTTACGCGGCTAGAACGCGTGGTGCGCGAACGCATGTCCATTACGGATCTTGATAACATTACTCCCGCGAGCCTTATCAATATCCGGCCCGTCACGGCGGCTATAAAAGAATTCTTCGGCTCGTCGCAGCTATCCCAATTTATGGATCAGACCAACCCGCTCGCTGAGCTGACGCACAAGCGCCGCCTTTCAGCGCTCGGGCCGGGAGGGCTTAACAGGGACAGGGCGACGTTCGAGGTCAGGGACGTGCACTTCTCACACTATGGCCGCATGTGTCCCATTGAAACGCCGGAAGGACCCAATATCGGGCTTATCAACTCGTTGTCCACCTACGCGCGCATTAACGAGTACGGGTTTATTGAAGCGCCGTACCGCAAGATCGATAAGGAAACAAGCAGCATTCTGGACGAGGTGGTGTATCTGACCGCGGACGAAGAGGATAACTTCATCGTCGCGCAGGCGAACGAGCCGGTCGTTCGGCGCGAAGACGGTTCCATGTGGTTTAAAAAGGATCATGTGGTCGCAAGGCTGCTCGACCAGATCATTGAGGTGAAAAGCTCCGAGGTTGATTATATGGACGTTTCGCCTAAGCAGCTTGTATCGGTCGCCACGGCCATGATACCGTTCCTGGAAAACGACGATGCGAACAGAGCGCTGATGGGCTCGAACATGCAGCGACAGGCGGTACCGCTTTTAAAGCCCGAAGCGCCTATCGTTGGGACGGGTATGGAATACAAGGCCGCTCACGATTCGGGCGTCGTCATTCTAGCCAAAGAATCGGGCGCGGTGGTTTCGGTAGACGCCGGGAATATCGTGGTCGAATCGGACGACGGCGTACGGCATCACCATAAATTGATCAAGTTTAAACGCTCCAACCAGGGTACGTGCATTAACCAGCGCCCAATCGTGAAGCTCGGCGAGCGCGTCGAAAAAGGCCAGGTTTTGGCCGACGGCGCGTCTACGGCGAACGGCGAGATCGCGCTTGGAAGGAACATCCTCATCGGGTTTATGACTTGGGAGGGCTATAACTATGAGGACGCCGTGCTTATCAGCGAAAAGCTGGTGAAGGAGGATGTCTATACATCCATTCATATTGAGGAGCACGAGACGGAAGCGCGGGATACGAAGCTGGGCGCTGAGGAAATCACGCGCGATATACCCAACGTCGGAGAGGATGCGCTGTCCGATCTGGATGAGCGCGGTATTATCCGCATCGGCGCGGAGGTACGCTCGGGTGATATACTGGTCGGCAAGGTAACGCCAAAGGGCGAGACGGAGCTGACGGCCGAGGAGCGGCTGCTTCGCGCCATCTTCGGCGAAAAGGCCCGGGAGGTAAGGGATACGTCGCTACGCGTGCCGCACGGCGAGGGCGGCGTTATTGTGGACGTTAAGGTATTCTCCAGGGAAAACAAAGATGAGCTCCCGCCGGGGGTCAATCAGCTCGTGCGCGTTTATATCGCGCAAAAGCGCAAAATATCCGTCGGCGATAAGATGGCTGGAAGGCATGGTAATAAAGGCGTAATTTCACGTATCCTCCCGGAGGAGGATATGCCCTTCATGCCCGACGGCACGCCGCTGCAAATTGTGCTCAATCCGCTTGGCGTGCCATCGCGTATGAATATCGGCCAGGTTCTTGAACTGCATTTGGGCATGGCGGCGAAGCACCTGGGAATTAATATCGCGACGCCGGTGTTCGACGGCGCTACGGAGGAGGATATTCAGGAGCTTCTTATAGACGCGGGCTTTGAAGGGGACGGTAAAACGGTTCTATACGACGGAAGAAGCGGCGAACCGTTTGAGAATAGGATCTCAGTCGGCTATATGTATTATTTAAAGCTCCACCATCTGGTGGACGACAAGATACACGCCCGCTCCACAGGCCCTTACTCGCTGGTTACGCAGCAGCCTCTGGGCGGTAAAGCCCAGTTCGGCGGCCAGCGCTTTGGAGAGATGGAGGTTTGGGCGCTGGAGGCTTATGGAGCGGCGAACACGCTTCAGGAAATTCTAACCGTAAAGAGCGACGACGTGGTAGGCCGCGTCAAGACATATGAGGCCATTGTTAAGGGAGAGAACGTACCGCAGCCCGGCGTGCCGGAATCCTTCCGCGTGCTTATTAAGGAGCTGCAGTCGCTCGGCCTTGATATAAAGGTGCTTAACGATACCAATGAGGAAATCCAAATTGGCGAGTTAGCCGATGAGGAGGAAGCCTCGCCTCTTGACATTAATATTGCCGGACAGGAGGATGAGCCGGTATCCCTAACCGCATCGGACGATGAGTTCCAGGAATTCGACTTCTCGTTTGACGATGATGACGATGACGACGGCGGGGACGATATCGATGATGGAGCGCTGGATCTGGATGGATTCTCAATTGTTGATGAGAGCGAGAGCGAATGAGCAGGGAGGGTAACGAATGTTTGAACTGACCAACTTCGACGCTATTCAAATTGGCCTTGCGTCGCCGGAGAAAATACTTGAATGGTCGCACGGCGAGGTAAAAAAGCCTGAGACTATTAATTACCGCACCCTAAAGCCGGAAAGGGACGGCTTGTTCTGCGAACGCATTTTTGGTCCGACCAAGGATTGGGAATGCCATTGCGGGCGTTATAAACGGATCCGTTATAAAGGCGTAATCTGCGATAAATGCGGAGTTGAGGTAACGCGCGCGAAGGTGCGCCGCGAGAGGATGGGGCATATTGAGCTTGCGGCGCCGGTATCCCATATTTGGTACTTTAAAGGCATACCGTGCCGAATGAAGATGCTGCTGGATATGTCCCCGCGCGCGCTCGAACGCGTTTTGTATTTTGCCGCGTTCGTGGTGACGGACCCGGGGCAGACTCCGCTTACCCACAAGCAAATACTAACGGATAAGGAATACCGCGAGGCGCAGGAACAGTACGGGGCAAAGGCGTTTAAGGCAGGTATGGGGGCGGAGGCTATCCGCGAGCTGCTCATGCAAATAGACCTTCCCAAGCTGGAGAAAGAGCTTAGGGATGAGATAGCCGGCGCTACCGGGCAAAAACGCGCCAACGCCATTAAACGGCTGGAGGTTGTTGAGGCGTTTTTAAAGAGCGGAAACAAACCTGAATGGATTATTATGACGGTGATACCGGTTATTCCGCCGGAGCTGCGCCCGATGGTACAGCTTGATGGCGGCCGGTTCGCCACCTCCGATTTGAACGATTTATATCGCAGGGTCATCAACCGCAATAACCGGTTGAGAAGGCTGCTTGAGCTGAGGGCTCCGGATATCATCGTGCGCAACGAGAAACGCATGCTTCAGGAGGCTGTGGACGCGCTCATCGATAACGGCAGGCGCGGCAGGCCGGTTACCGGCCCGGGCAACCGCCCGCTCAAATCCCTGTCCGACATGCTCAGGGGAAAGCAGGGGCGTTTCCGCCAGAACCTGCTGGGCAAGCGCGTGGACTATTCGGGCCGCTCGGTTATCGTGGTCGGCCCTGAGCTGAAGATGTATCAGTGCGGGCTTCCCAAGGAAATGGCGCTTGAGTTGTTTAAGCCATTTGTAATGAAAAAGCTGGTGCAAAACGGTAGCGCGCATAACATCAAGAGCGCCAAACGCATGGTTGAGCGCGTCAAACCCGAGGTCTGGGACGTGCTGGAAGGTGTAATTCAGGATCATCCGGTTTTGCTCAACCGCGCGCCTACGCTGCACCGCCTCGGCATACAGGCGTTTGAGCCCGTATTGGTCGAGGGCCGCGCTCTCAAGCTCCACCCGCTGGTATGCACTGCGTACAACGCGGACTTTGATGGGGACCAGATGGCCGTGCACGTACCGCTGTCCGTAGAGGCTCAAGCGGAGGCGAGGTTCCTTATGCTTGCGTCCAACAACATACTCAAACCGCAGGATGGCAAGCCGGTCGTAAGCCCTACGCAGGACATGGTTATCGGGTGTTATTACTTGACCATAGAGCGTCCGGGCGCAAAGGGCGAGGGTAAGGTGTTTTGCTCCGAGGATGAGGCTGTGATGGCGTACCAGACCGGGAACGTCGCGCTTCAAGCCCGTATAAAGGTGCGCCTTACTAGGGAATGGCAGGGCGAAACCCGCCGCAAGGTTATAGAAACCACGGTCGGCAGGCTGATATTTAACGGCGCAATCCCTCAGGATTTGGGGTATGTGGATAGATCGAAGGAAGAAAACCTGTTTAAGCTGGAGATTGACCGGCTTATCGTTAAGAAGGATCTGGGGAAGATCGTCGACCGGTGCTACCGTCGCTACGGCGCTACCAGAACCAGCGAGGTTCTCGATAGAATTAAGTCGCTTGGATTTAAGTATTCCACGCGCGGCGGTATAACGGTTGGCTTCCAGGATATAACCGTGCCTGAAAACAAAAAGAGCATACTGGACGAGGCGGAGAAGGAAGTTGAGAACATCGACAACATGTTCCGCATGGGCCTTTTCTCCGATGCGGAGAGGCGCGCCAGCGTAATACAGGTTTGGAGCAAGGCGACCAATGAGGTTACCGATGCGCTGATGAGCACGCTCGACGCGTTTAACCCCATTTATATGATGGCGAACTCGGGCGCGCGCGGAAGCACCAACCAAATAAGGCAGCTGGCCGGAATGCGCGGGCTCATGGCCGACCCCTCGGGACAGATTATTGAGGTTCCCATACGCGCAAACTTCCGCGAGGGACTAACGGTTCTTGAGTTCTTCATCTCTTCGCACGGCGCGAGAAAGGGCTTGGCGGATACGGCGCTAAGAACGGCGGACTCTGGATACCTCACACGCCGGCTGGTAGACGTATCGCAGGATGTAATCATTCGCGAGCACGATTGCTTTGCCGAGCGTAATGAGGCGGTTAAGGGCGTAGCGCTCGACGCCATAATGGACGGCAGAAAAGTGGTTGAGCCGCTTGGAGACAGGATTATCGGCCGGTATACCGCGGAGGATGTATACGATCCTAATACGGGAGAGCTTATCGTACCCTGCAACGAAATGATTTCCTTCGATGTCCGGGACAGGATAATCGAAGCGGGGATTGAGAGCGTCGTATGCAGGACGGTATTTACATGCCGTAGCGAACACGGGGTTTGCTCCAAGTGCTACGGCTCGAACCTTGCGACGGGCGACGAGGTGAATATCGGCGAGGCTGTAGGCATAATCGCGGCGCAGGCCATCGGCGAACCCGGCACTCAGCTTACGATGCGTACGTTCCACGCCGGCGGCGTAGCGACCGCGGACGATATCACGCAGGGATTGCCGCGCGTTGAGGAAATCTTTGAGGCGAGAAAGCCCAAGGGCCTGGCCGTTATATCCGAAATTAACGGTACGGTAAAAATCAGCGACAGCAAGAAAAAGCGCGAGGCCATTGTATCAAATGACGACGGCGAGACGGAAAGCTACCTGATCCCCTTCGGATCCAAGCTTAAGATTAAGGATGGGGATGAGATAGAAGCCGGGGACGAGCTTACGGAGGGTTCGATTAACCCGCATGATATCCTTAAGATCAAGGGCATCAAGGGCGTGCAGGCGTATATGCTCAAGGAAGTGCAGAGCGTTTACCACTCCCACGGCGTTGATATTTCGGATAAGCATATTGAGGTTATCATCCGCCAGATGCTCCGCAAGGTTCAGATAGAGGACGCTGGGGATACGGAGATGCTGCCTGGCGAGCTTATCGATATTTTCCGCTTTGAGCGTGAAAATGAGAACGTTGTCCGGGAAGAGCGCCAGCCGGCCGTTGCCAAAAGGAAACTGCTGGGCATTACAAAAGCGTCGCTTGCGACGGATTCATTCTTGTCCGCCGCCTCCTTCCAGGAGACTACGCGCGTGCTTACCGAGGCGGCCATCAAGGGAAAGATCGACCCGCTGGTCGGTCTAAAGGAAAATGTGATTATCGGCAAACTCATCCCGGCGGGAATCGGCTTAAAGCGCTATTCCAACGTCAGCGTCGAGGAAACCGCCACGGTTGAATAAGGGCGCGGACTAAGCTATAATAAAGATGAACGGGGCAAGAACGGGATACCGCGCTTGCCCCGAACAATAGGGGCCTGCATATAGCGGGCTTTATGGATTTATGCCTTTTATGCCGTGCGGCCGCGCCGAACGGGCGGCGGCGGACATGCTCAATGAGAGTGAGGGGGATGGAGATGCTGCGCGAATATACCAATACCCAATGTAAGCTTTACGGTACGGATTACTGCAAGCTGATGCATATGACAAACTGCAAGCGCTGCACGGTTGCATGTACGGACGAGCGGGAAGCCGCCCGGATAACCGGCGCGCTGGATCAGCTTAAGGCTTTGATGCCCGAGGATGGTATAGCCGATTTATTTATTACGAGGGAATGCGTTTTATGCAAGGGCGACAGGAAAGGAAAGCGCCGGTATTACGGTATGGTAGATCTCGGAAACCCGTTGCCCCGCTCAAGCCGCCCCGATACGATGGGTTTCAAGCCCAAAGCCAAGGCGGGCTCGATTGTTCCCGTACAGCTGGCGGCATGCTCGCGCTGCAGGCGAAACTACCTGTTGGCGGGGTACCTGCCGGTTTATCTAGCCACGGGTTTCGCGCTGGCAGCGCTTGTGGTGATGAGCATACGGAGCCTGCGCGAGGCGCTGATGGCAGTTACCTACGGCCTTCCGTTTTATGTCTTTGCCGGCGCGACGCTCCTAGGAATAATCCTGGGCGCGGCGCTTCGCTCGAGCGCGTTGAAGAAGCTTAAAAACGAAACCGAGTTCCAGGTGATGAATTTGCCTAAGCTTAAGGCCATGGCTGAGAAAGGCTGGTTTGAGCTTTATCCGCAAAAGCGTGTGAGCCGTCTGATATTCACTAAAAAAAGGCTCCGGGCCGGCGTGTATACGGGGCCGTACCCCTGCGCCTCCGCCAATAACGGGGATCAGGAAAAATCGGTTGAGCACGTCTTGGCTGAGCCGGAAGCTCCTTCCGCTAATGAATTTGAAAATATTTGAGTAGCGTTTCGGCGTTATATGAGCCTGGCCGTGCACGCGGTATGGCCGGGCTTTTTTGCGCTCTAGTTTCGATTTATGCGGGAAATAAAAGACATGAGGGCGGAGGCTAAACGAAGCAGCCCCCTTCATCACGCACTTTTCAATGCGTTACAGCGGCAATCTTTTGTTCAACGAACAGAACATGGATATGATTTGGGGTTTTAATTCAGGAAGGTTTTTTGATTTTACGCATCCGGTAATATGGATGAGGGCAATGATAATTTTTCTGCGCTTGGCGCGAACGGCGGCAAAACGGAGACGCCCCTACGCCAATTGATGTCGGTGATATGGTTTTATGCCCGTTTCTTCGGCGGCCCCCCCGCGTTTTGCGTGATGTAAAGGGGCTATATACGCTAAAGAACTGAGCTAAGCCCAAATGGGCGGACGAGGGCGCAGATGCATAACAAGCGTTCAATCCATTATCCGCTGGGCGTTTATACGCGATTACTCTACCGGCAAATAGCCTTTTTAAAACAGATTAACCGTAAGTCAAATGGCGCTGCGCCTGAATCAAATACACAGCGCATGGAAAAGCCAGTCCATTGAACAGCCTCAGGTAATCAAATTAAGGGGAAGGCGCCGCGAGCAGCGCGGTATCAAACAGCATAAGGTGCTCTACCAGCCTGTCCTCATACTCGCATACGATTCGGATGCCCCTGTAGGTTTTTTGCTGTGTCGACGACAAAACGCGGTCGCGGCTCATGCCGGCCTCCAGTATGGTTGATTCACCAACCTCGCCAAGCGAGTGAGCTTGCGCCCCTTCCTTGGCGGCCCTATCCTTTGGGCCGGCATAGATGAAAGCTCCGTCCGCATTCATATAATAGTCAAACCACTTTATCCTTTCGGGCGGTACGTCATTGAACTTAATGAGAATCTCCGATGAATAGTTGGTGGAAAAAATGCTGTTTGAAAGTAAAAGCCGGTAAAACCTCTCCCCAATTGAATGGGAGCTATTGAGAGCCTCCGATTGGATAGCCGTCCCGTCGATAGCGAGCGTTCCGCCTTTGGATTCAAACTCCATTTTATCGTTGGATATGGTGACGGTGGTATATTTTTTTCCACGGGCGGCGTCTCCTTTGCGGCTTTCGTCGGGCTCGAAGCCACAATCCCCTGATTTGGGGAGCACCCAAAAAACAGCATGAACGCGACTAAAGCAAACCATACGAGGATTAGCTTTTTCATTTTTTACTCCTTTCATGACAAAAGATCCGCTTGATTTATGATGGACTTATAATGCATATATCGATCAGTGGTAATACCTTAAATCGCACGGAAACTGATTGACGTAATAGTAAGGGCAATTTGCCCAAGAGTGATCATACAGTCCCAGCATCCCCCATTTTGACGTTACGATAAAGGTACGCTTGGAGTGCGTATCATCAACGTACGATTTAATCACCGCACTGTGAGAAATGCCGGAGTATGAATCGGTATTGGATAAGTAATAAACTATTCTGTGCCAACGGAGGTTTGCAGCTTACTCACCTCAGTATAGCTGCCGTCAGATAAATATTTAGATGGATTGTTCATCCAAATCAGATATAGCCCGAAAAGCACGGTAACGTAATATCGGTTGTTAATGTATCCGAATCCGCACAAACTGATGCAGCGACAACGATACTGCAAACCATTATAAAGACAAATAACAGGCTCAGATACTTTTTCTTTGCATCAGGCTTCCTCCCTCTAATATTTGGTTTTACATCCAGTCTAATACAATATACTATACAACGAGTCAACATGATAAGGCTCTTATTGCTAAAAATAAATATTAATTACCGAACGCAACTCTGCGACGATCGTTCTTTCAAGAGGGAGCGATATTAATAAACTTTATTCTCAAAAGCGCGTTTTTATATGTAATTATCGGAAAATAATTGACAAGCCGCGCAGTGGGTGCTAGAATATGCGTGTTGCGCGTTTAAGCGCTTTGTCGCGTTGCGCAAAAAAATGCGGAAAATATCCCCTTCAAGGGGTTGCAGGGGATTTTCTTAATATAAACGTTTATCCAATATGATTGAGGAGGATATCCAATGCCGACAATTAACCAATTGGTTCGCAAGGGCAGGGAAAAAGTTGAATACAAGTCCGACGCGCCAATATTAAAGCAATGTCCGCAGCGCAGGGGCGTATGCACAGCGGTACGTACCATGACGCCCAAAAAACCGAATTCGGCTCTTCGTAAAATTGCCCGTATCCGCCTGACCGACGGTTTGGAGGGTACGGCGTATATCCCGGGAATCGGCCATAATCTTCAGGAGCACAGCGTTGTGCTCATTCGCGGCGGCCGCGTTAGGGATTTACCGGGCGTTCGTTATCATATCATACGCGGCGCGCTGGATACGGCTGGCGTCGCCAAGCGCATGCAGTCCCGTTCGCTCTATGGCGCGAAGCGGCCCAAGAAGTAAGGAGTGTGTAGCATATGTCAAGACGTGGATATATACCCAAGCGTGAGGTTTTGGACGACCCGATGTACGGCGGCAAGGTCGTAACCAAGCTCATCAATCAGGTCATGCTCGACGGTAAGCGCGGTACCGCGCAGAAGGTTTGCTACGGCGCCTTTGATATTATCCAGCAAAAAACCGGGCGCGAAGCGATAGAGGTTTTTGAGCAGGCCATGAACAACATTATGCCTGTGCTGGAGGTGAAGGCGAGGAGGGTCGGCGGCGCAACATATCAGGTGCCTATCGACATTCGTCCGGAGCGCCGGCAGACGCTTGGCCTTCGCTGGCTGGTGGGCTACTCCCGCAAGCGCGGCGAGCGCACCATGATGCAGCGGCTGGCTGGTGAGATTATGGATGCGGCGAACTCAACCGGAAGCGCCTTTAAGAAGAAGGAAGATACCCATAAAATGGCCGAAGCGAATAGAGCGTTCGCGCATTACCGCTGGTAAAGAGCGAAAAAACGTCTTTCGCCTTATAATTGGCGCAGACCAGTCAATAATAATATGGGTGTCCGGGGCAATCCGGATTTGTGGAAAGGCGCGATAAGCGCCTTTCACAGGCTGTCGGATAAGCACGGCGGCAGAACCATTTGAGAATAACGGAATATTTTAATAGAAGCGTGTTTTAATACGCGCAATTTCAACGGAGAGGAGGAATGACCGTGCCCAGAGAGACATCGTTGGAGATGACCAGGAACATAGGCATTATGGCGCATATAGATGCTGGTAAAACCACTACTACCGAGCGCATTCTGTTTTATACGGGCAAAATACACAAGGTCGGCGAGGTTCATGAAGGCAACGCAACCATGGACTTTATGATTCAGGAGCAGGAGCGTGGAATTACCATTGCGTCCGCGGCCACCACCGCCTATTGGCGTGGGTACCGTATCAATATTATTGATACTCCGGGACATGTCGACTTTACCGTTGAGGTAGAACGTTCACTGCGCGTTTTAGACGGCGCAGTGGCGGTATTTTGCGCAAAGGGGGGCGTTGAGCCGCAGAGCGAAACGGTTTGGCGCCAAGCGAGCAAATACGGCGTGCCCAGAATGGCGTACGTCAATAAAATGGATATAACAGGCGCGGATTTTTACAACGTCGTTAAGATGATGCATGAGAGGCTTGGGGCCAGGGCGGTGCCGATTCAGCTTCCTATCGGGAGCGAATCGGAATTCTGCGGAATAATCGATTTGGTTAAGATGAAAGCCGAGCGGTATTATGATGATTCAGGCGTGGACGTGCGCGAGGAGGAAATACCCTCGGAAATGTTGGAGCTGGCGGAGAAATACCGCGGCGAGCTTATTGAGGCCGTTGCGGAGGATGACGAGGAGCTTCTCGGCAAGTTTCTTGAAGGGGAGGAGCTAACCGACGAAGAGATCGTTCGGGGCATACGCAGCGCAACCATCGCGAACCGCATGGTTCCCGTGTGCTGCGGAACGTCATACCGAAATAAGGGCGTGCAGCCGTTGCTTAATGCAATTGTAGACTATATGCCGTCCCCGCTGGATATACCGCCTGCTGAGGCAGCCGACGCGAACAACGCGGAAAATATTATACGGGTTGAAACGTCGGACAGCGAACCCATGGCCGCGCTGGCGTTTAAAATCATCGCCGATCCGTACGTGGGCAAGCTTGCCTTTACGCGCATTTACAGCGGAACGCTCAAGTCGGGGTCCTATGTATATAATACCACCCGCTCCAAGCGCGAGCGCGTTGGGCGCATTATGCTCATGCACGCCGCGAGCCGCACGGAGATACAGGAAGCGTACGCGGGCGATATCGTCGCGCTTGTCGGGTTGAAGGAAACCAGCACTGGCGATACGCTGTGCGACGATAAAAGGCCGCTGCTTCTTGAATCCATGGAATTCCCGGAGCCGGTTATCCGCGTGGCGATAGAACCAAAGACTAAGGCCGGGCAGGATAAGATGACGACGGCGCTCGTTAAGCTTGCCGAGGAGGATCCAACGTTTAAAACGTATACGGATACGGAGACGGGTCAAACCATTATAGCGGGGATGGGTGAGCTGCATCTTGAAATCATAGTGGACCGGCTCATACGCGAATTCCGCGTGGAATGTACCGTTGGCAACCCGCAGGTGGCTTACAGGGAAACGCTGACCAAGGCTGTCAAGACCGAAGGGCGCTTTGTACGGCAAACCGGCGGCCACGGCCAGTACGGCCACTGCGTCGTACAGTTCGAGCCGCAGGAACCCGGCACCGGCTTTGTGTTTGAGGATAAAATCGTGGGCGGCGTAATCCCGCGTGAATACATCCCGGCCATCAGCGCCGGTATACAGGAAGCATCCCACAGCGGACATCTCGGCGGCTACGAGGTGGTGGATTTCAAAGCTACGCTGGTGGACGGCAGCTTCCATGAGGTAGACAGCTCTGAGATCGCGTTTAAGATAGCGGGCAGCCTTGCGCTTAAAGAGGCGCTATCAAAGGCCGATTGCGTGCTGATGGAGCCGGTAATGAAGGTTGAGGTGCTCATGCCGGAGGAATACCTGGGCGACGTGCTCGGCAACATCAACTCCCGCCGCGGGCGTATCGAGGGGATGGACGCGCGAGCGAACGCGCAGGTTATACACGCCATGTGCCCGCTGTCCGAAATGTTCGGTTACGCGACGGATTTGAGGTCGCGCACGCAGGGGCGCGGCACGTTTACCATGCAGTTTGATCATTATGAGCGTGTATCCCAGTCGGTAGCGAACAGGATACTCGGCAGCTATAACCACAACTATTAAGACGAAATATCTGAAAGGAAGAAACAGGAATGGCGAAAGCAAAATTTGAGCGGACAAAACCGCACGTAAA
>OHKV01000428.1_pt1 | contig 27152 bp, 19 predicted proteins | sample 1568951 | NCBI WGS metagenome assembly OHKV01 (sample SAMEA3879528, study PRJEB24766) | human gut metagenome | biome: human-associated habitat; feature: feces | place: USA | collected 1985/1987
TTTTCGCGCTTTGTTCGTTTATCATGTGCGCATGCTTTGCCACTTGTTGTTTGGCAAAAATCGCGCAGAGATTTTTCTGGATTTTGAACACCCTACCTATTGAGTTATGGGTTGGTAAACGCAATTCAGACCACGATTTTCTGGAGATGGCTGAATGGTATTGCGTGTAACAGCAATGGCTTCCGTTAGTTGGCCACTCTCATGATGTCGGCAAATACGCCGGCGGCGGTTACGTCGGCTCCTGCACCATAGCCCTGGATGAGCATGGGGTATTCGCGGTAGCGTTCCGTGGTGAGCAGGATGATGTTGTTGGAGCCTTCGAGGTCGTAGAACGGGTGGGAGATAGGCACTTCACGCAGTTCGATACTGCCTCTTCCGTCGGCCCATTGCGCCACGAAGCGCCAGCGTTTGTTTTCGCTGGCAAGGCGTTGGCGTTCCTTTTCAAACTGGGCGTCGAGCTCTGGCAGGCGCTTCCAGAAGTCGTCGAGCGAACCGTCGAAGAGTTCTTGCGGGATAAAGAGGTGGCGCTCCACGTCGGTTGTCTCAAGCCGGTAGCCGCTTTCGCGTGCCAGAATGGTGAGCTTGCGGACGACATCTTGCCCAGAGAGATCGATGCGCGGGTCGGGCTCGCTATAGCCCAGTTCCAAGGCCTGTCGGACCGCTTGGCTGAGGCTCACGTCGGCGGAAAGCGTGTTGAACACGTAGTTTAGCGTGCCGCTCAACACCGCTTCGATGCGCAGAATGCGGTCGCCAGATGCCGTGAGGTCGCCGATGGTGTTGATGATGGGGAGGCCAGCGCCGACGTTCGTTTCGAAGAGGAATTTCACGCCGCGGTCGCGAGCCGTGTGTTTCAGTTCGAGGTAATTGTCGTAGGCCGACGAAGCCGCAATCTTGTTGGCTGCAACGACAGACACGTTGTGGGCCAGCAGGCGTCCGTACATGGCGGCGACATCGGCGCTCGCTGTGCAGTCGACAAAGACGGAGTTGGAAATGTTCATTTCCTCAATCGTCTCCACCATGTGTTCCACACCGCCTTCGCCCGTTTCCACCATCACGTCGCGGTAGGCCGATGGATTGATGCCTTCTTCGCTGTAGGCAGCCTTGGAGCGTCCGCAAACGCCCATGAGGTTAATTTTCAGTCCGCGTTCCTGCATGAGTTTGTCGCGCTGCGCCGCAATCTGTTTCAGCAGACTGCTGCCCACCGTTCCCGTGCCGCAGATAAAGAGGTTGAGCTCCTGATAGTCGCCAAGGAAGAAACTATTGTGGAGCACATTGAGCGCTTTGCGCAATTGGCTGCGTTCGATGACAAACGAGAGGTTCATTTCCAATGCTCCCAATGCCACAGCGCAGATGCTGATGCCGTTTCGTCCCAACACGCTGAAGAGTTTTCCCGCAATACCTGGCGTGCGCTTCATGCGCTCTCCAACGGCAGCCACAGTGGCCAGTCCGTCAACGAGTTGCGCAGGGTTCATGGCGCCGTCGGCAATCTCTTGCTTAAACTCTTCGTCGAGCAGGCGGCAGGCGCGGCGGCCGTCGGCGGGGGTGACGCACATGGAGGTGCTCGTTTCTGAAGAAGTCTGCGCCACCATGAACACACTGATGCCTCCAGCGGCCAACGTGGTGAAGATGCGTCGATTCACACCGATAACGCCCACCATTGACATACCGCTAACGGTCACCATGCTCATTTCGTTGACCGACGAAATGCCTCGGATGGGGCGCTGCGAAGAGCAGGCTTCGCGGCGAATCACACTGCCGGCAGCTGAGGGGTTGAAGGTGTTCTTGACGTAGATGGGAATGTTTTCCGTGCAGACGGGATAGATGGTGGGCGGGTAAATCACCTTCGCGCCGAAGTTACACAATTCCGTGGCCTCGCCATAGGAGAGTTGCGGAATGGTATAGGCCTCCGGGATGAGGCGTGGGTCGGCCGTCAGGAAACCGTCGACGTCTGTCCATATCTCCAGGGCATCGGCATGCAGGGCGGCGGCAATGATGGAGGCGGTGTAGTCAGAACCGCCGCGTCCGAGGTTTGTGGTGCGTCCAGAATTGACATCGGTGGCAATAAAACCTCCCATGACGGCCACGGGGCAGCGCTCCGCAAACGTTTCGCGGATGAGGCGGTTGGTGGTATCGAAGTCCACCAGTCGCTTCGTGCCCTGAAGCGTAGTCTTGATGAAGGTGCGCGAATCGTAATGGCGTGCGCCGTTGATGAGCGCGGCACAGATGAGTGAAGAAAGGCGTTCGCCGTAGGCCACAATGGCATCTGACGTTTTCGGCGTGAGGTCTTGGATGAGGAAAACACCGTGGAGAATGCTGCGCATTTCTTCGAAGAGCGCATCAATCTGTTCGGTGAGTTTCGCCTGCCGGTTGGCTGGCACCACGTCAGCGATGAGCTGGTGGTGGCGGGCTTGCAGTTCGTCGACCACGGTGCGGTAAGCCGCGTCAGAGCTGGCCGCCTGTTTGGAAACGCTGATGAGTTTGTCGGTCACACCGCCAAGGGCCGACACCACCACGATGACGGGTTGCTCGGTCGACTCAACGATGCGCTTGACGCTGGATATGCTTTGGGCGGTGCCTACAGAACTACCGCCGAATTTGAGAACTTTCATAGGTTGTTTGGTATGGGTCTCCCAAGACGGAAGGACGTTTTGCCTTCTTTGAGAGATTAGGGACGTTCAATGTTAAGGGATCGGTTCTTGTTTAGGAAGTATGGGCGCCGATACGGAATGATTTCCTGGCACTTACAATTTCACCTTCTTCTTCACCGCCTTCGATTCGTTTTGCACGCGGTCGAGCGCTGTCACGACGTAGGTGTATTTCTCCTTGCCGTTTTCATAGGGCAGTTTCACCATCGTTGAAGGTGTCACCATTATGAGGTGTTCTGCATCGCTGAGGTTCACCTTCTCCCCCTTCTTAAAGCGGTAGATGGCGTAGAAGCGGGCCTCGTCCATGACATTTTTTGCCTTCGGAGCCGTCCAGAAGAGGTAATAGCCGTCGGGCATCCAGAACGCCTTCACCTTGCGCGGCTTCTTCGGGGCTTTGTTGTCGATGAAAGGCATGAGCGGCTGCAGGGCGGGGCGGCGCTGGTAGGTGTTTTGGAGCGCGTTGGCGATGTTCCCGACGTTGCGCACCACAGCCGCCGAATACCAGAGACAGTTGCCGTCGATGTTGGGCAGCGTGCGTTGCAAGCGGAATTTCTCCGGCACCTGGTTGATGGCCGGATTCTTCAGGTCGGCGGCCTTCACGCTGCGTTCCACGTCTTGGCCGATAATCAGCGGGCGACCGGCGGCGTAGCGCGACCACCAGCGGATGAGCTTGTCATAGTCGGCAGCCTTGTGGCCGATTTCCCAGTAGATCTGCGGCACGTTATAGTCAATCCAACCTTTGTTCACCCAGAGGAGCACGTCGGCATAAAGGTCGTCGTAGTTCTGCGTGCCGTTGGTCTGGCTTCCCGGTATGTTGCTTTCAGGCTTCGCGTTGTGGTAAATGCCGAAGGGCGACACGCCGAACTTCACCCAGGGCTTCACGGCCCGCAAACTGTCGTGAAGCTCGGCGATAAAGCGGTTGACATTCTGGCGGCGCCATTCTGCGCGGTCTGTCATGCCATTGCCGAAGCGGGCATACGAGGCGTCGTCGGGGATGGCCCCGGCCGTCGGGTAGGGATAGAAATAGTCGTCGATGTGGAGGCCGTCAACATCATAACGGCGTACAATGTCAGATGCCACACGGCAGATGTAAGTGCGGTTCTCTTGCAAGGCGGGGTCCATAATGAGCAGGCCGTCGTAACTAAAGCAGCGCTCGGGATGGCGCACGGCATAATGCGTGTTGGCCAAGAGCGTCGTGCCCTTCGTCTTGGCGCGGAAAGGATTAATCCAGGCGTGGATTTCCATGCCGCGCTGGTGGCATTGCTGCACCATCCAGGCCAGAGGGTCCCAACGCTGTTCGGGAGCCTTTCCCTGCTGTCCGGTCAAGAAGCGCGACCAAGGTTCGTAGCGACTCTCGTAAAGCGCGTCGGCCTCACCGCGCACTTGAAACATGATGACGTTCACGCCGCAGCGCTGCATCACGTTGAGCTGGTTGATGAGATTGCTTTGCATCTGGTGGCGGCTCATGCCTTGAAACTGGCCGTTGATGATCTGAATCCAAGCGCCGCGAAATTCGCGCTTGGGCATGGGGGCGTTTTGGGAATAGACGGTCAGAAACGCCAAACTGAACAATGCTAAAAGAATAGAGCGTAGTTTGTACATCGGGTAATTAGTGGTAATCTGAAAGTATGGGGCGGCGTTGCGCGTTGCTGGTTGTCGTTGCGTGGTTCGCGTCTTTCCGCCGTGTGGTTCTTGTCGTTGTTGGTTCAGAACATTTTGTGTTGTTGGAGGTCCTGCCAGTGGCCGTGGGTGAAATCGGGGATGCTCACCGGGCGGCTGCCTTCGCGGGCCGAGCGTTCGCTGAGTTCGGCGAGGCACGACCATTCGGCGGCATCATAGACGTCGATGTCGAGCGGCAAGCCTTTTCTCAGACAGTGGATGAGGCGGCAGTCCATGGTGTAGTTCATTTCGTTTGGCACCTGTTTGCGGTGTCCTTCGCGCCATAGTTCCGCTGCTTCGCTGCTGGCAAAGCGCTTCATCTCCTCCAGGGCCTCTTCGCCGGTGAGGATGGCCTCCGTGTTGACCGTCTTGAGCGTTGGCAACGGATATTTCTGCACATATCCCTGCGTGCCACACACCGTTTGCAGGCGACTGTAAGGGCGCATGGTGGTTACGTCGAGTTGCAGCACGATGCTTGCTCCTCTGACCGTTCGTATTAGTGTCGTGTTGACGCGTCCCAGCATTTTGTCTGTTCCGCAACCGTCAGACGTGAGCGATACGAGATAGTCCATGCGGTCGCCGCGGTGGAGATTCAGCAGCCATCCGATGGGGCCTATGCCATGTGTGGGGTAGGGGTTGCCGTCGTGGCTTGCACACGACTTCTCCATCCAGTTATGGTTGGCGTCTGATGCGTTTCCCGTCAACCCGAACGTGTCGCGCAGGTTGTGGATGTAAGCCCCTTCGCAGTGCGTCACTTTTCCAAGCATGCCTTTGCGTTCCATTTCCAGAGTGGCCAGTGCCACGTGGTCGTAGCAGCAGTTTTCCGTCATGAAGCAGTGTCGGCGCGTAGCCTCCGCTGTGTCGACCAGCCGGTGGCATTCGTCGATGGTGGTGGCCGCCGGCACCTCCACGGCTACATGTTTTCCGCAACGCATGGCTTCCACCGCCATCTGGCAGTGTGAACTCCAATCGGTGCAGATGTACACGAGGTCGATGTCGTTGCGTTGGCAGGCTTCGCGCCAGGCGTCCGCTCCGATGAGCTTGTCGGCTTGCGGTCGTCCAGTGGCGGCGAGCGTCTGGTTGGCTGTTTCAAGCCGCGCGGGGTCAACGTCGGCCACGCAGCGAATCTCCGCCCCGTCGATGAAGGCGTAGCGTTCCAGTGTCTTCATGCCGCGCTGTCCCAGCCCGATGAGGGCGATGCGTACAAGGGGGATGGGGGCACAGCGTAATTCCAATACGGTGTCCATATAATATATATGAATAGGTGTCCAATAAAAAAGAACAACGAAGCAGGCGCTTTGCTGGAAGCTAAACGTTGAATAATCCCCAGCTGCCTGTTTGCGTTTGTTTATATTCTATGGCAAAATTACTTGTAAACTGCCTAACTGAAAAATATTGCAGGCTTAAAATGCGGGTCGGCTGCCCAATCGGGGCGTTTTTTCTTGCAAACGGCCCCCAAACCTGTATTTCCTTGGAAACAAAAAACGGACGCATCTTTACTGATGCGTCCGTTTTTGTGATGTCAGTGTTAACCCTGTCATCTCATACAAGTTGTATTCAGAGTTGAATCTGATTACTTCTTGCGAGACTGTCCGTAGCGGCTCATGAACTTGTCTACGCGGCCGGCAGTGTCGACGAGCTTAGACTTACCAGTGTAGAACGGGTGAGACGTGTTAGAGATTTCGAGCTTTACCACAGGGTAAGTCTCGCCTTCGAATTCTACCGTGTCAGTTGTCTTGCAGGTAGAACGAGAAAGGAACATGTCGCCGTTGCTCATATCCTTGAACACTACGGGACGATAATTCTCGGGGTGAATACCTTTTTTCATTGTTGCTATAGCTTTTTTTAGTGATTATCTTGATACGTGAATTGCTGGTAACAATTGCGTGTAATGGTCTGAATCGGCTGCAAATTTACTACTTTATTTATTGTTGACCAAGTGTTTGAGGCATTTTTGTCGCAGAGAAGGAATAAAATGCCTTGCCTGATGCTTCGTTCTTAGCGGAATGGGCTGTTTTGGCGCTGGAAACGGAGAGAACGATATTGGCTTTGCCATATATTTCTTCTTGACTTTCAATGTTTTCTAAAAAAATGGTGTCGCGTATCATAAAATTATTTATATTTGCAGGTTGTTGAGATATTCATAGCAAACATCAAGCATATAATCAAATACAAATACCTAATCTTATGAAGAAAACCTACGCATTTCTCATGGCTCTTTTCTTCTGTGTTGCAGCCGCAGCGCAGGGTTTGTTGCCAGAGTTTTCAACAGAAGACAACCCCGTTTGGTATCGCGTGCAGTTTAAAACAGGCAGCGCGTTCCTGACCGACAAAGGCAACGGGGCAGAACTTCAAACCGCTGCGGGCAGTTCAAGCGACGCCCAGAAGTGGCAGCTCATTGGAAACAAGGACAATTTCAAGATGAAGAGCAAGAGCGGCCGTTACGTCAACTGGAACGGTAGCAAGTACACCGCCAGCAAAACAGCTGGCGTGGCGCTCAAAATCGTTCAGAGCACCAACGCTTCTGCCACCAACTGTTGGGAAATCCAGCGTGCTTCTGGCAGTCAGTCGATGAACCAGTGGGGCGGCGCTGGTGCTGGCAAGTCGCTCGGCGAATGGACTCTGGGCGACGCCAACAATCCGCTCTCTTTCGTTGCCACGGCGGCTAAATTGCCCGTCTTCAGTAGCGGCGATACGGAAAAATGGTATTTCGTCCAGTTCCGCAACGGCAACCGTACGCTCCAGGCCAACGGCCTCGACGAATGTATCCGTCTTGCTGCCCCCGACCCCGTTGACGGACAGCTCTGGAAGCTCGTCGGAACAGCCGACAACTTCCAGCTCGTGAACCGCGCCGGCCAGTATGCAGTGGTCAGCAACACCGCTGCCGCCACGGAGACGCCGCGTAACGACACACCCCTCCGTGCCTCGGCAAAACCTTACGACAAAGGCTTCAAACTTCTCGAAACCACCAACGCCACTTATCTGCCTTCATAGGAAATCCAGCCCATCGGAAAGAGCGGAAAAGCCCTCAACCAGTGGGGCGGCACAGCCCTTGGCAATAGCATCGGCGTTTGGAACACGGCAGATGCCAACAACCCGTTGCTCTTCGTTTCTCCCGACGATATGGTCTATGCCGACTTCAAGGCCGTTGGCATCACGGGCTATGTGCCAGAGAACAAGCTCACCCTTTGGTATGACAAACCAGCCACGCTGACTGGTGTCGGCAACGTTTGGATGGAATACAGCCTGCCAATCGGCAACGGCCAGTTTGGTGCCAGCCTCTTCGGCGGTCTTGCAAAAGACGAAATCCAGTTTAACGAAAAGACCCTTTGGAGTGGCCGCAACACCGACAATGGTGGAAGCTACGGCTATTACGAAAACTTCGGTTCCGTATTTGCCGAAGACATCAGCGGCACGTTCAACTACAGTTCGGCTGGCGCCGCACAAGACTACTACCGCCAGATTGACCTCACCACCGCCACTGGCAAGGTGTCGTTCAAGAGTCCGGACAAGAAAGTGACCTACACCCGTGAATATTTCTCTTCCAACCCCGCCGGTGTCATTGTGGCACGCTATGCGGCCGACAAGAAGGGACAGCTCAGCCTCCGCTTCACCCTCAATCCAGGCAAACCAGGATTGAGCGCCACGGCAAAATATGCCAACGGCGAAGCCTATTTTGCAGGCAAGCTTGCCACGGTGAGCTATAACGCTCGCATCAAGGTCGTTCCGACGGGTGGCGAGATAACCACCACCGATGAAGGCATCACCGTCAAGAATGCCGACGAAGTGCTCGTTGTTCTTGCAGGCGGCACCGATTTCGACCCCGCCTCGAAAACCTATGTCAGCAACACCGCCAAGCTCGCTTCAAACGTTCAGGCACGCATCAATGACGCCGTTGAAATCGGTTTCGATGCCCTGAAGAAAGCTCATGTGGCCGACTATCAGTCGTTCTTCAACCGCGTTGACTTCGACCTCGAAGGCACCGCCAATAATATCCCGACCAACACCCTCGTCGACAGTTACAACCAGGGTAACGGTGCTAACGCCCGCATGCTCGAAACGCTCTATTTCGCCTACGGACGCTATCTCGAAATCAGCAGTTCGCGCGGCGTTGACCTTCCCTCCAACCTGCAGGGCATCTGGAACAACGTCAGCCAGGCTCCTTGGCACGCTGACATCCACTCAAACATCAACGTGCAGATGAACTACTGGCCGGCCGAGCCGACCAACTTGAGCGAAATGCACCTGCCGTTCCTCAACTACATCATCAATATGTCGGCTGGCATCCACAACGAATGGGCTGGCTATGCCAAGGCCGCCGGACAGAAGCGTGGTTGGACTTGCTACACCGAAAACAACATCTTCGGCGGTGTAGGTTCGTTTGCCCACAACTATGTCATTGCCAACGCTTGGTATTGCACCCACCTCTGGCAGCACTATCGTTACACCCTCGATCGCGACTATCTCAAGCGTGCCTTCCCCGCCATGCTGAGCGCCGCCCAGTTCTGGCTCGATCGTCTCGTGCTCGACAAGAAAGACAACACCTACGTCTGCCCGAAGGAATACTCTCCTGAGCATGGTCCCGGACAGGAAGACGGCGTCGCCCACGCACAGCAGCTCGTTTACGACCTCCTCACCAACACCAAGAGCGCCATCGAAGTGCTCGGCAGCGATGCGGAAATCTCTGAGGCCGACCTCAACTTGCTCAACGATCGCCTCTCAAAGCTCGACCGCGGTTTGGCCACCGAACAATACACCGGTGCTTGGGGCAACCCGAAAAACGGTGTGAAGAGCGGTGAACTCCTCTTGCGCGAATGGAAAACCAGTGCCTATACGGCCGGTGAGAACGGACACCGCCATATGTCACACCTCATGTGTGTCTATCCTTTCAACCAAGTGACTCCTTCAAGTCCCTACTATCAGGCCGCCGTCAACTCCATGAACGTTCGTGGCGACGAATCAACCGGATGGTCTATGGGATGGAAAATAAATCTCTGGGCACGCCTGCAAAACGGCACCAAGGCCCACGGCATTCTCACCAAAGCCCTGCGCCATAGCACGTCGTATGGCACCGACCAGAGCCGAGGCGGTATCTACTACAACCTCTACGACTCACACGCTCCCTTCCAAATCGACGGTAACTTCGGTGCCTGCTCAGGCATCGCCGAAATGCTTCTTCAGAGCCACACCGACACTATCCAAGTGCTCCCGGCCCTCCCGAAAGCATGGAAAACAGGCCACGTCACTGGCTTGAAAGCCATTGGTAACTTCACGGTCAGCGTGGCATGGAAAGACGGCAAGGCCACCCGCATCACCATCGTCAACAACGGCGGACAGAAAGGCATCGTGAAATATCCGGCCATCGCCACCGCCAAGCAGTATGTCGACGGCGTTGCCAGCGAAGCCGCTGCAGAATCGGAAAACGTTGTGAGCATCTCAGCCGAAAAGGGCAGTGTCACCGTCTTTGACTTCGACGGCACTTACGATCCAACGGGCATTCACAACGCCAAGGCCGACGCTCCCGTCGTTGCCACGAGCGGCCGCACCGTCAGCGTGTCGGGCTGCAAGGTGAAGAGCCTGGAAGTCTATGACCTTCAGGGCCGTCTGGTCGGCGCCACTTCACGCGCCAGCCTCAGTGTCGGCAAAAGCGCCGGCGACGTAGTCATCGTCTGCGTGACGGCCAAGGACGGCCAGAAGCATACGGTGAAGGTGAAGTTCTGAGAAAGGAATTTCCGCTTCCCCTGAAAAACCATTTCATCATCCCCTTCCGGCGATTTTCCGGAAGGGGAAACAACACAGAGGGTGTTCTGAAAAAACGGTATGACGTGTCATATTCAGTAGCAGATTTTTTTACTATGAGAATATGCCTGTTGTCGTGCCCGAATTTTCAGAACACCCTCTTTCTCTTTTCTCCGAATATGGCAAAAAACAATGTGTTTCTCCGGGTGTTCCGCTTCTATGCCGACGGTTTCCGGAGCATGACGCTCGGCAAGGTGCTGTGGACCATCATCCTCATCAAGCTCTTCGTGATATTCTTTGTGTTGAAGCTCTTCTTCTTCCCCGATGTACTCGGGCAGAGGGCCGACGGTGACAAAGCGTCTTACGTGGCACGCGAACTCGTTTCGCGCTAACGTGACAGAGTATCCCTGCGGTTTTTTCCGCCATACTGCTTTCGTCAGAACACAGCCCGTCACAACGGATTATTTTTTACATCTCATAAAAACCAAACACCATGATCAACCTTTTGACAGTAGACGCAGCGGTAATCGACTGGTCGCGTGCCCAGTTTGCACTCACAGCCATTTACCACTGGCTCTTTGTGCCGCTCACGCTGGGTCTTGCCCTTATCATGGGCATTATGGAAACCTGCTATTATCGCACAGGAAAACAATTTTGGAAAGACACCGCCATCTTCTGGCAACGCTTGTTTGGCATCAACTTCGCTATGGGCGTGGCCACGGGCATCATCCTCGAATTTGAGTTCGGCACCAATTGGAGCAACTATTCGTGGTTCGTCGGCGACATCTTCGGTGCGCCGCTTGCCATCGAAGGCATCGTGGCCTTCTTCATGGAGAGCACCTTCGTTGCCGTGATGTTTTTCGGCTGGAAGAAAGTGTCGCGCGGCTTCCATCTGGCCTCAACGTGGCTCACGGGGCTCGGTGCCACCATTTCCGCGTGGTGGATTCTCGTGGCCAACGCCTGGATGCAAGACCCCGTTGGTTGCGCGTTCAATCCCGACACCGTGCGCAACGAGATGACCAGTTTCGTTGACGTGGCCCTCTCGCCGTTTGCCGTCAACAAGTTTTTCCACACCGTCACCTCCACTTGGGTGGTCGGAGCCGTCTTTGTCTGCGCCGTCAGTTGCTGGTATCTGCTGAGGCGCCGCGAACAAGAAATGGCTCGCCAGAGCATCAAGATTGCCAGCATCGTCGGCATCGCCGCCGCCCTGCTGACGATGGCCACGGGCGACTTCTCAGCCGTGAAAGTTGCAGAACGCCAGCCGATGAAGCTCGCAGCCATGGAAGCGCTCTACGACGGTGGAGAGGGCGTTTCCCTCACGGCCTTTGCCGCCATCAATCCCTTCAAACAGCCTCCCTATGCCCAGGGCGGCGAAGCCCCGATGCGCATCGCCATCCCGAACGGGCTTTCTTTGCTAGCCACCCACCAGACAGATGGTTATGTGCCGGGCGTCAACGACCTGCTAAATGGTTATACGCGTCCCGATGGGAAGCGCGAACCGTCGGCAGAGGAAAAGATGGAACGCGGACGCAGAGCCATTGCCGTGCTTGCCGAATACCGTAAAGTCAAGGCGGCCGATGCCAGCGATAAACGCTTGCCCGAACTCGCCGCGAAGTTGAAGCAAGACATGCCTTACTTCGGTTACGGATACATCAAAGACCGCAGCGAACTCGTTCCCCACATTCCGCTCAATTTCTACGCCTTCCGTGTCATGGTCGGCATTGGCACCTTGCTGATGCTTTTCTTCCTCGTCATCGGACACATCGCTTGGCGGAAAGACATCACGGACAAATACCATTGGCTGCACAAGACCGCCTTGCTCATGCTGCCGCTGACCTATCTCGCGAGCGAAGCTGGATGGATTGTTGCCGAACTCGGCCGGCAACCCTGGGCCATTCAAGACATGCTGCCAACGGTGGCTGCCGTTTCCGACCTCCAGCCGGGCAGTGTCGCTCTCACCTTCTTCCTCTTTCTCGCCCTCTTCACGGCGCTTCTGGTGGCAGAAGTGAGCATCATGTGCCGCGTGATACGCAACTATAATGCCGACAAATGATTTCCTCAGTGCAAAAAAAATAAACCTCCTTATGAATTACGAATTCTTACAACAATATTGGTGGCTTATCGTCTCCTTGCTTGGTGCTTTGCTCGTGTTCCTGCTCTTCGTTCAGGGCGCCAATTCAATGGTCCACAGCATTGGCCACACGGAAGAAGGACAGCGAAAAGTGCTTGCCTCAACGGGTCTCAAATGGGAAATCACGTTCACCACCCTTGTCACCTTCGGCGGCGCCTTCTTCGCCTCCTTCCCACTGTTTTATAGCACCAGCTTCGGCGGTGCCTATTGGTTGTGGATGATCATCCTCTTCTCCTTCGTCTTGCAGGCCGTGAGCTACGAGTTTCAGATGAAGAAAGGCAACCTGCTCGGCACGCGCACCTACCGCTGGTTTCTTGTGTTGAACGGCATCGTCGGTCCGCTACTTCTTGGCGGCGCCGTGGCCACCTTCTTCAACGGTTCCAACTTCCTCGTTGAGAAAGCCTCCCTAACAGACATCGGTTCGCCTGTCATCAGTCGTTGGGCCAATGCCTCCGCAGGTCTCGATGCCCTGCTTGATCCTTGGAACCTCATGTTCGGCCTCGCCGTGATGTTTCTTGCACGCGTGCTCGGCGCCCTCTACATCATCAACAACGTCAACGTCGAAGACCTCCGTTCGCGTGCCAGTGTGCGTCTCGTTGGTGCCGCCGTCCCCTTCCTCGCGCTCTTCCTCACCTTCTTTGTGCGCCTCCTTTTGAAAGACGGTTATGCCGTTGACCCGCAAACGCAGCAAGTGTTTCTCTCGCCGATGAAATACCTCCACAACTATTTTTCCATGCCCCTTCTCGCGGCAATGACCCTCGTTGGCGTCGTGCTGTTGCTCTATGGCGTTGGGCGCACGGTTGTCAGCAAAACCTACGTCAGAGGCATTTGGCCTGCCGGCATCGGTGTGGTCATGGTGGTGTTCTCCCTGCTCCTTGTGGCCGGTCTCGGCAATACCGCCTATTATCCCTCCAATGCCGACCTGCAAAGCTCGCTCACCATCTCAAACAGTTGCAGCAGCGAGTTCACCCTCCGCACCATGTTCTACGTTTCGCTCCTTGTGCCCTTCGTCTTCGGATATATCGCATACGTCTGGCGCGTGATGGACCGGAAATGAACGCGACGGACAGGAAATTCCCAAAATAAGTAGGTGGTCAGAATTATTTTTACATTTGGAATGTTCTATCGGGATGCAGATACGCCACCTTGGTTGAAGGAGCAATGCGGGCATTGCGACTGAAAACAAGGTAAGTAGATGCGCCCGAGAGGACGTTGCATATGTAAAAATAATGCTCTTAGCATATATTATAAAAATAATTTTGACCACCTACTTAGTAATTATTATTATCCAAAACCACTGGCAAAGAATGCTTTCAAACGCCAGAGAAAATACTCCAGCGACTCCCGGCGAGTTGCCATCTCCCGGAATGTCTGCAAGCCCTAATAGAAGTCATCGATTTGCGGCCGCGAATCGTGCTACTCGCGGCCGCGAGTCGTGCTGCCTTCGGCCGCGAGTAGCGCTGCCTTCGGCCGCGAATCGACAACTTGTTAAGCTTTTTAGGAAGTCTATAGTAATGGTGAAAGAATGAAACTGCAATCATTTAATTAATGCGACAAAGCCTGCTTTTGTTGCTTCATAAGAATGAAAACGGCAGCTATGCCGCAACCAAAGAAAAAATCCCGCACCGCCTTTGGGCTTTCTCCTTGCTCCTTTCATAAGAAATTTGTAATTTTGCACCCGTCCCCAAGGGGGATAGCATAAAGAGAGAAACATTTAGCCTGTCTGAATCCGTTGAACGCCATGCGAAGCAAAAGGATGTCGGCAGGCCGTTTTGTTTCATAACCAAACCAACAACAACTCAAGCACAACAAATCATGGGAGGATTTTTTGGCACAGTGTCACAACGCAGTTGCGTGGCCGACATGTTTTACGGAACAGACTACAACTCACACCTCGGCACGCGCCGGGGAGGTATGGCAGGCTACAACTCAGAAGAAAAGAGTTTCGTCCGTTCCATCCATAACCTCGAAAGTTCTTATTTCCGCACGAAGTTCGAACCGACACTCGATCGTTTCAAAGATTGCAACTCGGGCATCGGCATCATCAGCGACACCGACGCGCAACCACTCGTCTTCAATTCCCATTTGGGACGCTTCGCCATCGTAACGGTGGCAAAGGTGGACAACCTTGAGGAACTTACGCAGGAAATGATGGCGCAAAACATGCACTTCGCCGAACTCTCCTCTGGCAGTATCAACCAAACTGAACTCGTGGCGTTGCTCATCATTCAGGGGAGGGATTTCAAGGAGGGCATAGAAAACGTTTACAACCGCGTGAAGGGCTCTTGCTCAATGCTTATCCTGACGGAAGACGGCATCATCTGCGCCCGCGACAAATGGGGACGCACGCCCATCGTGATTGGGAAGAAAGAAGGTGCCTGGGCCGCAACGAGCGAAACGACGGCCTTTGCCAACCTCGACTATGAGGTGGACCGCTACGTGGGGCCAGGAGAAATCATCCGCATCCGCCAAACGGGCTGCGAGGTGATGAAGGAGGCCGAAGAACGCATGCAAATCTGCTCTTTCCTTTGGGTTTACTACGGTTTCCCGACTTCAACCTACGAAGGACGCAACGTGGAGGAAGCTCGCTTTGAGAGCGGCCGCATCATGGGCGAAGACGACAAAACGGAGGTTGATTGCGTGTGTGGCATCCCTGATTCCGGTGTCGGAATGGCCCTCGGATATGCCGACGGCATGAAGCGCCCTTACCAGCGTGCCATCTGCAAATACACCCCCACATGGCCCCGCAGTTTCACCCCCGCCAATCAGGAAATGCGCTCCTTGGTGGCCAAGATGAAGCTCATTCCCAATAAAGCAGTGCTCAACGGCAAGCGCGTGCTCTTCTGCGACGATTCCATCGTGCGTGGCACGCAGTTGCGCGACAACGTGAAAGTGCTTTTCGACGACGGTGCAAAGGAAGTTCACATGCGCATCGCCTGTCCGCCGCTCATCTATGGTTGCCCCTTCATCGGTTTCACCTCTTCGAAGAGCGACATGGAGCTCATCACGCGCCGCATCATCCGCGAACTGGAAGGTGAGGGCGACCAGCGCCTGGAGGCTTACGCAACGACCGACTCGCCTGAATATCAGCGCATGGTGGAAATCATTCGTGAGCGTCTCGGCCTGACCACGCTGCGCTTCAACAAACTCGAAACGCTCATCAAGGCCATCGGGCTCCCCAAGTGTAAGCTCTGCACGCACTGCTTCGACGGGACAGGATGCTTCTAAGAAAAAATCTAAGTGATAGCGAAATAATAAACTTAGTAATTCACCATTACTACCCCCCCCAGCTCCAGGCAACGCCTGATAACGGCACATCGCCGTTGCTGACAACCTTATATAAAAAGAGGTGTTCAACCATAAAGTTGAACACCTCTTTTTGCGTTTTTTGGGGACGAAGCGTTTGGCGTCTATGAGGGAGTATATTTGCTAATCCCCATTAAAAATCAACTGAGCCTGGGAAACGGCTAAAGTTTCTTAGAATACCGCTTCATAACGCTGATGTAATATTCAACGAGTGTTTTGTTTCTCATCTTCAGCGCGGAGTTCCCTATTGTCAGATGGGCACGCAGTATCATGCATTTGTTGTTGGCAACATCCAGCAAGCCGATGCCCATGATTTCAAGTCCGTGCTTCACAGCCCCTGCACATCCCGACGTAAAACCACGAAAAGACTACTCATTTATTAGGATTATGGGAATCTGAGCCTTACAATCTGACACCTACTTCTAAGTATAAGAAATTGAAAATCACTATTTCTCGGTATTGTACAATTTCTAAATAAGCCCTACCTTTGCGGCGTGAAAAAAGAAATAAATATGACCAGAGGGTTAGAAAAGGTTAAAAAGATTAAAAGGAAATACATCTTCCTGGCCTTATTGGCTGTGATTGTTTTGGGAGGTTTGGCGAAGGCTTACTCTGCCTGGGTGGGCACTACCCACATCGCTTTCCTCAACTATCAGGCTATTACGCTGGGACAGATTTCGCATGCCAACGACAATGCGATGATTAAACTGAGTGAAATCACTACCGATGATTTCGATCATCTGGACGATTACGATATGATTATCGTGAATGGTATGGGGCTCCGTATTGACGAGAACCAGCGCAAGCTGTTGGAGGAGGCTTCCTACAAGGTACCGACCCTGACTCATGCAGCTACCAACCCAGCCAACAATATCGTATCGGTAGATAACTTCGATGCCGATTATCTGATGCAGTACATCGAGAACGGCAGTAAGAAGAATTATCACAGTATGCTCGCTTACATCCGTAAGTTTATCGACGGAAAGAAGTTCATGGCTCCTGAACCGGAACGTGTGGATGAGCGACCAGACTATCTCCTGACTCATTTCGATCCGAAAGATGAGAAGGGTGATGAACTGGGCTTCAACAGCATCCGCGAGTACAATGCCTTCCTGGCAAAGAACGGTTTATATAAAGAAGGTGCTCCTACCATCATGCTCATCGGTTTTATGGGTGCGGCTCCTGATATGGAGAAGGCTTTCGAGAAGAAGGGCTTCATGGTGTATCGCGTCAATAAACTTCAGAGCTTTATCGCCGGTCATCATGCCGACAGTATCCAGGCGAATGCCGTAGTGAATATGGCGCATGGCAGACTGGGCGATTACTTCGTAGAGTTTCTGAAGCAGAAGAATATTCCACTGTTCTCACCTCTTAATATCAACCGCTTGACTACCGATTGGGAGAACGACAAGCAGGGAATGAACGGCGGCTTCATGTCGCAGAGCATCGTGACTCCGGAGATTGATGGTGCCATCCGTCCATACGTGGTTTTCGGTCAGCGCATCAACAAGGAGGGCTTGCAGGAGGTTTACGGCATCCCAGACAGAATGGAGAGTTTCGTGGAGAGCGTGCAGGGCTATGTGAATCTGAAGAACAAGAAGAACAGCAGCAAGCGCATCGCTATCTTCTATTTCAAGGGTCCCGGTCAGAATGCTCTCACCGCTTCGGGAATGGAAGTGGTTCCATCGCTCTACAATCTCCTGGTTCGCTTGAAGAATAAGGGATACAATGTAGGCAAGTTGCCTGCCAATTCTCAGGAACTGGCAAAGATGATTCAGGCTCAGGGTGCCGTCTTCGGAACCTATGCCGAAGGTGCCTATACCAAGTTTCTCCAGTCGGGACATCCTGCCCTGATTACTGCTCAGCAGTTTGCCGGATGGACCCAGAAGGCTTTGTCTAGGAAGATGATCAAGGAGATGAACCAACTCTATGGTTCCTTCCCTGGCAAATATATGGCTACCGATGATGGTAAGTTGGCGGTGGCAAGACTGCAGTTTGGTAATGTGGCATTGCTTCCACAGGTGATGGCAGGCTTGGGAGGCGACTCCTTCAAGATTGTGCATGGCACCGACCAGGCACCTCCTTACACCTATGTTGCCTCTTATCTCTGGGCACGTTATGCTTTCAGTGCCGATGCACTTATCCATTTCGGAACCCACGGCTCTCTGGAATATACCCCGAGAAAGCAGGTGGCACTCGGCAGCAACGACTGGAGTGACCGATTGATTGGTGTGGTTCCACATCTTTATATATATACTATCGGCAATGTGGGCGAGGCGATGATTGCCAAGCGCCGCACCTATGCCCAGACCCAGAGCTATCTCACCCCTCCTTTCAAGGAGAGCGAGTTGCGACAGACCTATAAGCAGTTGAGCGATGCCATCCAGTCATACGAGAAGAAGGCATCTGCCGAACAGTCGCTCAAGGTGAAGGCGCTGACTGTGAAGATGGGAATCGCCCGAGAACTGGGACTCGATGCTAAGCAGATGAACAAGCCTTATTCTGCAGATGAAATTGCGAGAGTAGAGAACTTTGCGGAAGAGTTGGCAAACGAGAAGATTACCGGCAAGCTCTATACTTTGGGTGTGCCATACGATAACGATGATGTCCGCACCAGTGTCTATGCGATGGCTACAGATCCTATTGCCTACGGAATGTTGGCAGTAGATAAGCTGAAAGGTCGTGCCCAGGAGGGTGTGGAGAAGCATAAGCAGCTTTTCGACCGTCTTTATCTGAGCAAGGCACGCAACACCGTGACCCAGCTTCTGGGTTCAGCCTCGGTTTCAGATGAATACATCTGCCGTTATGTAGGAATCACTCCTGCCGAACTCCAGATGGCTCGCAAAGTTGAGGCGATGCAGGCTGCTCCGGATCCTATCCAGATGATGATGCAGATGGCAGGCCAGATGGGTGGAGCGAAGGAGGCGAAGCCGAAGAAGGTAGATAACCGTACGGTAAGCGAGCTCCGTGCAGCCAAGGTTTCTCATGAGAAGAAGGTTCCGCAGATGAGTCGTGAGGCTTTTGAGAAGATGGAGCAGACCGGTCACTTCCCTGACAAGATGATGGAAGCCATCAAGAAGGGACAGAAATGGTATCAGGAAGATTTGAAAAAGGCAAAGATGGCGAAAGCCGGCAAGGCATCTCAGACCGGGGAATCTTCTAAAGATAAGGGTATGATGATGTCGAAAGCACCAAAATATACCCGTCAGCAGATTCGTCTGGCTCAGGCTATCACTACCGTGGAACATGCCTTGCAGAATGTGGGCAAGTATTCGGACGCACTCCGTCAGAGTCCGCTTAACGAGATGTCTTCTCTGATGAATGCCCTGAATGGCGGCTTTACCGCTCCATCTCCTGGTGGTGACCTGATTGTGAATCCGAACACTCTGCCAACAGGTAGAAACCTCTTCTCTATCAATGTGGAGAATACACCTTCGGAGGATGCCTGGGAGAAGGCAAAGGAACTTTGCGACAATACCATCAAGATGTATTGCGAGCGACATAAGGGTGAATATCCTCGTAAGGTGAGCTACACGCTCTGGAGCAGCGAGTTTATCGAAACAGAGGGTGCTACCATCGCCCAGATTCTCTATATGCTCGGTGTAGAACCGGTAAGAGATGCCTTCGGTCGTGTTACCGATCTGCGTCTCATCCCATCCAAGCAGTTGGGCCGTCCTCGCATCGATGTCGTGGTTCAGACTTCCGGTCAGCTCCGCGACCTGGCAGCATCCCGTCTCTTCCTCATCAACAAGGCGATAGAGATGGCGGCAAATGCCAAGGGTGATAAGTACGAAAACCTGGTGAAAGCCGGTGTTACCGAATCCGAAAGAGTGCTCGTAGAGAAGGGCATGTCGCCAAAGGAGGCACGCGAGGTAAGTATGTATCGAGTGTTTGGTGGCGTAAACGGCAACTATGGTACTGGTATCCAGGAAATGGTAACCGCAGGCGACCGCTGGGATAAGGAGAGTCAGATTGCCGAGGTCTATATGAACAATATGGGTGCCTTCTATGGTGATGAGAAAAACTGGGAGACTTTTCGCAAGGCTGCTTTCGAGGCAGCGCTGACCCGTACCGATGTGGTGGTTCAGCCACGACAAAGCAACACCTGGGGTGCCTTGAGTCTCGACCATGTATATGAATTCATGGGAGGTATGAACCTCGCAGTCCGCAACGTAACCGGTAAGGATCCGGATGCTTATCTCGCCGACTATCGCAACCATAGCAATATGAGAATGCAGGAGGTGAAGGAGGCTATCGGCATCGAGAGCAGAACCACCATCTTCAACCCTGCCTATATCAAGGAGAAAATGAAGGGTGGAGCCAGCAGTGCCAGCACATTCGCCGAAATCGTAACCAATACCTACGGCTGGAATGTGATGAAGCCAAAGGCTATCGACAAGGAGATGTGGGACGAGATATATAATGTATATGTCAAGGACAAGTACCATCTCGGAACCAAGGAGTTCTTCGATAAGCAGAATCCGGCAGCGCTGATGGAGATGACCGCCGTGATGATGGAGAGTGCCCGCAAGGGAATGTGGAAGGCTACTCCTCAACAACTCAAGGACATCGCCAAGCTTCATACCGAGACGGTGAACAAGTATAAGCCTTCATGCTCCGGTTTCGTCTGCGACAATGCCAAGCTCCGCAACTATATCGCCAGCAAGATCGATGCTGCTTCTGCCAAGGAATATCAGCAGAATGTAGAGCAGATCCGCGATGCTGAGGCTGCGAAGAACAGCAGCGACAAGGGTATGGTGATGAAGAAGGAGACGCTGAACGAGGACGCTCAGAAGACTACCACTGTAGTGAGCGGCATCGTAGTAGGTGTCATCGTCATCGTTGCTTTCGTGATGCTGGCTATCCTGATTCGCAGAAGAAGAAAGAATATGGTAGAATAGTAAAGGGGATAACATATCCCCCTATACTAAATAGTATAATATTAATAGTGGAGACATTAGTTTTAGTAATGATGATATTGGTTTGCTTCAGTTTTGTACTGAAGCAGACCTTCCACGGAGTGAAGGAGATTATGATCATCTCGGTGCTCGTAGCCTTCTTCGTGGGAATGACCTGGCCATTCGCCATCGAGCAGTCGAAGACGCAGATTGCGGCCTGGATAGTCGACCAGAAGCTGATGCTCGATATGGCGGTGCTGCTGAGCATCGACGTGGCACTCACGATGCTTTTCTGTGTGCACCACGTAGATCTGAAGACTTCAGAACATGTGAGTCGCCGCAAATGGGTGTTCTTCATCTTCCTGAAGTACTTCCCGGGTTTGCTGTTTTTCCCAGTGCTGTTCAGTGTTCTGGTGATGGCCATCTTCCTGCTTCCCGGCGTATCGTTCCAGGTGGTAGCCTGGGTGCTTGCCGTAGTGCTGCTGGTTTTGACACCGGTATTCACCTACGGTTTGAGATGGCTCTTGCCGGAGCGACCAATCCGCTTGGAACTGCTCTTTCTGGTAGAGGTGCTGCTCGGATTGATGGGCATCATCGGTACGGTGAATGGCAGAACAGCCGTGGCAGGCTTCAACAGTTTTGATGCCCTCTCGCTTCTCGGCGTCATCGCCATCGTCATCGTAGGAATGGCAATCGGATGGGGCTACTATCGCATCAAGATGCAGCGCTTATCCCAAAAACTTTAAAGGCGCAAGCCCCAACTAAACACTAAACATTACACATTAAAAAAGATGAATTACATATCAGACGTATTGTTTTGGATTTCCACAGGCATGCTGGTTCCTGTGATTATTTTGTTGATCTTCTTCTTCCTCAGAGCCTTGCTGCTCCTAGGAGGTTTCTTCGGGCAGTATCTTGTAAAGCGCAAGTCGGGTGCGGAGATTCGTGAACAGATGAACACCCTGACACTCGACAACATCGATACCTTGGGCGATCGACTGCCAAAGAACAAGCAGGCTGTCATCGTTTCTTATATGAAGAAACTCGTGGACAACCGTCAGAGCAAGGCGCAGGTAAACCGCATCCTCGACCAGTATGCCCAGTTTGTTGAGAAGGATCTTTCTCTTCCTTCTACACTTCTGAAGATGGGTCCGATGCTCGGTTTGATGGGTACCTTGATTCCTATGGGACCTGCCCTGGTAGGTCTTTCTACCGGCGATATTGCTTCGATGGCTTACAATATGCAGGTGGCTTTCGCTACCACCGTAGTGGGATTGTTCTCTGCAGCCATCGGTTTTGTAACCAAGCAGACCAAGAACCGCTGGTACACCGAGGATATGAGCAACCTCGAGTTTATGGCAGACCTGATAGATGAGAAAAAGTAACTCCTTAACATCTTGAAAAGAATATGAGACAAAGACGCAGAAGTCGTCTCTCGCATGATGGCGAGGATGATGATCCGATGAGCGTAGTGAGCAATCTCTTCGATGTGGCGATGGTATTTGCCCTCGCCCTGATGGTGGCACTCGTATCGCGCTATAATATGACGGAAATGTTCAGCAAGGATAACTTCACGATGGTGAAGAACCCTGGTAAGGAGAATATGGAAATCATTACTAAGGAAGGACAGAAGATCAATCGTTATACTCCTTCTGAAGACCAGAGCAATAAATCAGGCAACAAGGGTAAGAAAGTGGGTATCGCTTACCAGCTGGAGAATGGCGAAATTATCTATGTTCCAGAATGAGACGTATTATAACTTGGAAAAAATATCATCGCTGGATAGGCTTGATAGTATCGGTGTTCATGCTTATATTCTGCGTTTCTGGCATTATTCTCAATCATCGACAATTATTTCGTAGTTGTGATGTAGATAGATGTTGGATGCCTTCCAACTACCACGTAGCCAATTTCAATAATGGAGTGGTTAAGGGTAGTCGGAATATAGGTGCAGACTCTGTGCTGGTGTTTGGAGGCGCTGGATTATGGTTGACAGATACTAAAGGTGAGCAATGGCATGATTTCAACGAAGGTATTGATGAAGGTGCCGATAATCGCAATATCCGCAATGTCGTAAAGACAAAGAATGGAAGATTATGGTGCGCAACGCAATATGGCCTATATTGTAGAGAGGGTAAGAATTGGAAGAAAATAGTATTACCCAACAATGAAGAGCGAATAGCCGATGTTTGTCTTACTAAGGATAGTACGAGCATTATAGTGTTATCACGCTCTAAAGTCTACATGGTGTTGGATGGAGCAATTAAAACTCTCACAATACCTGCCCCAACAGGATATAGTCCTTCTACAACTCTCTTTAAAACTGTGTGGCAACTGCATAGTGGAGAGTATTTTGGTATGGCGGGTAGGCTTGTTGTCGATGCGATAGCTGTAGTGCTAATAATATTGTCGCTCACAGGAATAGTGATATTCCTTCTTCCCTATGATATCCGTAGGTTGAAGCGCAAAGGTAAGAAAAACTCTATGAAGAGTCGTGGACGACAGATGGTGTGGAATATGAAATGGCACAATCGCTTTGGGTATTCCACCATTATCCTAACCCTTTGGATAGCTATTACAGGCATGTGTCTTCGCCCACCATTGATGATACCATTGGTAATGAAGAAGATGTCGGCACAGACTGATAGCAACAACGTATGGCATGATAAACTAAGAGCTATAAGATGGGATGTAGCAGAAGACTGTTGGATAGTTTCAACCTCTGATGGTTTTATGCTGGTGGATGAATATTTCGTAGAACCCCCAATGCTAATAGCAAAGCATAAGGCGCCAACCATAAGTCCGATGGGAGTAACGGTTTTCGAGAAAGATAGCGCAAGTGACGAATGGATAATAGGGTCGTTTAGTGGTCTGTATCGTTGGAATATAATGTCGGGCAGAGTGGTAGATTATTTTAGCCATAAGCCAAACAAACAAACATCGATGCGCCCTGTTTCAAATTCGCAGGTTAGTGGATATTCCAATGACTTCTCGTTAGGCAACCCAATAGTCTTTGACTATACAAAAGGAGCCTCAGAGAAATTGCAGATGCCTTCAGAAATTGCCAATGCTAAGATGTCGCTATGGAATATGGCGTTAGAGCTGCATGTAGGCAGATGCTATTCGCCATTCCTTGGTCCTATCTCCGACCTCTTCGTATTCTTGTCAGGATTGATAATATCGCTGACTTTACTTTCGGGATATATCATCCTGCGCAGACAACGAAACCGACGCAAAGCTAAAGTGATATCTGTAAGCAATAACATAAATCGCTAATAATCATAATAATTAAGTAATTTAAGTAAATCAATTTGAAGTATGAAAAAGTTCAAGACAATGATGGCCATGATGTTGGCTTTGGTTTCTATGTGTGTAGCATTCAGCTCTTGCAGCAGTGAAGAGGATGATACTGTGGCAGCTGCCAAGGAAATTGCCGGTTCATACACCAGCTCTCTGGATATGACCGTAATGGGTGGGTCTTCTACATACGAGAATGTTACCATGAAGATAGAGGCGGTAGATGATGCTACAGCCAAGGTTACCTTACCTGCTTGTGGCGAGGGCATGATGGCTCTTCCTGCTCTGGAGGTTCCTGCTGTAAAGGTTTCTGGTTCCAATGGTGCTTATGCATTCGCTAAGGAAAATTATGCTGGTACTGTTACCGTGAATGGTGCAGAGAAGAAGTACACTGTTACTTTGCAGGGTACATTGAAGGACAAAACCCTGACCGTCAACTATTCTGTGCAGTATGGCAAGATGCCTATGCCAATGATTGGTAAGTTTGTTTGTACAAAATAAGAAGATTGTTTCAGGATAAGTTTTGATATAACTCGATGAAACAAAGGATATTCGCACTATTCCTAATCCTTTGCGGATTGTGCCTGAATCTGAAAGCCGAACCCCAGGGTGATATCGTGGGGAGAGTGCTCGATGATTCGGGCGCACCTCTGGTGGGTGCTACCGTCCAGATGGTGAATGCCAAGGGAGGAATGACAACTGATGAAGATGGATATTTCCGCATTCCTTATGCCAAGGATGGAGCCGTGAGAGTGAAGGTGAGCTTTGTGGGCTATCAGACTCAGACCTTCGTTCTGAAGGCGGATGAGAAGAAGGGCAATCAGCATATTCTTCGTCTTCAGCCGGATGCTACTGCCCTCAATCAGGTGGTAGTAACTGCAACCCGTACTCCGAAGGCTTTGAAGGATGCTCCTGTGGTAACCCGTCTGATTACTGCCAATGATATCAAGATAGCTGATGCTACCAATATCCAGGACCTCCTCACCGAGCAGATGCCGGGTTTGCAATTCGGCTATGCCATGAACCAGGAAACTTCGCTCAATATGAATGGTTTCGGCGGAAACGCTGTGCTCTTTCTCGTAGATGGAGAGCGATTGGCTGGTGAAACCATGGATAATGTAGATTATAGTCGTCTGAACTTGGATAATGTAGGACGTATCGAGATAGTAAAGGGTGCAGCTTCGGCGCTCTATGGTGCCAATGCCGTAGCCGGAGTCATCAACATCATCTCCCGTGAAAACAGCGAACCTTGGACTGCCAATGTCAATACCCGCTACAACGACTTCAACAAGGAGTGGCGCCACGGCGGAAACTTCAACTTCAATGCCGGAAAGTGGAATTCGCAGACCAGCATCCAGCGCACTACATCAGATGAGGTGCAGCTCACCAGTCCTTTCGATACAGAATCCAACATCCTCCATATCTATGGTGGAGAGACATTCAATGTGAAGGAGCGGCTTACCTACAAGCTCTCTAACAAGGTGAAGCTGATAGGTCGTGGCGGTTATTTCAATCGTATCAGCAAGCGCAACAATTATGATGATCATTACATGGATTATTCTGCCGGACTGAGGTCGGTGATGACTCTTTCGGAGAATGATAATCTGGAGATTTCTTACGGCTTCGACCAGTATGACAAGGCTCGATATGTGAATGATGAGCGTACTCACGACCACGATTATACCAACCGTCAGAACACCGTCCGTGCCCTCTATTCCCGCATCTTCGGCAAGAACACATTGACGGCAGGTGCAGATTTTCTCAACGATTATCTCACCACCTATCAGTTTGCCAACAATGGTTCCAAGACTCAGAATTCATACGATGCCTTCGCCCAGTTCGATTACAATCCTTTGCAGTGGTTGAACATCGTGGCAAGTCTTCGTCATGATTACTTCTCTGCATCCAGTCAGCATGCCACTACCGGTCGACTGGCTCTGATGACCAAGTGGAAGGGTTTCTCCATCCGTGCCAACTATGCCGGCGGATTCCGTGCCCCAACCCTCAAGGAGATGTATATGAACTTTGATATGGCAGGTATGCAGATGATTTACGGTAATCCGGATCTGAAGCCGGAGAGGAGCAACAACTTCAACCTGACGTTGGAGCATACCGGCAGAGTGAAGAATGCAGGCTTCTTTACCGGTCAGTATAGTCTTACCCTGATGGGCTATTGTAATAAGTATGATAAGCGCATCACTACTGAGGATTATGCCGATTATACCCCGGGAACCGGTCAGCCGGATGTAGCTTCGCGTTATTGCAACGAGGATGGAGTAGAGGTGAGCGGCATCGACTTCAGTGCCCAGTACCGTTCGGATATGGGTCTCGGCGTGAAACTCGACTACAGCTATCTCCATGTGGGTGGCAGAAGCGTAGATTCCCAGTTCTCTCAGCCTCGTCCGCATTCAGCTACCTGGCGTCTCGACTACGACCGCCAGATCTGTTCGTTCTATCGTATCAATGCCGCTCTGTCAGGCAGATACCTGTCATCTCCAGATACGAAAATCGAGAAGCATGACAGCTGTTATCAGTTGTGGAAGTTCACGCTTCAGCAGCGATTCCTGGATGCCGTTAATCTGAACTTCACGGTAGATAATCTCTTCGATTATACACCTGAGAAGTATTATTGGAGTTCGGCGATGACCACCGGTCGCACCTTCTCAGTGGGACTTTCGGTTGACATCGACCGCGTAGTGAATCTGTTCTAGAAATCGCCATCTGGCAGTTTCCAGACCAAAAATAGGTTAAAAAAGCCATAGTGAAGGATGCTTTTCTTTATGCCGTACTTTCGGTATAAAATCGTAATTTTGCAGTGATTTAAAACCTATTCATTCAAAATTATGATACGAAGAATCATTCCAACTATGGCTTTTTTTGCTAGCCTTTCATTATCAGCCAAGGATGTGAAGAGTGTTTCTCTTCCTGCTGCCGATGTTACCGATGCTCCCCATACATGAACTGTACCGCTTTTATGGTCTGAATTACAAGGCGGGTATCGAGGATGCCGTGAAAAGCTGGTTTTTCTTTGAAGCGTTAAAGTTGGGTTTAAAGAGATGCTGAGAATGGAAAAATTGTGTGCTACCATCGGATTTACCAAAGAAATGATAGAGAGCCTCTTGACAAAGAAAGAAGCCATACAATGTAGTGGCAAAATTTATTCCGAAGAACACGGACGAAAGTTTGACATCAGAAGCGATATTTTCAAGGTTGAGAAACATCCGATGGATAGTAGTAAACTCGTATTGACCATAAACAGGCAATCGATTGGAGAATGGTTCAAGGAACAATGGGAAAAGTTAAGACGAGGTTTGCAACAGTCAGAAGAAGAGCCAAGAAAAAGTAGAGGGTTCAAAATGTAACACTCATTTTAGGTACATAATAAATAGAGCAGCTTTTTATTTTAACTGCTCTATTTATTGTATAAGTAAATGATCTAAATTATTTATATATATCAGTACTAATATGGTTCATTTT
>OHKV01000429.1_pt1 | contig 27110 bp, 29 predicted proteins | sample 1568951 | NCBI WGS metagenome assembly OHKV01 (sample SAMEA3879528, study PRJEB24766) | human gut metagenome | biome: human-associated habitat; feature: feces | place: USA | collected 1985/1987
CCCAGACCATGGTCGCTAAGATCGACGACGACACCTATCAGGTTCAGGTCGTGTCCTGGTACGACAACGAGAACTCCTACACCTCTCAGATGGTTCGTACCATTAAGTACTTCGCTGAGAACTGCTGATCTCGTAGCTGCGATAAAAATTGAATGATTTGTCGACTGGAGTTTGTCTTGCTCAACTATGAACAAGCCTGATTTGGTACGACAACCATTTTAGAGATTTTTGCACCCTTTCTTTTGTGGTTCTTCCATGAGAGAAAGGGTGTTTTTTTATGTGTTTGAAGGATCTCCGCGATGAATTTCTGTACGACTGCGAATGCCGCCATCTTGCCAAAGGCTCCTTGCGCAACTACCGGGCAGCGACACGATTCCTGGTGGACTTTCTGGAATTGAGGCGGATCACCGAACTGGAGGAGGTCAAGCCACACCACATTCGGGATATGATGAAGGAAAAGCAGGACATGGGCAGCACGCCTCGGTACATCAATGATCTGCTCAAAGTCTGGCGGACTTGGTTCAATTATCTGGTGACCGAGGGCTATCTGGATGAACGGGATAACCCGGCCAAGAAGGTGAAGCCTCTTCGTCAGCCCAAAACCATCATCGATACCTTTACCGTGGATGAGATGAGGCGGATGATCCGATTTTACGATGGGACGGATTTCCTGTCGGTGAGGAACAAGACTATCATTATGCTGCTGTTCGACACCGGGATGCGCTGCAATGAGATGATCCTGATGGAGCCGGAAGACATCAAACCGGACTATATTCTGGTCAAGCATGGCAAGGGCAGCAAGGAACGTGTGGTGCCAAAGTCGCCTGCGCTGTCCAAGCAACTGATGAAGTATCGTACCCTACGGGATGCCTATTTAGAGGAATACCCCAGTCGCCACAAGAACCTGTTTCTCAGCAAGAACGGGAAGCCTTTGACGGATGAAGCGGTTGCCCGGATGCTGAAACATGCGGCAAAAGAGGTGGGAGTGTCGCCCTCGGTACGCGTCAGTCCGCATACCTGCCGCCATACCTTCGCCCAGATGCAGCTGAAAAACGGCTTGGACCTGTACAGCGTATCCCGCTTGATGGGGCACGTCAATATCATGATCACGCAGCGGTACCTGCTTGGCATCAAGGATAAGGACATCGTGGACCGCGGGACGCAGACCAGTCCGCTGATGAACCTGTGATATTGCAAAGTTGCAATGTTGATAAAATTAAACGAATATACGATATAAATAGATGATTGCAAAATTGCAAAGTTGAGAGGTTGTTGCAAAGATGAGAGGGGCTGAGGGACAATTGGTGCCGGATGGAATGTTCATAAAGAGTTTACAAACTTAGGCGTGACAAATGCTGTGAGCCGTGCTATAATATCTCCACCTCCGGGAAGTTTAGTATGAAGCTTAGAAGTGAAGATGATGTCATCGGGGGCAATTACGTTGACTCACAGTGGTGAACTGCGTAACATATTTATCTGTTCGTCGAGGTTCAGGATACTGAGCCTCACCCAGACGGATGGACGTCCTGCCTAAGGCGAGACGCATGATTAGATAGACTGGTTTCCCAAAGGCTGTATTCTGCCGGTGTACGGTAAGAGTACGGCTTGGGAGTTCTATCTTTTTGTGCGTCTCTTTTTTTGTCTAAAAATTTGAAGTTAGGAGTAAAAACAATGAAAGAGCAGAGAAAAACGGTCCAAAATCCACTTGGCGGAGAGACGGTACCACTCATGATCCCGATGGTGACGAGTGCCTCGTTGGACCAGAGCGAAGAAACGCGGGTGGAACTGTGCGCAGATGGTGGCGTGTTCCGGAGAATGAGCGAAGTCGAGGCCAAAGCAGTTGATTGGGTGGTACAGGGCGTGGTCCCGCGAGGTGAATTGACACTGCTTGGAGGCGATGGCGGTGTTGGCAAAGGACTGTACCTTGCCCAGATGATTGCCTATGTGACGACCGGTCGGATGTCTGGCTTCTTCCCTAATGGCTCAGCAAGTACTGAAACGGTGATTATCTTTACCGGCGAGGACCGGATGGATTCAGTCTGGAAACCGCGTTTGGAGGCGGTCGGAGCGGACCCGGAAAAGGTCTTGGCAATCGATCCGGGAACATATTGGGCACAGACCGGTGAGATGCCGTACCTTGATAACTCTACGACATTGGACCGGATCGTCGCGGCGAGACCTGCGCTCGTGATCTTTGACCCGATCCAGCAGTTCTTGTCTCCGAAGGCTAATATGAACAGCCGGATGAAGATGCGGGAGGCAACGACGCTGCTGAGAGCAAAGGCACGAGAACACGGTTTTGCGGTGCTGTTGGTGGTGCATACAAATAAGAGCGCAAGCAGTGTAGCAGGTCGGAAGAGATTGAGCGGCTCGACGGATCTCTGGGATGTGGCTCGCAGTGTGCTGCTGATGGGGCGGACAAAGAACGAAGGTAAGGTCTATGTCTCCCATGAGAAGTCCAGTAATGCATGCCCGGCGGAGACGGTCCTCTTTACGATCGAAGAGGTGAAGGCGGGTACAATCTCAACAGCAAAGGCTGTGTTTGACTCGACTACGGATCGGAAGGATATCGACTTTGTCAGCGAAAAACTTATCCAGTCGACCGGAAAGGATGGAGCGGTGCAGGAGATGATCGTGTCGATTTTAAGCAGAGCGCCAACAGGTCAGATGGCGAGCGACGAACTTCAAAAGGCGGTCATGGAGCAAGCGCAATGCAGTAAGAGCACCTATGATAAAGCGCGATGCGGCTTGACAAAGACGAAGCTGATCCGGAACGTTCGGGTGGGCCTAACAGGTGGAAAGGGCTACTGGATGACAGCGCTCTCCAACTTAGAATCGTAAGGTGACTTGATATAAAAGGTGAAAAAGCTTGGATTGTATAAAAATCTGCATAAATAGATGCCAATACAGTTGACTTTATGTGAAATATGCGGTATGATTATTACAACATAATAGCTTGAAACTGATTCAATAAAACAACTGCATCAACTCGGAATGGCTGCTGATAGCAGCGCATCAGGAAACAATATTTTGGAGGGTATGGGGATGAGAAGAGGAACGTAGGTCAAAGGCCGTGGACCGCCATGGCTCTACGACGGATGAGTGTTGCTGACCATCAAGGGTCAGAAGCGGATATACATATAATATAGGTTGCACCTATGGCGGTGCAGAAGGAGGATACAATGATAAGATTATATGGTAAATATTATCTTGACGCAAATCTGAGTTCCTAGACTGTCAAGAAGGCTCACGAAAAGCGAGCAGGAGGACTCGGCTTTGAGAATGCTACCTATCACACACGGATGATTGACGCGCTGAACTCTGCACTGAGGCTGACGATCCGGGATATCAAGGCAAGCGGAAGAATGCCTACATCGGATGAGGTGCAACAGATCAGGGAGGATATTGTTCAAGCGGTCAGTGGAGTTGATTGGAATATGGGGTGGAAGGAATTCTACCGCTGGCAGAAGTGTCTGAGAGATAATGATCCGGTGGGAGATGGAGGCTTAAATTATGGGAACACAGAATGAGAAAATGCCTTCTACAATAACTGCCAAGGCGACAGAATTGCTTGGCGACTTATCTGGTCTGGGTATTGAACAGAATGAAGCCACACATTATCAATGCCCGGCGGTAAAGCAACAAGCAGACACTTTGGCTGAACAATTACGGTAGATGGAAGACGCGCGAATTTCAAAAATGCTCCTCGAGCAAAAGGCTCCTGTACTGCCGGAAGACGTTTACTATGTTTCACAGGCAATCGGGGAGGCTATATCAGGCTGGGGAGTTGGCCGCTATGTGATCGATGCAGGAACCGGTGCAGGCAAGACGACTGCCATCATAGACCTGCTGAAGAGAAATGTAACAAGCTGCCCCAGATTTGAGGTGGAGGGACGAAAGCGGATTCTGTATCTCTGCAACCGAAAAGCACTGTGGGAACAAATTGTCCAAGCTGTTTTGGGCGATGGAGTTAAAAGGGATTTCCGGGATTTGGACTTAATCAACTGGGCGATGAGTGAATGCCTGAGGTTTGAGTTCATCGATGTTTAGACCTACCAGAAGCTCCAGAAAGACTATCAGGAAGACCCTGAGAGGACGCTGGAACACATCAAACGCTGCTATGCCTATATTGTCTGTGATGAAGCTCATTATTTTGTGAATGACGCTAAATTCAACCACAAGACAAACGTGGCGTACCAGTGCATCGAGCAGTTGGTTTCGTGTAAAACAGTGATCTATATGAGTGCCACGATGGACTTCTTGATTCAGAAGTGGAAAGAGGAGGGAACGCTTTCTCCAGAGAACTACTACCGAATCCCAAGAAGAAAATCATGTATCTCAGAAATTCGATTTTACTATCGGGATGCTGAACGCAAGGCTCTTTTGGACTCCATTCCACCGGGTGAAAAAGCGGTCGTTTTCGTGACGAGTTATGCCACACTTGAAAAAATGAGGCTGATATACGGTGATACGGCCGCCTATTACTGCTCTGGTAACAACAAGCACGGCTCTATGGATGCGCTGTATGATTGTGTCCGTGACGGAAAGCTCTTGAAGCGAATCCTCTTTACAACAACGGTCCTCTACAATGGCGTTGACATCAAAGATGAGAAGGTCAAGCATATCTTCATTGAGCAGTGGCTGCCCATGGAAGTAATTCAGGAAATTGGCCGAAAGCGTCCATTGAATGAAAACGACACTTGTAAGCTGTATCTACGCGGTAAAGGGATGCGGGAACTGGAAACACGCCTTAAAGAGGCAAACTAGAATCTCGAACCGGCGCTTTGCTATCGTACAGGTGGTGAGACTTGGGAAAAGTTTCTGGAGCAGCCGGATGTGAATAACCGAATTGGGGAAGAGTCCGTTTTGGATTACGACCATCGAACAGGAGAATACCACATCAACGAGATGAAGGAGATGCTCTTTCGGTATCAGAAAAGCGTCGCACTGGAAATGCTGCAAAAGGGTTACCATGATGCGATTCTTAGTATGGTTCGGGGTGATTTGGGCGGTCCTGTTCCGGAATATAAGTCAGAGGATGCGTCTGCCTATATTGCTGAGCACTTGAATGAGCCAATGCTGAAGGAAGATTTGAAAGTGGCTCTGCTGCGTGTCCTATGCATAGTGCCAGCAAAAGGACGTTCGAGCAAAGAGACGATTGGCAAGTTGCTTCTGAATCGAGAACTTCAAAAGTATGGTGTAGAAATCATATCTGCTCAAGGTGATGCGGGTAAATGGCGCAATAAGACATTCTGGATGTTGGTGGAACTGATTTGATACCTAACGTGCGTAAAAATTCGTGTCGATTCTATAGATACTGCACGAAAAATTACGCAAATCATAAAATGGTCCTGTTACTCGATGGGGAACAGCAGGGTTTTGTTGGATGTATATCGGGGGTGGTTAAAAATCTGGAAGGCGGCGCTGCGTCAGAAGGACAAAGGAACTGTTTTATTTCCCCAGATTCAAAAAAGTCAAAAATGGACATAGAAGACCTCCTCATGTGGTTTCGTTTCGATTCTGCATGGGGAGGTCCCTTTGTTATGTCTTATTGAATTTCCTGATCAAGTTCGTCAAACAGCGGGCAAGAGAAGAATTGGCCGAGGGTCATATCGAGCCCATCACAAAGCTTTTTACTGGTGTGCGCGCCTTGATATACCTGCCTTCCCACCGACCGCCCTTACGCTTGCGAATGTTTTCTCCCCGTCGCGCCATCTCTGTTTCCTCCTACTGTTTAGACCCTTATTTGATCACTTATCTTCTTAATCTTCGTTTAAAGCTGGAATTATTATACAGAACTGGGTATAATACAAAAACAATCCGGCTTTCGCGATGTTTTTTCAGGGTCAAATGTGATACATTTATGATGTTTTCTATTGAATCCCAGATATAACCATGATAAAATAAGATGAGATTATAGACAACGATGTCAAAGGAACGGTATCCTCCATTTTCCATGTGAAGGATACTCCTTTATTGCGGAAAGGGGTGAACTAGGTGGCACTGCGTCTGTTCGAGCACAACGAGAAAGCATATCATGCGGCAGTCCGGATGATGGAGCAGTATGGCAAGGCCGCCATTGTTCATCCCACTGGCACCGGAAAAAGCTATATTGCATTCAAACTGATCGAGGATAACCCGGACAAGGTTGTGATCTGGCTTTCTCCCAGTGAATATATCTTCAAGACACAGCTAGAGAGCCTGAAAAGGAACGACCCGGATTTTCCGCTGGCGACTGTCCATTTTTACACCTATGCGAAGCTGATGTGCTGTACCGAAGGCCAGCTTGCAGAAATCGCAGGACTTCAGCCCTCTTATATCATATTGGACGAATTCCACCGTGCCGGCGCGGAATGCTGGGGCGAAAGCACGGTGGCTTTGTTAAAGTTATGCCCGGAGGCAAAACTGCTGGGGCTGACGGCGACAAACGTCCGGTATCTGGATAATAACCGTGACATGGCCGAAGAGCTTTTTGATGGCCGTGTTGCGAGCGACATGACCCTTGGCGAAGCAATCGTCAGGGGTATTTTGCCTACTCCGAACTATGTGACCACCGTCTATCAGTACCAGAAAGACTTGGCACGTTATCAGACAAGAGTGGATAATCTGCATTCTGCTGGGATTCAGGACGTAAATCAAAAATATCTGGATGCCCTGCGCCGCGCCTTGGAACAAGCAGATGGATTAGACAAGGTTTTTGAACATCATATCACGAACAAGTCCGGAAAGTACATCGTGTTCTGCGCCAACAAGGAGCATATGGATGAAATGATCTCCCATGTTCCGGAGTGGTTTGCAAAGGTGAATGCGGAAGTGGCGGTCTACGAAGCCTACTCGGATGACCCCGGTACAGACAAGGCTTTTGCCGACTTCAAGACGGATGAGAGTGACAAGCTGAAGCTGTTGTTCTGCATCGACATGCTCAACGAAGGCGTCCATGTGGAGGGGATTTCCGGGGTCATTCTATTCCGACCAACGATTTCGCCCATTATCTACAAGCAGCAGATCGGACGAGCTCTAACTGCTGGGGACACCGCAGCCCCGCTGATTCTGGATGTTGTCAACAATTTTGAGGGATTGTGCAGCATTGCGGGCCTACAGAATGAGATGCAGGAGGCAGTCTACCGCCTGAATGCCAACGGTGAGGGCGACAAGATCATCACCGAACGGTTTAAGGTGGTTGAGCAGGTGCATGACTGCCGGGTGCTGTTTGAGCGGCTACAAGCAAGCTTGTCCTCTGGTTGGGACCATTATTTTTCGGAAGCAAGCATTTACTATGCGGAGCATGGCAACCTGAATATTCCAAAACGTTATACCACTCCTGCGGGACTGAGTCTTGGCGAATGGGTCATTGCTCAGCGGAGAATTCGGGCAGGACAGCGTACCGGAATTCTGACGCAACAACAAATTGCACGTCTGGACAGTATAGGGATGCAGTGGAGCAGCCGGAGTGATATGGTATGGGATCGCGGACTAGAAGCGGTGAAAAAATATAGAGAACAATTTGGTAATCTGCTTGTTCCCAAAAAATATGTAGACGATGCTGGTTTTGCGTTGGGACATTGGATCATCAATATGCGGAGAAGTTACATTGATGGAAGATTGTCGCAAAAACACATTCAAGAGTTAAATGAACTGGGCATGAGTTGGAATGCTTTCGATGCAAAGTGGGAACAAGGCTATGGACTTGCTGTTGAGTACGCTGCAGAAAATGGCAATTTGAATGTTCCGGTGAGTTATGTGACTTTAGAAGGCCAAAAATTGGGGCTGTGGCTTTGCAACCAACGTGCTGCCTATCTAAATGGAAAACTCTCCTCCGACCAAATCAGCCGATTGGAAACAATCGGGATGTACTGGGGCAACCGGAACGACCGGCAATGGAACGAAGTTTATCAGGCCGCAAAGCGATACTTTGAGGCGAACGGAAACCTTGATGTGCCTGTTAGCTATGTTTCACCAGAAGGATATGCTCTCGGAAAGTGGGTCAGGCGGCAGCAATATGCCCATCAGAAGCCGGAAAAAAGCAATGCAGTTCTGTCACCGGAGCGTGTTGCGTTGTTGGATGCCATCGGAATGCAGTGGGAGAAACCTGATCCGTGGCAGCACCGGTACAAGCTGGCGCAGGAATATAAAAAAGAGCATGGAAATCTGGATATTCCGGTAAAATACAAGACTGCGGATGGCATTTGGCTGAGCCGATGGGTGTACAACCAGAAACGGCTGCTGCAAAGCGGGTCGGAAAAGTTGAGTGAAGAACAAAAGAAAAAGCTAAAGGAGTTATTGGGGTATTATGTCAAAATTTCAGCATGATGTGATGTTGAAGATCGTAAAGGTCATTGATTTGGTGATGATTACGATTCCGTTTGCACTTTGTTGGGAGCTGTACTACTCGTATCAGGTCTATGCAAAGTTTGGCTGGAGAGGCAACTGGGCCATGATCGGTCTGTTTGCGGTGCTGTTTTTCCTGCTGGGCAAAGTTTACGATGCGTTCTGGATGTCGCTGCAACGCATTTCTGAACTGCTTTACGGTCAAATCTTAGCAGCGATGGCAACAGACGGCATTCTGTACATTGTCATCTGCCTAATGTCTCGGCGGCTCTGCAATATCCTGCCGGGCATTGCGGCGATTGCCGGGCAGGTCGTGATGGCAACTCTGTGGGCAAGATGCGCCAATAGCTGGTATTTCCGGACCTATCCGCCTCAGCCCACCGCAGTGGTCTACGATGTCCGTCATGGCTTGGAAAAGCTCATCAATGAATATGGCCTTTCAAAAAAGTACGATGTCAAGATGACATTGAACGTGGAAGAGTGCCTGAATGACCTGAGTCTGCTGGATGGAATGCAGAGCGTGTTCATCAGCGGTGTCCACAGCCATGAGCGCAATATCATCCTGAAATACTGTGTGGAACAGGGTATCAATGTGTTCGTGATCCCTCGTGTGGGCGATGTGATTATGAGCGGTGCCCAGCCGATGCATATGTTCCATCTGCCCATGCTGCGTGTGGGCCGCTACATGGCAAGCCCGGAGTATCTGTTTGTAAAGCGTTTGATGGATATTGTGGTTTCGTTGGCTGGACTGGTGATTCTCAGTCCGTTGCTTCTGACTACAGCCATTGCAGTCAAATCCGATGGTGGTCCTGCTTTTTACAAGCAGGTGCGTCTAACCAAGGATGGCAGACAGTTTGAGATTCTGAAGTTCCGCTCCATGCGGGTGGATGCCGAAAAGGATGGTGTGGCCCGCCTTTCCACCGGCGACAAGGATGACCGAATTACTAAGGTCGGTCATATCATCCGTGCTTGCCGACTAGACGAGCTTCCGCAGTTGTGGAATATCCTCCGGGGTGATTTATCTATTGTTGGTCCTCGTCCGGAGCGGCCGGAAATCGCTGCCCAGTATTGTGAGGAAATGCCGGAGTTTGCTCTGCGGCTGCAGGCCAAGGCGGGTCTGACCGGCTATGCACAGGTGTACGGCAAGTACAACACTACTCCTTACGATAAGCTGCAGATGGATCTGATGTACATTGCACATCCCAGCTTGATTGAGGATCTGAAAATCATGCTGGCAACGGTGAAAATTTTGTTCATGCCTGAAAGCACCGAGGGAATTTCTGAGGGCCAAACCACTGCTATGAGTGGAGAAAACAACTAAATATCGATGTTTTCATACATTTTAAACTGATAAAAATTGAAAAAATCCCAGAGTGGAGTCGGGCATAAATGCGGTCCTTACAGTAGCGTCGCAGTAAGAAACCGGCAAAATGTCCTGTATGAAGCTGGAATGCGGCTTCCAATAGTGCGAAATGCCGAGAGCTCGAGCATGAGAGAAGACAAAACGAGTGTGAATTGAGGCTTTTATGCCCCGAAAAAGCACTTTTATGGATGCGACGGTAGCTCGTGAGCTTATGCCTGATTGCACCGTGAGGGGATGTACCGAGATTACGGTGACTTTCACACGGCGGTTTCGGGACTTGACGATGATAACATCATCTGCGATTTCATCCCGGTCTTGGAGATAACAAGGCAGATGTGAGCAAGATGGTGATAACCACATGGTCGCAGAGATGCTCATTCGTGTGGGGTAATCCGACATAAGCAGGGGAGCTACCGTAGCGTGAATGAGTGGAACCTGGAATAAAGGCAGGGGTTATCGTAGCGTAGATGAGTGTAGCGGTACAAGACATAGCGGCAGTGTGACTCACACTGCTGAGGACGAGGACGATTAGTAGAGCTTTATAAGAAAAAACGGCTCAGACTCTTTGAGATGAGTCTGGGCTGTAATCTTTGATATGCGGAGAGGGACTATGAGTGTTGTGGAATACAGAGGATACTCCGTTCTTATGTCGGTTTATCACAAAGAGAAGCCGGAATATCTGAAGCAGGCGATAGAGAGCATACAAATGCAGACGCTCTCCACAAATGATCTCGTATTGGTATGCGATGGACCGCTGAACGAACAGCTAGATGGCGTGATTGCTACAAAACAGCAGGAGATGGGTGACACATTAAATGTTGTCCGACTTGCGAAAAACGGGGGACTTGGCAATGCGCTGAATGAGGGAATCAAGCATTGCAAAAATGAGTTGGTTGCCCGGATGGACAGCGATGACATCGCTTATCCAGATCGGTGTGAAAAACAGATTGCTGTGTTTAACACACATTCGGAGGTGAGCATTTGCTCCGGCATCGTGGAGGAGTTTACCACTGATCCGAACACGGTTGATACGAGGCGAGTGCTGCCGGAGACGAATGCAGAAATCGTAGAGTTTGCAAAGAAGCGTAATCCGTTTAATCACCCCTGTGTGATGTATAAGAAGTCCGCAGTCGAAGCAGTTGGCTCCTATCAAGATTTCTACTTACTGGAGGACTATTACCTTTGGCTAAGGATGCTGATGGCAGGGTATCAGGGCCATAACATTCAAGAGCCGCTGCTCCATATGAGGGCTGGCTCGGATATGTATTTAAGAAGAGGCGGTTGGAAGTACGCCAAGACACAAGCAAGGCTGTTCAAATTCATGAAGAAACAGGGATTCATTGGAGAAGGACAGTGCATCAAGAGCTGCGTGATCCGTAGTGGGTCGGCGCTGGCGCCGAACTGGCTTCGAAAGTTTATATTTGAGAAAGTGTTGAGGAAATAAAGATGGCAGTTTATACAGAAGAACAGTTGAAATGCTTACAAGAAATTGAAATAGATATTCTCAAAGAAATTGAAAGAGTATGTAATGTACTGGACATACAATATTTTGCGAATTACGGCACTTTGCTTGGTGCTGTTCGCCACAAAGGTTTCATACCATGGGACGATGATATCGATATCTGTATGTTACGTAAGGATTATAATCGCTTTATCTTAGAGGCACCAAAAGTTTTGAAGAAAGGGTACACCTTGCAGCATTTTCTTGTGGATCCTAATACGCCGACCTATCATGCAAAAGTTCGGAAAGATGGTACAAGATTTGCGGAAGACTACATTGAGAATATGCCTATTCATCAAGGCATATTTGTTGATGTTTTTCCGTATGATAAAACTGCGGATGATGAAGAATGCCGAAAAAAACATATGAAGCTGGCACGGCTGGCACGGCATCTTTTTATTTCAAAAAGTGTTTCTCAGGCTACAAATGAGAAAAATGAAAAAAAGAGACATCTTGCAAACATAATTCGAAAGGGAATTCATAGTCTACTGATTCCAGTTCCAAAAAAATGCTTGTACAACCTCGTTGATAAAACAATGCAAAAGTATAATAAAGAAGAAACCAAGTATGTACATTGCTGCACCGAGGATGTGCAGAACTATGAGGATATTTTCCCAATTATTAAATTGCAATTTGGAAACACGACAATCTGTGCACCGCATAATTGGAATTCGTTTTTGCGGAATGAATTTGGAAATTATATGCAGCTCCCCCCGGAAAATGAGAGATATACTCATTGCCCTAAAGTGCTAGATCTTGGGCAATAGTAAATTATGACTTCAGATGGAAGAGTATAAGGAGAAAATAGGAATGCTTAATTTTACAGTTGGCCCGGTAATGTCGGATGATGCAGTGCGCTCTATTGGCGCTGAACAGGTTCCGTACTTTAGAACCCCTGAGTTTTCGGCAGTCATGCTTGAAAATGAGAATTTGATAAAAAAATTTGCAAAGGCTGAAGATAATGCCAGAGTAGTCTTTATTACTGGTTCTGGAACGGCGTCTATGGAAGCCACTGTTATGAATGTCTTTGATAAGACGGACAAGGTTTTGGTTGTAAATGGCGGTAGCTTTGGACATCGCTTTGTGGAACTGTGTCAAATTCATGAGATTCCCTATGAAGAGATTTGCTTGGAGCCGGGTAAGGCGTTAAAAAGAGAACAGTTGGATTTATACGATGGCAAGGGTTTTACAGGCTTCTTAGTCAATGTTCATGAAACATCGACGGGTGTTCATTACGACATGGAAATAATCAGCGAGTTCTGTAAGAAAAATGGAATCTTTCTGGTTGTTGACGCTATCAGCTCATTCCTGGCGGATGAGTTTGAGATGAAGCGATTAGGCGTTCAGGTGATGATTACGGGATCCCAGAAAGCATTGGCTTGCCCTCCGGGCATATCAGTAATTGTTCTGTCGAGTGAGGCTGTCAAACGGGTAGAGAGCCGTGAAGTGAAGTGTATGTATCTGAACCTGAAATCCGCGCTAAAGAATGGTGAACGGGGGCAAACTCCTTTCACGCCAGCGGTTGGAACACTTCGACAGATTAATGTTCGATTGAAGGAAATCGAAGCCGCAGGTGGCGTTGAGAGCGAAACCAAGAAGATTTCTGAACTTGCCCGGGATTTTAGACAAAAAATCAAGGGACTTCCGTTTGAAATCGTATCGGAATCGATGTCCAATGCGGTAACGCCGTTACATCCTTTGAATGTTTCGGCTTACGATGTTTTTACAACACTTAAGGATGAGTATGGTATCTGGATTTGTCCCAATGGTGGTGAAATGAAGGAAACCATTTTCCGTGTTGGTCATATTGGTGCGTTAACAAAAGAGGACAATACTAAGCTTGTGAATGCTTTTGAAGATATGCTACGGAGGGGATTACTGTGATTCGACTAGAGAAGACGAGAGATACGCGATTGGTTAAAGAAATCATAAAGAATAATAATTTCGGGGGGGGGGGCACTACTGCAACAATATTGAAGTTGTTAAAGAGGTAAAAGATGGACCGTATCGCATTCGCAATATTCTCAAGGGAAATGGATTAATGTGGTTTTATCTTGTTACAGTCGAGAATAAGATTATACTGATAGCGCCGTTGTTCATTAGAAAGAATGAAGCAGTTGTTGCGGGTACCAACGAGTGGTTTGATTTCGTGGACTTTTTTTATTCTTCTGATGCGTCGAAGAATGAAATCGAAAAGGCAATTTCATTCTTAATTACGCAAATGAAAAACGAAGGAATAAAGAGGCTGCATTGGAACTGGATGCCAAACGATTCTGTTTCACACACAATTGTAGGGAGCGATGGTTATCGAAAATCCAGAGAAGAAGTTGTCGATAATACAACAATTCCTTTCAGTGATTATGACGGCTATAAGGCGGCACTTAGCAAAAGCACCAAACAGAACTTGCGGACCGCACGAAATCGATTAATTCGTGACAATAAGGACCACGAGTTTCAGATTAGCATGATGGGAAATATAGATGAGAAAATAATTGAGGACTGTTTGAAGTTATATTATAGCAGGCAGAAAACAAAGTACGGTGTTGGCTTTTTGCGTAAATTAACAATTAAAACTCTAGACTTCAATACGAGGCTGTTAAGAAGAGGAGAAGGGGTAGTGGCTGCGTTTTTGATTGACGGAGAAGTTGCGGCATTTATGTATGGGTACATAAACAATCAAAAGAGCTCTCTTGAGATTCCAAAGCTAGCCATAGATGATAAATTCGGCTTCTACTCTCCGGGAATGCTCCTAGTTGATAGTACGATTAAATATTTGGCGGATAACACGCAGATTAAGAGTCTTGATTTGTGCAGGGGGACGGAGCAGTATAAGTTGAAAATGGGCGGAGAAGTATACCCAACATACAACTATACAATAGAACTATAAGGAATTGAAATATGATAAAAGTCATTACATACGGAACGTATGACCTACTTCATTATGGTCATATTAAGCTATTAGAGCGCGCAAAAGCGCTGGGTGATTATCTAATTGTAGGTGTTACGGCAGATGACTTTGATAAAACGCGTGGAAAAATTAATGTGCAGCAGTCACTGATGGAGCGTATTGAGGCTGTACGTGCCACAGGTCTTGCGGACAAAATCATTGTAGAGGAATATGAGGGGCAAAAAATTGACGATATTCGCAGGTACGATGTGGATATTTTCACAGTTGGTTCTGATTGGGTTGGAAAATTCGATTACTTGAATGAGTACTGCAAGGTGGTGTACCTTCCGAGAACCGAGGGAATTTCCAGTTCTGAAGTGCGCAGTGAGCAATGTAAATTGCGCATAGGAATTGTAGGAGAGGCTCCATTTCGTACAAAATTCGTGTCAGAATCGAAGTACGTAAATGGTGTTGAGGTGATCGGTATATGTTCGTCTATTACAGCTGATGAACCTGAATTTGATGGATTGCTTTATACGACTAGTTATGACGAGCTAATCTCGAAGGTGGACGCAGTTTATATTGTTTCAAAGCCGGAAAATCATTGTAAAGATATCAGGCGTGCTCTATTAGCGGGAAGACATGTATTGTGCGAATCTCCAATAGCCCTGAAAGGTACAGAGTGTGAAGAACTGTATGCTCTTGCCGAGAAGCAGGGAAAAATTCTTATGGAAGCAATCAAAACTGCTTATTCTACAGCATATGAGCGTCTCGTTTTACTGGCGAAATCTGGAAAAATCGGAAAAGTGGTTTCTGTTGATTCAGTGTGTACTAGTTTAAAAGAAGGCATTTCAAGAGAAGGTGTTGATTTAACTCATAAATGGAATAGTATGTGTGACTGGGCACCTATTGCATTACTTCCTGTCTTTCAGATTCTAGGCGTTGATTATAGGAAAAAAGTGATAACAACGAAATTTCTGGATAAAGCTACCAATATGGATGCTTTTACTAAAATCGACTTTATATACTCTGATGCGGTGGCATCAATAAAAGTTGCTAAGGCAGCAAAATCAGAAGGAGAGTTGGTGGTCACTGGCACAAAAGGATATATTTACGTTCCTGCACCTTGGTGGAAGACGGATTATTTTGAAGTGCGTTATGAGAATCCAGAAGATAATCAAAGATTCTTTTATCAGCTTGATGGAGAAGGAATTCGATATGAAATAGTTGCATTTGCAAAAACGATAGAGACCAAGAGAAATATGGATTATATTAGCGAAGACTTATCGGGTGCAATATCTCTTATTTTGCAAGATTTTAATAACCGGATAGATGTTGTAGAAATACGTTAACCGGAAATCTTTGCGTACATGAAAGGTGAGGATCGTCGATAAAGTAGTAGTTTATGAATCAGTTGAACCAAACTTTCTAGGATTAGTTGATTTTGATATTCTTGCCCTTAGGGAAGACCACCGTGGCGGACGATTTGATATTGTTGAGCAATGGTGTGAGGAACATGGTAAAAAAGTAGTTCGTTTGAAGAGTACAGAGGGGGATCTGTTCTTCGAATATAAAAAAGACACTTGAAAGGACCAGTTGACAGGTATCAGGATGGATAGAGTAAAAGTATTGCTGCTTGTGTCCAATTTGCGAGTTGCGAATGGCGTTTCTAGCTTTGTTATAAACTACTATAGAGAAATAAAAAAAGACAGCATTTCAATTGATTTTGCACTTTATTCAGATAGACCATCACCGTACTACAACGAAATACGTTCAAATGGAAACAAAATTTTTATTCTTCCATCGATTAAGTCTTTGGGTAAGCATTTAGCTACTTGCCAGAGCATTCTTGAAAATGGACAGTATGATATAGTGCATGATAATACATTGCATGTTTCTATTCCAATGATGTGGTGTGCAAAGAATAAAGGAACTCCTGTGCGAATTTTACATAGCCACAATACAAAATTAGGAGAGACGCAGCAGAAAGAAGTCAGAAATAGATTGTTTTTACCACTTCTGCGTGGATTGGCAACGGATTATGCGGCATGTTCAGAATTGGCTGGTGAAGCAATGTTTGGACAAAAACCGTTTGATATTATCCCTAATGTTATTTCTTCGGATAACTATCGATTTGATGAAAAGAAGCGACAAATAGTCCGAGAGCAAATGAATGCGGGTCGAAAATATATTATAGGTACAGTTGGTCGATTGGCTGAGCAAAAGAATCCATTCTTTGCAGTGGAAGTTATCAAGAAGCTACATGAAGAAATGCCGGATACCGAATACTGGTGGATTGGAAGCGGTGATCTTGATAATCAGATAAAAGAGTATATTGAATCATGCGGAGCGTTAAATTACATCAAACTATTGGGAAGTCGAAATGATGTTCTAGACTTTTATCAAGCAATGGACTGTTTTTTCTTACCAAGTATGTTTGAAGGACTTCCCGTTACTGGAGTAGAAGCACAAGCTATGGGGCTTCCGATGGTTGTTTCTGACACGGTGACAAAGGAAATGGTATATACAGATCTTGTTGATTATGTGAATCTTAGTGAATCGATAAATGTTTGGGTAAAGCACTTGAAGAAAGCTCTCAATCGTAAAGTCGATAGGAAAATTTACTCTGGCAAACTGAAGCAAAGTGTTTTTTCCGATGTTGGATGTGGTGAGAGATTGGGAGACCTTTATGAGAACTTACTTCGCAAGCATGGGGGAATTTGAGTGGATATCTATTGGATTTTAGTGGCATTAGTTTTTTTGGTGGGTGTGCCAATTCAACCACATTGGTCAAGACCAAGAGCTAAAATTTATCTCTGGATCGTTTTTGTGATGATGATAACAGTATCTGGCTTTCGAGCTTTTTCGATAGGTGCAGATACCAAAGTATATGTAAATGTCTTCCACAATATCAGAAATATTAATCTGATGAAAGGGCGCTTTGAAATTGGATTTCTAAAATATGTTGAAATTCTTCATCATCTTTCAGAAAATGCAGGAATCCTGCTAATTGTATCTTCAGCGATCTGCATCGGAGCAGCATGTATATTTACATATAAGTTCTCTAAAAACCCAATGATCAGTATGATGCTTTATATTTTGCTGGGCGAATATTTCTCCCAGATGAATGTAATGAGACAGGCAATCGCTTTGTCTCTTATGGAGGTTTCATTTATGGTGTTGTTGAAAAATAATGGGGGGGGGGGGTACAGAGAGCCATCTCTGCCCTCCTTATTCTGCTTGCCGCAACATTCCACACTGTGGCTATCGTTGGAGTTATCCCGTGGATTTTAGTAGTTCGCAGTAATAGCGAAAAAGAAGAATACAATAGCTTTACTGCGAGAAAAATGCTCAAAAATACAATCTGGATTGCTGGAATTGCATTTGTAGCTTATTCTGTCATTATGGCGGTTACGATTAAACTGCTACCACAGTATGCAGGCTATTTCAGAGGTGAATGGAGTGACGCAAATTACAATGCCTCACTTTTTAACACGTTGATTCAGTTGTCTTTTGCCGTAGTTGGAGCGATTGTATTCAGAGAGAAGAAACTCAATAAAAATCAAAGATTCGCTGCAATTATGCTCTCGTTGACAATTATTTTTGATGTGCTTTCAATGCGCATGGAAATTTGGGGACGGATTGCAGGAATGTTTGGTATTTATACTTACCTGCTGTGGGTTCCAGAGGTTACGTCTGAAATCCACAGTGCGAAGAACAGAGTTATACTGAATACCGCAATCGTACTGTTTTCTGCCGCATATATGTTGATAGTTCTGGTATTCCGGCCAGAGTGGACACTGGTGGTTCCATATAAGTTTAGATAGGCGACATGTATATGGCAGGAAATTAGAGTTGCTCCAACGCAGTGTTAAAATGCTGTGATATGTATTCATTAACCTGTCCTTCGAGTGGACAGGAGGATGAATACATGTTTAAACTTTTAATAACAAAAGAGAATATCTGTGGTTTTGAAATAGCACTTTTGGCGTTTCTCTCAGTTTTGCCGCTTATTAACATTTCGAATACGGGAATTGAACAGTTGGCATTAAGCATTACATTAGGGGTGCTTTTACTAATGTTCTTGCAGAATATTCGTGTACTTGGTAAGCGGTTACGTTTTTTGATTATTTATCTAAATGCTACATCCATTATTATTACAGTGTGCTTTCATGGGGGATTTGGTAGTGCAGTTATGGCAATGAACCTCATTTTGGCGGCAATGATATATAACAATATAGAGATAAACCAAACCATCTATGTAAGACTTCATCTCTTTTTAGCAGTGGCATTAACATTTTATATAGCAACTGCTGACATATCATATATATGGACAACTGTTGTAACGGATTTATTTGGAAATACTTTTAATTCCAATATGTTTGCAATGTTTACATTGGCAGCTTACCTACATTGGATTTGTTTTCTGTTTGAAAGTAGAATAAGAGGGTGGAAAAGGAATACGGCTTTTATTGTGCTTTCAGTGTTTTCTATTTATTTGATTTGGATTTCAGAGTCACGTACGGCCATCATAGCAATCTTACTGTTTTTGTTTTTGCTCTTTTTTAAGAAAAATGCTTTTGGGAATAGAGAATTTCATGTTTTGACTGTTCTATCGTTAATTTTGAGCTGCGTTTTTCCAATTATATATGTGGCTCTAGCTAATAAATTTGCAGGAGTAACCGTTTTAGGAAAAAGTCTTTTCTCCGGCAGGCAAGACGTGTGGAAATCGACATTTAATATAATAAAGGAACATCCTATTTTTGGAAGCGCAAATGAGATATTACTACATGATGTCGGTGGAAAATTGACTATGTCAACTCATAATATGATGCTTGGCTTAATGAAGATGTTCGGAATTGTGCCATCAGTAACGGTTGTTCAACAACTGGTAAACAATAACTCCAATGCCGACCTTGGTGTGCGAATGAAGATTCCGCAATTCGCTTTCATAGCAACAATTCCTTGTGCTTTTTTTGAAAGCTTTTATACAAATTCTCATCTGTATATGCTGTTTGCATTCTTTTTACTGGAGTTTATTATAATAGAAAGAAATAGTTGATAATATAAAGATTTTGAAATGGGATTGAGGTGCAAATATGATTCCCCCAATTATTCATTATTGTTGGTTCGGCGGGAAAGACCTGCCTCCAGAAGTAAAAAAGTGTATTGCATCCTGGGAAAAAGTGTGCCCGGATTATGAGATCAAACGATGGGATGAGAGCAACTTTGATGTAAGGCAGAATCCTTTCATAAAAGCGGCGTATGAAGCTAAAAAATGGGCATTTGTTTCCGATTATGCACGGTTAAAAGTGATTTATGAGAATGGTGGTATTTACTTGGATACTGATGTAGAACTTCGAAAAAATCTCGACTCCCTTCGGGAGAAGAGGTGTTACATAGGCATTCAACAAAATGAATGCCTATGTAACACCGGATTAGGTTTTGGTGCTACAAAATCTAATCCGGTGGTACAGAAAATGTTGAAATCGTATGACGATTTAACATTTTCTGATTCTCATGTGTTTGAATTGTCTTGCCCACGGCTGAATGATGCGGTAATTCGCTCTTACGGTGCGATAAGTGACACAGAGATTACGGAATTGCCGGAAGTTACAGTATACCCTCCCCAGTATTTTGACCCATATGGAGGAGAAAACTTGCTGTGCGATGAAACATATTCGATTCATCATTATGCGGCTTCGTGGACAGGCAAGGGGAATACATGGAAGAGAAAAATCGCAAGATTAATTGGTCAGAACAATATAATCTATATAAAGTCCCTCTTCAAAAAGATTCATATCGAAGGGAGAAGGTAAGAAGTGCAAAGAGATAATCCGCTCGTAAGTATAGTAGTTCCGGCATATAATGCGCAAAACTATATACGGAAGTGCATTGATAGTGTGCTCGCCCAGACATATAAAAATATTGAACTAGTAATTGTAAATGATGGATCGACAGATCATACAAAAGCAATATGTGATTTATACGCCAGTATTGACGAAAGAGTTCATGTTATTCACAAGAAGAACGCGGGTGTATCTGCAGCAAGAAATAGCGGAATCTCGAAGGCCAAAGGAATTCTTGTTTGCTTTTTGGATTCAGATGATTGGCTTTCTCCCGATATAATTCAGAAAGGAGTTAATAAATTTAGAGCTGACTTCCTAAATGTGTGTGGAGCCATAGAATTTTTGCCAAATGGTTTGACAAAACATGAATGCATCATCGCGCAGAACCTAACGCGAGAGGAACTTGTGGCGAATGCAATATATAGAATACCTGATGATAAGTATAGTCTTGGAACTTATTTTCGTGCGGTTTGGGGAAAATTGTTTGAAAAGAAAATTATTGATGAATATAATATAAGATTTCCGGAGAACTTGTATATGGGCGAAGATGCAATATTTTTGATAAATTATCTCGCTCATGTATCAGGTATAAATGTAGTGGCCAATGATGGTTATAACTATAATCGTATGAATGAAGGATCAGCAACGGCGAAATATCATCATGATTTGTATGAACAATGCGAAATACAGTATGGAGATATTTTAGAATCAATCACGGAAAATGTATTAAATGAAAGTGTAATAATTTCTGATTCGCTGGTGAATTTTCGCTGGTGGATGGTGACAGCACTTATAGATAATTCGGTGAAAGGTATCAAAAATAATAAAATTCCAATCAAAGACTTGATGAAGCAATCTGTACAATGGATAGAAAAGTATAGAATAGAAATGAAAAAATCAATGGTGAATTCGTCCAATATTGGAAAAAGACATCAAAGACTTTATGAACATAGAAAAGATATAAATGTAATCGTACTAACAAAAGACTATTTGCTGCCACAAGTTGTGAAAAAACTCTTTTCCTAAAGAATGGTACAGTTTCACAGCAAAATGTCTTTTGCTGAATATAATAAAAGGTCGATTTTGCAATGTTGAAAAAAAAATCAATGGCTATTAATGCGGGGATGAACTCAATTCAAACAATATGCAGGATGATTTTTCCGCTGATTACATTTCCGTATATAACACGCGTTCTTGGAGTTGAAAATATTGGAATGTACAATTTTTGTACATCAGTGATTTCATATTTCACTTTAATTGCAGGGCTAGGAATTAGCACGTTTGCGATTAGAGAGGGCTCAAAGTATCGTGATGATTGTGAGAAGATGTCTGATTTTGCATCTGAGGTATTTTCAATCAATGCAATTGCCACAGTAATTTCATATTGTCTACTTGCTATCGTGATTATCATAATCCCGACGTTAAAAGGAAATGCAAAAATACTATTTGTGCTTAGTACATCTATAGCATTTACAACTGCTGGGTGTGAGTGGATTTTTAATATATATGAGGATTTTAGTTATATAGCAATTAGAAGCATTGCATTTCAATTCATATCGATGCTATTGATGTTTCTATTTGTTAAATCCGAAAAAGATGTCCTGAACTATGCCATTATTACAGTGGTTTCATCATCAGGAGCTAGTTTGCTTAATGCATTTTCACGCAGGAGATATTGTAAAGTTCTTTTTTGCATCAATTCTGAAATGAAAAGAATGATTATTCCAATTTTGGTTTTGTTCGCGAATACAATTGCAACAACAATTTATGTAAATTCGGATACAACGATGGTTGGTGCAATTGCAGGTAATTATTATACCGGACTTTACTCTGTCGCAACTAGAATATACCTAATTGTAAAGCAGGTTTTATCGGCAATGATTGTCGTTTCTATACCGAGGCTCTCAGCATTGATTGGTCAGAAAAAAACGAAAGAGTTTGAAAATGTAGGAAATAGAATCATTAATATGTTGTTTGTGATTATTGTTCCTGCGATGATTGGTCTGTATGTGATTGCTGATAATGTTGTGCTTATCCTGTCAGGAAGTGAATATGTAGAAGCTGTTCCGTCTTTAAGGATTTTGACAATTGCGCTCTTCTTTTCGCTTTTTTCATGGTTCTATACATCGTGCGTTTTGATTCCTTGCGGTAAGGAAAAAATAGTTCTTAAAGTAACAATTTTTGCTGCAGTAGCAAATGTGATCCTGAATCTTATACTTATTCCCATCTGGAAGCATAATGCAGCAGCGTTTACAACTGTAATTGCTGAAGGAATATCAATGATTGCTTGCATGCAATATGGGAAAAAGAACTTCCATATAAGAGTTTCAATTAGGGACATGATATCGGTTGCTATTGGATGCGTTGTTGTATATGTAATATGTACAATAACTAATAGCGCTATTGAATCACTGGCTCTCTCAACGATTCTTTCAGTTTTACTGGCAGCCATGGGATACTTTGCGATTCTTTTATTAATGAAAAACCATATTGTATTGGATATATGGTATGAAATTAAACAACATATCAGATTGAGAATGTCATAACAGAAGAATGGAGCGATTTGTAAAAAATGACATACGAGGGATTTAGACTTAAAATACTCAAGTATTGGCGAAAAGGGTTTGCCAATATACGGAAGAAGAAACTGAAGGGAACTGATTTCACTATTATCTCAAACAATTGCTGGGGCGGCATGGTTTATGAAAGTTATAATCTGCCAAAAGAAAGCCCGACAGTTGGTTTGTTTTTCTTTGCGGATGACTATATTTGTTTTCTAAAGAATTTAAAAGAGTGCCTTACTGCACCATTAAGGTTTATTTGTCCAGAGGAATCAAAATGGAAGGAAAGTTCGGAGCTGGCCGGAGACAAACGTTTCGGCCACTATCCGATTGGACAACTGTCCATCGGGGGGGAGGGGACAGTAGAGATTTTCTTTCTGCATTATCACAGTGAAGATGAAGCAAGAGCTAAATGGGAACGCAGATGTAAACGTGTAAACTGGGAGCATATGTTGGTTAAATTCAATGATCAAAATGGAGCTACACAGGAAAATTTGAATGAGTTCCTTCAAATGCCGTATAACAAGCTATTTTTTGCCTGCAAAGAATGGAACAACATGAATCAAGATTGCTATGTGATACATCAGCCACATTGTTATCCGACAATCACAGCATCGCATGAACCATTTGGCAGAAGCCACTATGTTAATATTACTAGGAAAATTAATGAATTATTCTGAATTGATTGCCGGGGATGCTATGAATCGGGGGTATAGCGTTTGAGAGACCTTCTGCATCAAATCCATTACAGCACCAGTGCAAACCTGACGGTAGGCGAGTGTATCATTCTGATAGCCCTTGGGCTACTCGCGTGGCTCAACTGTAAGGAGAAGGCGTGGCTCCCGACAGCCTACAGCGTATTTCTAATCCTTTACATCACGCTCTTATGCCGTGCGCCGGGGTACAATGAGAATATCCGACTGCATCTAAAACTGTGGCCTAACGCTGGCGTGTGGGCACCTTGGTATTCTCGTTCTATGCAGACATCGCACCTTGGACAGACAGCGAATATGCTTTCATCTCGATAGATACGTACTGCGGTTACAGTTTTGGGTAGACGGTATGTAGGGGAGAGCAACAGATCAAGGATGACGTGGGCAAGAGTTGGTTTTGTTGGATAGTCCATCCATTCTTTATCGTCAAAATCTGAACTATCCTCTTGCAGATTGATATTGATCTTATGCAGGCAGGTATCGACTTTTGAGGAAATAGTTTTAAGGATAGCAAACTTCTTGAGTAATGTTTTCATTATAATCACCTCGCATTTAAGCATAGTTGAATATTTGGCTGCAGTGTTGTAAATTTGCTTGCTGCTACTTCATTGCAACTTACTGATATATTCCACCAATAATGTAGTTGGTGATGAAGATTCAGAGCTGATTGCAATTGCTAAATCCAACTACTTCTTTGACGAAGAACGGGATAGGATTATAAAAATAGATTGCGAACAAAAACTACGCCGTTCCATTCCTACAATGCTATACGACCATTAAAGCATCCATATGTTGCTCATATCGTAGTGATGAAAAAGGACATCAAATCTCTGTATGAGTCGCGGCAATCGCAGAAGGCAAAAAACCAATGAGTCCAAGGAACGTGTTCTATATGCATCACAAATTAGATATCCATCACATCCCGACGGATGTGCTATATGTCAACGAATTGTCGCTGGCCGGAAAAGTACCCTACGAAACAAGAGACACAATGGACAAAGCCCTCACCGGAAGGACAAAGTCAAATGGTGGAATCCTCCCGGACGACAATGTGAGGATCTATGTGCCGATGGATCTGAATGCCGATATTATCATGTGGCAGCTATATTCGTTGCATAGCACACTCGGCTATCCAACCGAAAAGAATGAGTCCGCCTATTGCTCCGGTGTCGGAAAAGATATCTCGCAGCTGGAAATCTATGACCAAGTGTGGGCAGTAAGAAACCTAGAGGACACTGTGCAAAAAGAAGATGGCGGTGTGCGGCACAGCCATCAGGGAATCGAACTTGCAAAGCAAATCGTGAAGTATCTGGAAGATATCGAGGGTACTGCCGAATGTTTTCCGTATGATGAGATTCAGGAGTTAAGAGAAGCTTTCTGGCTGTAAGTGTAGCTCAAATATTCATATTCTTAAATCGATTTATTGCTTGAATCAAATTATATTTTTATTCTACAGAATGCACCTCTTGCGAACATAAAAGACGAGTGCTATACTGAAGCCATCAAAGAACATTGGAGGTGTCCCATATGCCCCGTCCCAAAGGAAGCAAGAATAAGCCCAAGACCGTAAAAGCAACCGTTGACTTCGCTGCACAGATCGCTGAAAAGCAGGCTGCAAAGGAAGCTGCTGCCGCTGAAATTGCATCGATCACTGCGAACATTGATGCTCTGAAAGCAGATCTGAAAACCAAGAAAGCCGAGCTGAAATCCATCGACAAGGAAATCGCCAGAATCGAAGCAAAAAAGGTCAAAGCTGAAACCAAAGCAGCGGAATCTGCAAAGAAAGCCGAGGCAGAGGAAGTGCTGAAAAAACTGCTGGCAAGCGGCGTGAGCGCAGACGATATCCTCGCAAAGTTGAAGTGATTTAAAATTTCAGACGCAGTAGTTGACGGGAACATCTACGTTGCAAGCAATGTTTTCGTCTATACAAAAACACTTTTTGCGTTGCAAAATGCTTGTTGGAGGAGTGCCCCAACCCCCTTTGATCTGCATTTTCCAATGCAGGCTACGCCTCCCTGCGGGATGCTTTTGAGGATGTCAATAGTCACATCCTACGAAAAAGCCTGTACCTTTTTGGCGCAAGGGTCAATAGAAGAATTTGATGGTTCATGGTACAATAGCAGACGTTGTGTGTTGTGCGGTTTGCACACGAACAAAGTGAAAAGGAGCTGTTGAACGTGGATACAATTTATCTGCTGCCCGGTGAGGAACGCTGCGTTGATTTTCGAGATGCTAGTGGTGTCCCGAAAGTACACTACACTTACTGCTCTATCCGTGGCAAACTTTTCAACTGTACCTGCTGCACAAAGGCCGAAGCTCAGCGGCTGTGTGAAGATTGGCTTGTAAAACAGGACCGCTGCTACATAAACTAACAAATGCCGCCGAGGACACCTCCCAACTGGGAAAGCTCCTCGGTGGTATTTGTTTATCGGGTCGGTGTTTTTTCGGTGGTTTCCTTTTCTTCCGCAAAAAATCGTTCTACGTTTTTCTGCGCCCGAACCAGTTCTTGCATCTCATTTCGTGCCTTGCGGTAGTCCGGGTAAGCGGCTTTCTTCTTGGTCAGTAGCTCTGCAAACTCCGCATCCAACTCCTTGACCTTCGGCAGCTTCTGCAGCCCGGCTTCGTCAAAAGCAGCTTTCGCCGTCTTGTGCAGAGTGATTTCCTCCCGGTGGGTTTCCAAAAACTTTTTACTGTACCCTGACTTGCGGTAGGCATCATAGACCTCACGGGTCTTGGCATAGTTGATGATGTGGGTTTTCAGCACGGCAATTTCCGTCAGCCTTGCTTCTGCTGCCTTGATGGAATCGCCTATGGCATGATAGCGTTCCGTTGCCGCCGCTGCACGTTCTCGCAGTTCCTCGGCACTGTCGATTTTCTGCTCCTGTAAAAACAGCAGCGTCTTGGACATTTCTTTCAGGTTGAACTTGGTCGCCCACTTTTTGTAGCCGACGCTTTTGCCCTCTGCCATTTTTCCCTGAATGTCCACCAGCAACTGGAAGGGTTGTTCTTTGAGCGGCTTCTTCTGATAAGGGCGGTGCTCTGCTTTGCCCTCCAGCACCGCCTTGATTTCGTCCTCGCCATAGCCGGTGCCCAGTGTGCGGAAACGGATAAATCGTTTCTGCCCCTTGCCCTTCACCGCCGTGTGCTTACCACGCTTCACCTCGTAGCCCTGCTGCTCCAGCTTTTGCAGAAACGCTTCGTAATCCTCCGGCAGCCGCGCAAGGATTGTGTCGATGATTCCGCACAGGCGGTCACGGTTACTTTCCTTGGGCGGATAGACGATGCGCTTCTGCCGTTCCCGATAAGGCTTGTACTCGATGGTGGAGAGCTGATGCTCCAAACAAATCAGGTCGCTCAACCGTTGCACCGCAAAGGTGGAAAGCCAGAAATTTTTGAATTTCCGGGTTCCGTCCAAGGCAGTGGAATTATAAATAATGTGGTTGTGGATGTGCGCCCGGTCGGTGTGGGTGGCAACGATAAAAGCGTGCTTGCCCTTCAAAAAACGTTCGGCAAACTCGTAGCCGATGTGGTTGGCTTCCTCCGGCGTAACCTCACCCGGCTTGAAGGATTGCCGCACCTGATAAGCGATAACATCACTTTTCTGGCTGCGCCCGGTGGTCTGCTCGTACAACCGTTTCGTCAACAGAAATTCTTCATCCACGGTCAGCGGGCTGCACTGGTAGCTGCTGACCAGTTCGCCCTGCTCGGTCTTGTCCGGGTTCTGGATATAGCTGGTATGGTTGTGCAGACAAGCCCCGATGGACTTGCCTTTGTTCTTCCGCATAGGAATTAGCCGTGTTGCCGCCAGTGCCATCACCCCCCTAAAAAAGAAAATGCCGCACATCGGCGGCATCAAGATAAAAAATATCACAATCCGGCAACCCAGCCACTAAAACGCTCTGCTGCAT
>OHKV01000474.1_pt1 | contig 24142 bp, 24 predicted proteins | sample 1568951 | NCBI WGS metagenome assembly OHKV01 (sample SAMEA3879528, study PRJEB24766) | human gut metagenome | biome: human-associated habitat; feature: feces | place: USA | collected 1985/1987
TATACGTCAACGACGAAGAGGTGTTCAACCAGGTGCGCGATTACGTGAAACTGATTGCCCCGGAGAAGGTAGACATCGTCAAGAGATATACCGGCCAGGTGCCCATTTTCGACAATTTCAACGTCACAAAGCAAATCAAGTCGGCATTCGGAAAGACAGTCAACTACAAGCGTGGTGCATACCTAATCATAGAGCACACCGAGGCACTGCACGTGGTTGACGTGAACAGCGGAAACAGAACGCGCTCTGAAAACGGTCAAGAGGCCAATGCCCTGGAGGTGAACCTTGGCGCTGCCGACGAGTTGGCAAGACAGTTGCGCCTACGCGACATGGGAGGCATCATAGTGGTTGACTTCATCGACATGAACCTCGCTGAAGACAGGCAAATGCTATATGAGCGTATGTGCAAGAACATGCAGAAAGACAGGGCCAGGCACAACATCCTGCCATTGAGCAAATTCGGGCTTATGCAGATAACCCGCCAGCGCGTGCGCCCGGCAATGGATGTCAACGTGGAAGAGACCTGCCCCACTTGTTTCGGCAAAGGAAAGATTAAGTCAAGCATCCTGTTTACAGACCAATTGGAGAGCAAGATTGACCGACTGGTAACAAAGATTGGAATCAAGAAGTTCAACCTGCATGTGCATCCGTATGTAGCGGCCTACATAAACCAAGGGCTTTTCTCGCTAAAACGGAAATGGCAGATGAAATACGGGCTTGGACTCAGCATCATCCCGTCGCAGAAACTGGCTTTCTTGCAATATGAATTCTATGACAAGAAGGGCAATTTCATCGACATGAAAGAGGAAATAGAAACCAAATGAACACAGTGGAGGCAGCCGTAAGGCGCCTCCACTCTTCATTTGTGCCGCTGGCCCGCCAAGCGGAAACATTGCTAACCGCCGACAACGGTAGGCATTCACTGAACCACCTTGAAGCGGATGCGGAATGACTTGGACATCTCATCCCAATTGGTTCCGAGCATTTCAAAACGCCCTATCTGTGACGTTGAGCGCACGTGCTTGCCTATGCATGGGCACACATCGTAGTCGCCAATCCTTACCAGGCGTATGGTGTCAGACACATCTGCAGGCAACCTGTCGGCCTTAACATCGTCGGGAAGGCTGTCTTTGCTAACAAACTCATAGCTAACGGGCAAGTCTTCGGCTATCAATTCATTCATCCTGTCTTCAATTGCCTTCTCTTCCTTGCGCGAAGGCTTGTGGTCTAACACATAGCTTATCTTGCTCTTTTTGCGCTCTATGTGAGCGTTGCTCGACCTCTCACACCCAAACATGCGCACCATAGTCTGGTTCAACAGATGCTCGGCGGTATGCGCAGGCGGAAATTCCTCCTTGTTATGGCTGTTCAATACTATATCTTCGTTCATGCGTTTTAAGTTGATTCCATGTCATTACCGTCCGTTACGACATGCGCCAACGCTACATGTGCAACGGCCTTTCGCTGTAAACGCCTGCAAATATAGCGAATAAATTTCATTCAATGCACATTTGCCAGGCATAATTCGCGACACGCCAAGCAAACGGCGGGAACACGGTGTATTTGTGACATGGCCAACACAATATTACCAACGATTCGTACGTTTAATTAGCAACGACCGCCAAACATATCATAGCTGTGCTCACCCTCATGCTGGTGGCCACACTCACCGCTTCTGCACAGAGCTTCACCCTGACCGGAAGGGTCGTGGACGAAGAGCAAAACCCCATAGAACTTGCCACCGTGTCGTGCCTGGAGCAAGGCAAGGTCGCGATGACCAACCTAAAGGGCGAGTTCAGCATAACGCTGGCTTCGGCAGACAGCGTAGTCGTTAAGTTCTCGATGATTGGCTACAATGCGCGCAAGCGCCTGTTCCGCAACCCGCGCGGAAAGCAGAGGATAGAAATCGTTTTGCCATCGATGGCCGCCCTGGGCGAGATTGTCGTCACCGAGAAGCGAAGGCAAACGACAGGCACCGAACGCCTTGACATAAAAGACATGAAGGGCTTGGCCACCGCAAGCGGCAACGCCGTGGAGGCCCTGATTCAGCAACAGGCCGGTGTTTCGACCCACAACGAGCTGTCATCACAATACAACGTACGTGGAGGAAGCTTCGACGAGAACTCTGTATATATAAATAATGTGGAAGTTTACCGCCCGCTTCTCATAAGGAGCGGACAGCAGGAAGGGCTGAGCGTGATAAACCCCGACATGGTGGAATCGATTGGTTTCTCCACAGGAGGGTTCGAAGCAAAGTATGGCGACAAGATGTCGTCGGCATTGGACATAACGTACAAGCAACCGAAGAAGTTCGAGGCAAACATCTCAGCCTCGCTTCTCGGGGCAAGCGCCTCTGTAGGCGTGGGCACCAAGAAGTTTTCGATGAGCCACGGAATACGCTACAAGACAAACCGTTACCTGCTTGGCTCGCTTGAGACCAACGGCGAATACAAGCCCAACTTCCTTGACTACCAGACCTATATCTGCTTCAGGCCAAACCAACGGTGGAGCATCGACTTCATAGGAAACATATCTGACAACCACTATAACTTTGTACCGACCGACCGCGAGACGTCGTTTGGCACGATGGAAGACGTGAAATCGTTCAGGGTCTACTTCGACGGTCAAGAGAAAGACGTGTTCAGGACACTCTTCGGGGCACTGACTATATCGCGCCAGTTTGGATCCAACACCAAACTGTCACTGATTGCTTCGGCCTTCCGCACGAAGGAACAGGAGACCTACGACATACAAGGGCAATACTGGCTCGACGACACCGAAACGAGCGAAAACCTTGGTGTAGGCACCTACATGGAGCATGCACGCAACTACCTGACAGCCAACGTCGAGAGCTTCAAGCTCATGTTGAACCACAAAACAAAACGCCACACGATAGAAGGAGGCCTGACCTACAAGATAGAGCATGTCGAAGAGAACTCACGCGAATATGAAATGAGAGACTCAAGCGGCTATTCCATACCGCACACCGACGACAGGCTCGACCTGATTTACACGCTCAACTCGCGCAACACGCTAAACAGCCACCGAATAGAGGGTTACCTACAAGACACATACAAATTTACAAGCGGCGAGGAAAACTCAACGTTCTACACGCTCAACTACGGCATACGGTTCAGCAACTGGTCGTTCAACAGCGAAACAATTGTGTCGCCAAGGGCATCGCTGGCAATTATCCCCGCTTTCAACAACAACATGACATTCCGCCTTGCCACCGGCCTCTATTACCAAGCCCCGTTCTTCAAAGAGCTAAGAGACACGACAAAGGTCAACGGGGTGACCGTGGTCACGCTCAACAACAGGATAAAAAGCCAGCGCTCGCTGCATTTCGTGGCAGCATTCGACTATAGGTTCAAAATCAAGGAACGCCCGTATAAGTTTACGGCAGAGGCATATTACAAGGCACTGTCAAACATAATACCCTATAACGTGAACAACGTCAAGGTGACGTATTACGGCGAAAACATGGGCAGCGGATATGCGGCCGGGCTCGACCTGAAGCTTTACGGCGAGTTTGTGCCGGGCACAGACTCGTGGGTTACCTTCTCACTGATGAGCACAAAGCAAAAGATCAACGGCAAGCAGGTGCCAATGCCAACCGACCAAAGGTATGCTATAAACCTGCATTTCACTGATTACTTCCCCGGAACAGAGCGCTGGAAGATGACCCTCAGCCTGGCCTTCGCCGACGGATTGCCATTCGGAGCGCCGCACAAGGGCCTGGAGTACCAAAACTTCAGGGCACCGGCATACAAGCGCGTAGACGTTGGCCTGAGCTATCGCGCCTACGACAACGACGACAGAAAGAAGCACAGCATATTCAAAAACATCTGGCTCGGCGTCGATTGCCTTAACCTTTTCGGGATAAGCAACGTCAACTCTTACTATTGGGTGACTGACGTCACAAACCAGCAGTATGCCGTACCCAACTACCTAACAGGGCGTCAAATTAACGGAAGGGTAATATTTGAGTTCTGACAATGGCAGCATCATAATATCGTTAACACACAGGCATCAGTTTGCCCTGGCCTGCCGCCCACGCTGCCAGTACGGTGCCAAGCCGTCATGCAGCCTGTGCCACTGACCATGAGCCACAGCAAATGGCCGGACGACAGGCGACATGAAATCCCTGGCACCTTCGGGCAAAATCATTTACAAACCCCTCACGCCAAGCAACGCCCCTGACTCTGCATTGCAAAACGGGCGCCGTTGCAACGCGGAACGGCCCGTTTGGACCGCCCGCAAGGGCCGTTTTAGGCCACCAAACGACATTGGCCGCCAACGGGCTGTACGTCAGCGGATTGCGGAAAAATCCGGAAACGACAACAAAACCTTACACCCGACAAAGCTTTTCCGGCCATCCGAACAGCCGCCCGCAATGCCACAAATGCCACGGCAAGGGCAAAGCCAATTGACATGTGGCCATTGCATTTGAGAGCACACGGCACCACAGCACACACAACACCCGAAAACAGCCACTTCCCTTAACAATCTTTTCAATTTATAATTTTACAATCTTGATTATATTAACTATCTTTGCAATGGTATAAAGAAAAGAAGACTAAACCCTAACAAAATTACAGCATAATGAAAATCTCACACATTGAACATTTAGGCATAGCCGTCCAAAGCATCGAGGAGTCTCTGCCTTACTTTGAAAATGTATTGGGTCTGAAATGCTACAACATCGAAGAAGTGGCAGATCAGAAAGTGAAGACCGCATTCTTGAAATGCGGCGAGGTGAAGCTTGAGCTGCTGGAGCCAACGTCACCCGACAGCACCATACAAAAATGGCTTGACAAAGGCAACCACGGAGTACACCACGTAGCATTCTGCATCGAAGACGGCGTGGCTAATGCGCTGGCTGAATGTGATGAAAAAGGCATACGCCTCATCGACAAAGAGCCGCGCAAGGGAGCGGAGAACCTTAACATTGCGTTCCTGCACCCGAAGTCAACAGTGGGAATCCTGACCGAACTTTGTGAACATTAAAACATAGAGAGCAATGAGCAAACAATTGGAGAAGATAAAGCAGCTTATCGAGAATCGCGAGAAAGCACGCATGGGTGGCGGCGAGAAAGCCATCGAGAAACAGCACGCCCGTGGCAAGTACACAGCCCGTGAACGCATTGATATGCTGCTGGACGAAGGCAGCTTCGAAGAGTACGACATGTTCAAGCTCCACCGTTGCACCAACTTTGGAATGGAGAAGAAGCAGTATCTGGGCGACGGTGTGGTTACAGGCTCGGGAACAATAGACGGAAGGCTCGTGTTTGTTTTCGCACAAGACTTCACTGTCAATGGCGGTTCTCTGTCTGAAACCATGGCACAGAAGATATGCAAGATCATGGACATGGCCATGAAGATGGGAGCCCCCGTCATCGGAATCAACGACTCCGGTGGAGCGCGCATCCAGGAAGGCATCTGCGCATTGGCAGGTTACGCCGAGATATTCGAGCGCAACATCCTGGCTTCGGGTGTGATACCGCAGATCAGCGGAATCTTTGGGCCTTGCGCCGGCGGCGCAGTGTACTCGCCTGCCCTCACCGACTTCACGCTTATGATGGAGAACACGTCATACATGTTCCTTACTGGCCCGAAGGTTGTAAAGACCGTAACAGGCGAGGACATCGACCAGGAGCACCTCGGAGGAGCAAGCGTGCACTCGACAAAGAGCGGCGTGACCCACTTCACGGCTGCCACCGAGGAAGAGGCCATGCAGATGATACGCACACTGCTTAGCTACATACCGTCGAACAACATGGAGGTGGCACCACGCAAAAAGTGTGAAGACCCCATCGACCGACTGGAAGACTCGCTCAACGAAATCATTCCCGAGAACCCCAACGAGGCATACAACATGTACAAGGTAATCGGTGCAATTGTCGACGACGGCGAATTCTTCGAGGTACAACCAAAGTTTGCCAAGAACATCATCGTAGGCTTTGCACGCTTCAACGGGCAAAGCGTGGGCATCGTTGCCAACCAGCCGTCATGCTATGCAGGCGTGCTCGACGTCAACGCCAGCCGCAAGGGTGCGCGCTTCGTGAGATTCTGCGACGCATTCAACATCCCAATCGTTTCGCTCGTCGACGTTCCCGGATTCCTGCCCGGCACCGGCCAGGAGTACAACGCCGTCATACTTCACGGTGCAAAGTTGCTCTATGCTTACGGCGAGGCTACCGTTCCAAAGATTACTGTCACCCTGCGCAAGAGCTATGGCGGCAGCCACATCGTGATGGGATGCAAGCAACTGCGCGCAGACATCAACTACGCTTGGCCGTCAGCAGAAATTGCCGTGATGGGCGCATCTGGCGCAGTAGCCGTACTGTGCGCCAAGGAGGCAAAGGACAAGAAAGCCGCCGGTGAAGACGTTCAGGCCTTCCTCGCAGAGAAAGAGGAGGAATACACCGAGATGTTTGCCAACCCATACCAGGCTGCCAAGTATGGCTACATCGACGACGTGATAGAGCCGCGCAACACCCGCTTCCGCATCTGCCGAGCCCTCGCACAGCTTTCAACCAAGCGCGAGAGCCTGCCTGCCAAGAAACATGGCAACATACCAATGTAAAAAAGCATAACGGGCCACAGGACTCGGTCGTGCACGAGGAAAAGACCTGTGCTGAAACAGACCGGATTCTGTGGCCAAAACATTGTAGATATGAAACAGGACAAAGAGGTTTTTGCTGCCATCTCTTTGGCGTTGCACGAGTTCATGGGCAACAACGTGCACGACCAGGAGTCTGGAAAAATAACGATTATTGAACATTTCACGGAATGGAACGGCCATGCTCTTACCATGACCGGCCAGCCAAAACCATAAGCCATAAGACATGAAAGAATACAAATATACTATCAACGGGAATAAATACGAGGTGAACATTGATGCCATAGAAGGCAACGTGGCTACTGTCATCGTCAACGGCGAAACGTACAAGGTGGAAATGGAGGAAGAAGCCAAGCCCGAAAAGCCCAAGGTAAAGGTCGCACCTGTGGCTGCACAAGCAACTGCAAGCCAGGAGGAGGCCGGCGGCGGCGCAGTTAAGGCAAATTACCAAAATGCCGTAAAAGCCCCATTGCCAGGCGTCATCACTGAGATCAAGGTCGCTGTGGGCGATGAAATCAAGGCAGGCGACACTGTTGTTGTGCTCGAAGCCATGAAGATGGCCAACAACCTTGATGCCGAGAAGGGCGGAAAAGTTAGCGCCATATTGGTGCAGCCCGGCCAAAGCGTCATGGAAGGCGACGTATTGGTTGCCATCGAATAAGTTGACTATTTTACCCAAACGAAAATCCCGATTGCAGGCATTGTCATGCAATCGGGATTTTCCGTACAGGCCACCGGCGGCTAAAGCCTGTTACCTTCTTTTGGAAACACTATCGTGGGCTTATACGACTTCGCCTCCTCAAAATCCATCAGGGCGTATGATATTATTATGCAAACATCACCAACCTGGACTTTGCGCGCAGCAGCACCGTTGAGGCAAATAGCCCCCGAACCACGCTCTCCTTTAATAATATATGTCTCAAACCGCTCACCGTTATTGTTATCGACAATCTGGACTTTCTCTCCCGCTATCATGCCGGCAGCATCCATGAGGTCTTCATCAATGGTGATGCTCCCCATATAGTTGAGATTGGCCTCGGTAACTGTAACGCAATGCAACTTGGACTTAAGAACCTCTATCATCATCTCTATTTATATTTTATGTGATCGATAAGCCTTACAGGGCGCTTTCCGCAATAAACGGTAATGCAACCAACAACGTGAGGAGCGTCATCCCACGAACTTACGTCCTGGAGGGTGTCGCCGTTGACAATCGAAAAATACTCGACATCCAACCCGTCGACAGAATTTATGCCATCCACTACATATTTGTGGGTCTCCTCCACCGTATGGCCCTTGGAATACTCTATGCTCTGTTTCAATTGCTTAAATATCTCCGGGGCAATCGAACGCTCATCTGCTGAAAGCAGCGAATTGCGGCTTGAACGGGCCAAGCCGTCGGCATCACGCACAATCGGACACTCAACAATCGCCACATCCAGGCCGAGGCTTTTAACCATCGCCTTGACTACAGCTATTTGCTGCCAGTCTTTCTCACCGAAATATGCCCTTTGAGGGCGCACGATATAAAACAAACGGCTTACCACCTGGCACACGCCATTGAAGTGACCGGGACGATGGGCACCTTCCATCACCGTCGTTATAGGCGGGAATTCAAAATGACGCGTATCGGGCTGGGGATACATCTCTTCAACCGAGGGAGCAAAAACAATATCGGCCCCGCATGACTCCAACAACTTGCAATCCGCATCCAAATCGCGGGGATAGCTCTGCAAATCGTTCTTGTCGTTAAACTGTGTAGGATTAACAAACACAGAGACAACTGTAACGTCATTCTCCGAAACACACCGTCTCACCAGCGAAGCATGACCTTCATGGAGAGCCCCCATTGTTGGAACAAGGCCAACGGTCTTGCCTAGCTTGCGAACTGCGAAGAGTTCGTTTTGCAAATCCACATTCTTATGAAAAATTTTCATTTCTAACAACGTTTTAAACGCTATACTACAAATTCGCTGCAAAATAACAACTTTTTTGGCAAACTAAAAAAGAATACATGGAAAATATAGCCAAGAAAAGCCTTTTTTTCATAAAAGGCATTGCCTAATACTCAAATATCAAATAAATTTTGTATCTTTGCAGTTGATAAACAGATGAACAATGGCAAGAAAAATATTATTCATAAACCAGGAGATATCACCTTACGTACCTGACAGTGAGCTTTCGCTAATGGGAAGAGAGCTGCCACAGGCCATACAAGAGAAAGGCCATGAAATACGGACGTTCATGCCCAAATGGGGAAACATCAATGAGCGCCGGGGGCAGTTACACGAGGTAATCCGCCTTTCGGGAATGAATCTTATTATCAATGACACAGATCATCCGCTGATAATTAAAGTCGCCTCCATACAATCGTCACGCATACAAGTCTACTTCATAGACAATGACGACTATTTCACAAAGCGTCAAATGGATGTCGATGAAACGGGGGAAGATTATCCTGACAATGGTGAAAGAGCCATATTCTTTGCTCGCGGGGTGCTCGAGACAGTGAAAAAACTGCGCTGGGTGCCAGAAATCATTCATTGCCAAGGATGGATGGGGGCTGTTGTGCCATTCTATGTAAAAACAGCTTACAAAGAAGAGCCGTCTTTTGCCAATGCCAAGATAGTCACTTCACTCTTTTCGAAGGCACTGAAGAAGGATCTCGGACAGAACTTCAAGAAGTGTCTGGAGTTCAGGGATGCCAAAGCCGATTTGCTGGAAAAGTATGATGACAACTTTGGTTTTGAAGAACTGGGCAAGCTTGCCATCGACTATTCGGACGGCATAATACAGGCCAGCGAAACTGTTTATCCGGGTTTGGTCGACTATGCAAAAAGTTGCAATGTGCCCCTTCTTGACTACCCCGGCGAGCAGTTTTCCGACCAATATGAGGCATTCTACGAAAGGATCTGTCAGGATTAACAAGCCAAATACACAAAAACGATACAGCTATTAGGGTTAATATCATCTAGAAAGAAGACCAAGATGAAAGCAAAGTTCCTGTTTGGGATAGCCATGTCAACACTGGCTTTCCTGTCATGTGATGATACAACAGACACATTGGGCAACTCGCTTACAAACGAAGCAGACCACTTTGAAATATTGACAGACACGTTTTTTGTCTCAACACGGTCTATTTTGGCAGACTCTGTGTTATCCAGAAACCAATACAGCTACCTTGGGCGCATTAAAGACCCGGAGACTGGGACGTATGTGACAAGCCACTATACCACCCAATTTGCCATTTTGGAGTCATTAGATGGTACCCCTTTCCTTCCGGAGAAAGACAGCATAATGAGCACGGAAGACGGTAATGTGATAGCCGACTCTTGCAGGTTGCAGATTTACTTTTATTCTTCCATCGGCGATTCTCTAAACTCCATGAAGTTGACAGCATTGGAAATGGAAAGGCCCGCAGAAGAGGGAACAATGTATTACTCTAATTTTGACCCAGAGGCAGCAGGCATGCTGAGAACCGACGCGAACGCGATCAGGAAGAACAAGATGTATACGACGCTTGACCTAAACCTCAGCGACAGCCTAAGAAACCTGATTACAGACAAAACGAACATGGAGTCTGTGACTATACCACTTAACGAAACGTATCGCGACAAATCGGGTAAAGCCTATAAGAATTACGGAACATACATCATGCAGAAGTATTATGAGGATCCTGAAAATTTCAGAAACTCTTATAACTTCATCCACAATGTTTGCCCGGGGTTCTACATCAAGTCAACCGACGGGCTCGGAGTGATGTCGGAAGTCTACCTCACAGAGCTTGTGTTCCACTACAAATACATGAGTGGCGACTCCGTCTATCAAGGCAGCACGCTTCTGTCGGGTACAGAAGAGGTGATGCAAACCACCCACATAGACAATGACCGGCAACGCTTGAGAGAGCTTGCATCAGACAATACATGCACACACATCAAAGCTCCGGCAGGCATTTTCACTGAAGTGACGTTGCCTGTAGATGAGATAAAGTACAATCATGAGAACGACACCATAAGCGGGGCGCGCATAGTATTCAGTTGCATGAACCAAACATCAGACGACGCTTTTGGCGAACCTGATTATGTACTGATGCTTCCCAAGGACAGTTTGTACAGCTTCTTTGAGAATAAGAACGTTCCGAACAACAGCACTTCGTATATCGGAACATACAACAGCAGCCAGAACACATATACATTCAACAACATATCAAACCTGATAAGCAGGATGTATCAGGCAAAACAGAACAATGGGGTCACTGAAAATTGGAACAAAGTTGTGCTGGTGCCTGTGTCAATAAGCACGACGAGTTCGTCTGGGAGCACCTCAGCCTCTATAACAAACGTGTCAAACGAGATGTCGTTGAAGAGCGCAAGGCTTGTTGGCGGTTCGGCTAATCCACATGACCCGATAACAATTAGCGTGATATACAACAGAACAACGAAATAAGAAACATGGCAGACAACTTTCTTGAACGGCACAGAGAAGAGTACGAACTAAAGAAAGCGGCTTATCTCAGGAAAAAGAAGCATTTGCCAAAAATAAAGCATCATCTTCCGGAACGCCCGGAAGATGATGCTTTATGATTATCGATTATTTCACTATCTTATACCTTGCAAATTTTAAAAGCAACTGTTTGGTGCCAGAGTTTGTGAATTGTACGGTTGCCTTAAGATTCTCACCGCGTCCTTCCAACTGTATCACAGTGCCAATGCCAAAGCGTTGGTGCTCTATGACATTGCCAACGCTGATGCCGACATCTTCAGAAACCGGCGGAGCGGTCAGTTCGTCTATCTCTGCCTTCGTAACAGGTTTCAACCTCAACTTAGCCACTTTGAGCCTCTTCTCAAACTCTTCCGAAAATGGCGAAGGTGCATTTTCCTCACGCCGTGGAGGCACAGCACGGGGCATCGGGTCTGCCTTAAACTGTGAAGCCACCGGGCGTGGATTCTGCATCCATTCCGGTTTAGAGCCATAACCACCAGCTGCCTGTCCGCCACCCCTGTAATACGCAGGAGAAGCAGGCGTTGAAATCTCATCTTTCTTTAGATATTCCGGGCTTATGTCCTGCAAGAATCGTGATGGAGTGCCATACTCTACCCTGCCATACCTGAACCTGTTCTGTGCACAAGTGAGGAAACAGCGCTTTTCGGCACGTGTCATGGCAACATATAGCAAACGACGTTCCTCCTCCAACTCTCTAAGGCTTGAGCAACTCATTGGCGAAGGGAAGATGTTCTCTTCCAACCCAACAATGAAGACATTGGGAAATTCCAATCCCTTGGCACTGTGTATCGTCATAAGCGCAACGCGCTCCTTGTCGTCGCCATCACTGTCGCTGTCCAAATCGGTAAGCAAAGCAACCTCCTGCAAGAAGTCTGAAAGGTAAACATGCTCCCCGTCACCTTCCTCCCTCCTGCTTTCCACAAAGTCTTGCAGGCCGGCAAGAAACTCATACACATTCTCTTGCCGTGCCAGATCTTCGGGTTCACGCTTCTCGTATATCTCCTTGCTGATGCCGCTCCCCTTTATTATTTCCTGCCCGAGCTGATAAGCGTCGACCGACTGCATAACAGCCTGCCACGCGCTTATCATCGAGCAGAAAGCCTCAAGCTTGGCATAGGTGCCGCGATTGGCCTCCAGCCCAAACACAAGCGGTTGCGACGCAACGGTCCACAGGCTCAAAGCATGCTTGTTGGCTGTTGTGGCAATCTTAGACAGAGTAGTGCCGCCAATGCCACGTGAAGGGTAATTAATAATACGCCTGAAAGCCTCTTCGTCGTTCGGGTTGGCCACAAGCCTGAAATATGCAATGATGTCCTTAATCTCCTTGCGCTGATAGAAACTCAAGCCACCGAATACCCTGTAAGGCACATTGCTCTTGCGCAACTCTTCCTCTATGCTCCGGCTTTGCGAATTAGTACGGTACAAAATGGCAAAATCGCCAAATCCACATTTCTCCCTGCTCCTTATCCGTTTGATTTCCTTGCAAACAATGGCCGCCTCCTCACGGTCACTGTAAGCCTGCTTGAACACCACCTTCTCACCTCTCTCATTGTCACTGAACACATTCTTGGGAATCTGCCTTGCATTGTGCCTGATCAGGCTGTTGGCAGCCTGGACAATCATTTGAGTGGAACGATAGTTCTGCTCAAGTTTGAAAAGCTTGGCGTTATCGTAGGCCTTGGTGAAATTGAGAATGTTGTCAATGTTGGCCCCCCTGAACCCATAAATGCTCTGCGCATCGTCGCCAACGGCACATATACGCTGATGGTCACGCGTGAGTTGCATTACTATGGCTTGCTGTGCATAGTTGGTATCTTGATACTCATCTACAAGCACATACCTGAAACGATCCACATACTTCTGCCTCACATCCTCATGCCGGGCAAACAGCAAATACGTATTAAGCAGCAGGTCGTCAAAATCCATGGCATTGGCTTGGCGGCAACGCTCAGCATAGCGCATGTACACGTCTTTCACGGCAGGCACCTTACGCTCTACATCCTCCCGCACGTGGATGCTGGAAGAGTAATCATGCGCAGTAAGGAGATTGTTTTTTGCCAGGCTTATTCGGTCGGCTACCGAAGAACTATTATATTGCTTCTCGTCAAGCCCCATTTCCTTGATTATCGTCTTTATTAACGACCTCGAGTCGCCTTGGTCATAAATCGTGAAATTATGGTCATAACCAATATGCGACACTTCTGTACGCAATATCCTTGAGAATATCGAGTGAAACGTGCCCATGCTAAGCAACCGCGCCTTGTCATGGCCAACAAGATTGCTGATTCGTTCTTTCATCTCTGTTGCAGCCTTGTTTGTAAAAGTCAGAGCCAAAATGTTCCAAGGCCGATATCCTGATTGCAACAGATATGCTATCTTATATGTCAGAACACGAGTCTTGCCCGAACCGGCGCCGGCTATCACAAGCTCGGCACCATCACAATACACGGCAGCTTCGCGCTGGCTGTCATTTAGTTGTCCTAATATATCTTCGTTCATTTGCGCAAAGTTACTCTAATTCGGGCACATTACAAAATTTTATGTTCACTTTAAGCATAAAGAGGCAACCACATAGCCAAACAGTTTGGCAGTGTCGACGAAAATTATGAAAAAAGACCCGACTATTCTGCATAGCAGACAACTGGCCTGTCCAAAGGAAAATGGCATAGCACTCAACTGAAAACGGCAATTGAACAACAAAACACATCGGCCGAGATGGTTTTCACAGCAACCCAAGGACATTTTACAAAACGAGAAGAGGTGTTTCGCATCAGAAACACTACGAGATTGCCATCACAACACTAAGCATCAAAGCCTTAAAAGGTGGCCATATCAATGAAACTTCATTAGATATTGTGTTTCATCACAGATGTGCTAAATGGCAATAATCATCAGCCAGCACTAAGAATTTCTCTTGCGGAGAGAAGAGCATACATGCCAACACTCGCAGTTTTGAATAAATTGATGAGTACATTTCTTGCTGATTATCAGTTACAAAGATAGGCAATATTTTATAAATGGCAAAACATTTGTCGATTGTTTTGATAAAATCAATCATTAAAAACAAAACAATCATATTTAAAATATAGTGACACATATAGGGCATTATGCCGCATAGGCTTTAATTGTCTATTAATGTGAGGTCATTTTATCTCTTGTGTGTGATTCTGAGTTACAATATGTTAAGTATAAATTATTGGGCTATCATGTTTTGGTTTCATCAATGTCATACATGTTTATTCTGCGTAGATTTGTTGCATTGCTCTTCTCTCCGCAAGAGACAGTAACTTTATCGATTGTCATTGAAAATGACACATGTGTCTTATTGGCTGGAAAATGCCAATAAGTAGTCTCACAGCCATTCTGCGCAATCATGCTCACTGCGAACCCACTGAAGATTTGCGATAGGAATGAAGCGCCGACATTTGGCGGATGAATTTATATGAAAACCCTTTAAATATATATTAGCATACCTTTTATAATCCAAATTTCTATTATAAACTACAGTGGCGTTCGCAGTGATGCGCGCGCCATTTTGATTATAATCGCAATATCAAAGCATACAGACAATGCAAAGGCAAACATGCCATCCTGCCACGGCAATTAGACAATCAACCAGTCTTTGATAAGTGCTACGATGACGCTACCAAACCAATTACCGACTACCCAAATGTCGGTAATATCCATTGGCAATTGAGAAAATTGCCCACAAACAAACAAGCGTCATAGAGAAAGGCAGGCTGAACGCAACAAGACGATTCAATGGCAATACACCATACCCAACATGATAATATCAAAATTTTTCACCATTCGGACCCGAGTGCATAACCATCTGTGTGCCAAATACTTATGGCAGCAGGCCCACAGGGTTTCAATAACTATCGTTCCGGCCCATCAAACGAGCTGTTTCGTTGGCTCAAAACGCCCAAATCGAAGGCTAAAACAGTCCTGAACCAACACAACAATAGACATTGTAGCATATTCTTACCATACAATTCATGCGCAATAACAACAATGGCACACCCACATTTTACGAAACAACAGAGCTCAGCCATAGAACAATAAAGTCTTGTCGACGCAAAGACAGACAATAGGCTTCACCGAAAGCGCATCTGGCAACAAAGAGACTAAATGCAAAGCAAGAAGCCCCTATAAGGCAGTGAGAGATTCATGAGCATAATGCAACTGTCGAAACAAATGCTCTGAAAGATCATGAGTGATTTTGACCCGATTATTACCCCTTGCTGATTATATGATAATAAAAATACATATACATGGAAATAGACTATTCATCCTGCTACGGCAAATCAGCTCTTGCATTCTATGGTCACATGACGAAAACAAAAGGCTGGCCTCAGAAACAATAGCACAGGATTATAGAAAAACAAAAAGGGAATCTCTCTTGAGATTCCCTTTTAATGCTAATTGTTAACCGTTCCTCCGACGATGTCCAGCAATTCGTTCGTAATTGCTTGCTGTCTGCTCTTGTTATATTGCAGATTGAGTTCGCGAAGCAACTCGTCAGCATTGTCTGTCGCCGTCTGCATGGCCACCATTCGTGCTGCATGCTCACTGGCATTGCTGTCTAATAAAGCTGTATATAACATCAGATGAGCCAGCTTTGGAATCAATTCTGTCAATATGGTATCCATGTCCGGCTCTACGATGAAGTTATCATTGAGCGGTTTAGCTTGCTCTGAAACAGAACTTCCTGAAGCATTGCCTTTCTTGCGCAAATACTCCTGTGCCTTTTTTGTCACTACATTAGATGACAAATCGCGCTCATGATCACGGTTCAACTCTGTAGACAGGTCTATCGGAAGATATGTCTTGCGGGTAAGTATTTGTGAACCGGCACTCTTGAAATGGTGATAAATCAATTCCACCTTGTCAATATCGCCGTCAACAAACCTCTTTCCGAGTTCTTGTGACAATTTGATGCAGTCTTTCACGTTGGGCTTGTCGGCAAGCAGCGAATAGTCGCCCTCAGTCTTCAGGCCAAGCTTGACACTCTTTTCCGCTACCTTACGCCCTATGGGATAGACCACTATATTGTCCAAACCTAAATGCCTATACTCGTCAACAACCTGCTGCATCAGCTTGATTACATTGGCATTGAAGCCACCACACAGGCTGCTGTTCGACGAGTATACCACAAGAGCCACCCGCTTGACTTTACGCTCCACGGTAAACACACTGTTGGCATCAGCCTCTGAGGCAAGGAATGTCTTGAGTATATGCTCCAACAGAGTCTCGTAGGGAAGCATGTTCTCAATCATCACCTGCGCATGATGCAACTTAGACGAAGCAACCATCTTCATGGCGCTTGTTATCTTGCGCGTGCTGTTGACTGAAGCAATCCGGGTCTTAATCTCTTTCAGTGAAGGCATAGGCTACTGATTTTTATACTGTCCTGCAATGTCTGCCATGACAGACTCGATGACTGCGGTCAAGCTGTCGTCAATCTTTCCGCTACCCAATGTTTCAATGACCTCGGGGTGTGTTGAGCGCAACTTGTCAAGAAAAGCATCCTGGCACTCACGCACTTTCTCTACCGGAACATCGTGCATCAGTCCGTGTGTACCGCAATACAGTATTGCCACCTGCTCACCGACAGGCATCGGGCTGTACTGGGGCTGAATGAGCAACTGGTTGTTCTTGCGCCCACGGTCAAGGGTCATAGCCGTAACGGCGTCCATGTCGCTTGAGAACTTAGAGAAACTCTCGAGCTCACGGTACTGGGCCTGGTCTATCTTCAACGTACCGGCCACTTTCTTCATACTCTTGATTTGTGCGGAACCACCTACACGAGACACTGATATACCAACGTTGATGGCGGGACGGAAGCCTTGGTTGAACAAGTCGGTCTCAAGGTAAATCTGTCCGTCTGTGATAGATATCACATTCGTCGGGATGTAAGCAGACACGTCACCGGCCTGTGTCTCGATGATTGGAAGGGCAGTAAGCGAACCTCCACCACGCACATGGCCCTTCATGCACTCGGGCAGGTCGTTCATCTGCTCGGCAACTTCTTGCTGGTCGTTGATTCGCGCGGCACGCTCCAGCAGACGGCTGTGCAGATAGAACACGTCGCCGGGATATGCCTCGCGCCCTGACGGACGGCGCAGAATCAATGAAACCTCACGATATGCCACAGCCTGCTTTGACAGGTCGTCGTATACTACCAATGCCGAATAGCCTCTGTCGCGGAAATATTCACCGATGGCAGCACCTGCAAAAGGTGCATAATACTGCATGGCAGCCGGGTCGGCAGCCGTGGCAGAAACCACTATGGTGTATGGAAGAGCACCATGCTCCTTAAGATTCTGTACGAGAGCGGCTACAGTCGATGCCTTCTGGCCTATGGCCACATAAATGCAATAAACTGGTTTTCCTGCCTCGTAAAAGCTCTTCTGGTTGATGATTGTATCAACAGCGATGGCTGTCTTGCCGGTCTGGCGGTCGCCAATGATAAGCTCGCGCTGCCCACGGCCGATAGGAATCATCGAGTCGACAGCCTTCAAACCTGTCTGAAGCGGCTCTTTCACCGGCTGACGGTATATCACTCCTGGGGCTTTTCTGTCCAATGGCATCTCAAAAGCACCGGTAAGGTCGATGCTGCCCTTGCCGTCTATGGCCTCACCCAGCGGGTTGATGACACGGCCGAGCATATTGTCGTTAACGCGTATCGACGCTATTCGCTTTGTACGCTTAACAATCATGCCTTCCTTAATCCCCGAAGTGGTACCCAAAAGCACACAACCAACGTTGTCTTCCTCCAGGTTCATCACAATGCCCATGGTGCCATTCTCGAATTCCAGCAGCTCACTGGCTTCAGCATTACGGAGACCGTAGATTCTGGCTACGCCATCGCTGACCTGAAGCACAGAACCGACCTCATCAAACTGCTCGCCGCCACTGATGCCCTCCAGCTGTTCGAGGAGCACTTGGGACACTTCACTTGGTTTTATTTTATCTGACATAATCATTTACACTTAACGCATCGCAAGGAACAAGCTTACACATATCACGCAGTAGTGAAGACATGACACGGTAGACATTTGCCCCCGCCTTGCAAAATAATCACATTTTAAGCTGTGACAGTATAGACTTCAGCTTCGTCTTAACGCTTGCATCCATACGGAAGGTATCGTACTCAAGCACAAAGCCCCCGATGATATCTGGATTCACTTCTGTCTCAAACTCCACAGTTCCATTAGTCTTATCCTCCACCATCTGCTGCAGGCGACGCTCCGTAACGGGCGACACCGCAGCCGCAGTGGTAAGCTTACCACGGATGATGTTCTTCTGTTTCCTATATAGAGTGATATACGAATTAGCCATGAATTGAATGACGCTCTCGCGGTCCTCCTTCAAGACAAGGCGGAAAAATGCCTTTGTCAGCTCACATGGGGCACCGCCGACAGCTGCAACAAGAAGCGACTCCTTATTGGCTTTAGAGATCATCGGATTGTCTATAGTAAACCTCAACCGTGGCACCTCGATGTAACTCTTTGCCAAGAGCTGCATCTCAAGGTATACCTTGTCTTCGATTTTTGCGTCGCAACTCCCCTTAAGCAGGGCACGCGCATACCTTACCGATATTACTCCTATATCCATAACTTATTGTTTTTTATCAGAAGAAGAAACTTCATCCAGCAATCTGTCAATCAAATCCATTTGCTTGCCGCTGTCGCCGAGCTCCTTGCGGAGTATTTTCTCGGCCACTTTGACAGACAGCTCGGCCACCTGGGCACGTATGTCGCTTATTGCAGCCTGCTTCTGAGCCTCGATTTCTGCCTTGGCTTCAGCTATAAGCCGGTTGCTTTCTTCGCGAGCTTTGTCTTGTGCCTTTTCCACAATGGCATCGCGGGTGGTAGCAGCCTCCTTCAATATCTGGGCCTGCTTCTCCCTTGCTTCCTGCAGAATGGATTCACTTTCGATTTTGATATTGGCCAGCCGCTCGTTGGCTTCGTGAGCTTTCCGCAGGCTATCGTCGATATAGTCCTTACGGTCGTTCACCATCTTCACTATGACCGGGAACCCGAATCTCCACAGGATGCCCAGCACAATCAGGAAGACAACAGCCATCCAGAACAACAAACCAAAATCAGGTGTTATCAATGACATAAGCTGTTCTGATTTCTATTGCTTAAAAACAATCTCTGTATTGGCTATACAAACAGAGCAAGCAGAGCTATGATGACAGCGAAGAAAGCCACACCCTCAACAAGGGCAGCAGCAATAATCATTGACGAACGCAGATCGCCCATCTTCTCCGGCTGGCGCGCCATGGCATCCATGGCCTGTCCGCCAATCTTACCAATACCAATGCCTGCACCGATTGCAGCCAAACCTCCGCCAACTGCGGCACCTAATTTTGCTACAGCATCTGCTGCCAATAATAATGAAATCATAATCTTAAATTTTAATGTTGTTTTATTATTCTGTTTAAATTACTATATTACTCCTTAACGGCATGGCCGTGGACGTGGGCCAATGAGATGAACACGGCACTGAGCATGGTGAACACCAAAGCCTGGATGAAGCACACCAACACCTCCAGCAGCATCATGAACACGCTCATGAGCACACTCACAACTGTCATTGAAGCTCCTGCCACAGCATTGATGCCAAACATGATGAAGATGATGCATGACAACGACAATGCTATTGCGTGACCCGCCATCATGTTTGCAAAGAGTCGAATCATCAGCGCCAACGGCTTTGTGAAGATGCTGAAAAACTCAATGAAAGGCATGAGCGGCACAGGAACCTTTAGCCACGTGGGCACTTCCGGCCAGAAGATGTCCTTCCAATAAGCCTTTGTACCGGTAACATTTGTAATGATGAACGTACACAAAGCCAAGAAGAAGGTACACGTAATGTTGCCCGTCAGGTTGCCACCACCCGGTGGGAACGGAACGACTCCCATTATATTGGCTATGAATATGAAGAAGAAGCAAGTCAGCAGATAGGGTGCGTACTTGTCGGCCTCCTTGCCCAAGGACGCCTTGATTACTTCGTCATATATGTACATTATAAACATTGTCATCAGACCGGTAAAACCTTTGGGCGCGGGATCCTCCGGACGATGCCTCTTGCACCACCTGGCCGGGATGAGCACGCACAGCAGGAGCAAAATGGCATCGATGAACAACACAGCCACAGTCTTTGTGATTGAGATGTCGAAAGGCCTGACTTCAGCTCCGTCCACCTTCTCACAAATCTTGTTTGCATTGGCTTCGCTCCCCGAAATGTATAGCCCATAGGGTCCCGGACGGTTGCCTGCGGCATCGGCCTCCTCGGAAAACTCACCACTGGAAAACACATGCCACCCGGTGGAACTCTTCACTATGACAGGCAGATGCAAAACAACCGGATGCCCATTTACCGTGGTTATGTGCCATTCATACGAATCCTGGATATGCCCGAACAGAATGCCTTGCAAATCAATGCTTCCGTTTTCGTCTGTGCCATGCCCTACCGCATTTGCCGATATGCAGGCAAACATGAAAGCAACGACGCAAAGCAAATGTCTGAAATACCTCATAAACTCAAATCTTTTGATTTAATTTTCTTTCCAGACGGGCGAAAAACACCCCGTCAAAAATCAACATCACTACGTAGAATGCAGCGAAAACTATGATGAAGTTGATAATGGACTCCCTGTCACGGCTTACGACACAGAACACCACGGCGACCATCAACGCCAGCAACATGCGTAAGGCAGATGCCACCAGGTAGAACTTGCTAAGCGTAGCCGGAGACGTTCCAGCCACCGACCTCCAGCCAAACCCATAGGCAATGCTTGAGGCCAAGGCATAGAGAACGCTGATAGCCAACGGGGTGACAAACTGGTTTGCATTGCAGATGTTGATTGCCAACAAAGCTATCAATGTCGCCCCAGCTATTACCCACAAACAGAACTTGTTGTATTTACGGCCTATTTGTTCTATCAACTTCCTGTCCATATAACCTGTGTCAATTGATTTCCACACAAAGACTCACCTCGTTTTTCTGCACTTCAACGAAACCTCCCTTAATGGTAAGCTGCACTTTGCCGTCGGCAGTGGCATATTCCACAACCCCGGGCTGCAGTGATGAAATTATAGGTGCATGGTCATTGAGTATCTCGAAGCTACCCATTGTTCCCGGGACAAGCACGCTTGTAACCTCGCCACTATATTCAATCCGCTCGGGAGAAACAATCTTAAGTTTCAAACTCATGTCACCTCCACTACGTTAATTTCCTTTTGCAGCTTCCATGAGCCGCTTTCCTTTGGCTATGGCATCATCTATTGTGCCGACATTGAGGAAAGCCTGCTCCGGCAGGTCGTCGACCTCGCCATCGAGTATGGCATTAAAGCCCTTTATGGTATCTTCGATCGAAACCATGACACCGGGAAGGCCTGTGAACTGTTCGGCAACGGCAAACGGTTGCGACAGGAATCGCTGAACCCTACGCGCACGGTTAACGGTCAGCTTGTCTTCGTCGGAGAGCTCGTCCATGCCAAGGATTGCAATGATATCCTGCAACTCCTTGTACCTCTGGAGAATCTCCTTCACGCGCTGGGCGCATTCATAATGCTCCTTGCCGACAATGAGCGGGTCGAGTATTCGCGATGTGCTTCCCAGCGGGTCGACGGCCGGATAAATGCCAAGCTCGGTAATCTTGCGGCTCAACTCAGTTGTTGCATCAAGGTGAGTGAACGTTGTTGCCGGAGCCGGGTCGGTAAGGTCGTCGGCCGGTACGTATACAGCCTGCACCGAAGTAATAGACCCCTTCTTTGTCGACGTGATTCGTTCCTGCATGGCACCCATCTCACTTGCAAGTGTAGGCTGGTATCCCACGGCCGAAGGCATACGGCCCAGCAATGCCGAAACCTCAGATCCTGCCTGTGTGAAACGGAAGATATTGTCGATGAAGAACATAATGTCTGCAGCCTCGCCGTCCTTGCCTCCGTGGTCACGGAACTCCTCGGCAACGGTCAATCCCGACAGCGCAACCGACGAACGTGCTCCGGGCGGCTCATTCATCTGCCCGTAAACAAGGGTAGCCTGCGACTTCTTCAGTTCTTCAGGGTCGACAAGTGACAAATCCCACTTGCCCTCCTCCATGGCTTTCCTGAACTTGTCGCCATAGCGGATAACACCCGACTCAATCATATCGCGGATAAGGTCATTGCCCTCACGCGTACGCTCGCCCACACCGGCAAACACAGAATAGCCGCTATGGCCCTTGGCAATGTTGTTGATAAGCTCCATGATGAGCACCGTCTTGCCCACGCCGGCACCTCCGAACAAGCCAATCTTGCCACCCTTCATGTAGGGTTCGAGCAGGTCGATCACCTTTATGCCCGTGGCAAGCATCTCCTTGTGCGTCGACAAATCCTCGAACTTAGGCGGCTCACGGTGGATGGGATAAGACCCTTCCATGCTCAACGGAGCCATGCCGTCAATGGGCTGCCCGATTACGTTCATCATACGCCCCTTGATCTGTTCGCCGGCCGGCATCCTGATAGGCGACCCTGTGGGAACGGCTTCAAGCCCTCTCTGCAAGCCATCAGTGTTGTCCATAGCCACACATCTAACGGTGTCCTCACCGATATGCTGCTGAACCTCAACGACCAGAGTGCGTTTGTCTGGCCTGGTGATGGTCAATGCCTCATGAATCTTCGGCAACACCTTTTCAGCATCCTGGCCGTTGGTATCGAAATAGACATCGATAACCGGCCCGATTACCTGCGAGATGCGCCCTATAATTTGTGCCATAATCGTTTATTATTTTAAGTTTCTCCGTTTAATTATATACTGCAAAGGTAACAAATTTGTCAGAAACCGAATCCTGTTTTGGCGTTTTCTTCCTTAATATATCTAAAATACAGAAATATATAACATTTCTTAGGCTCTTTAGATACTAAGTTCGTCAAGCACTTTTATCAGTTTCATGTCGAGCGGTTTGTCGGTTCTGATGGCGTCGCTGAACGGTACGTAAACCACTTCGTTGTTGCGCACACCAATCATCACGTTCCGCTGCCCCTGCATTATGGCCTCGATGGCTCCCACACCCGTACGGCTTGCCAATATCCTGTCGTGCGCCGAAGGTCTTCCTCCGCGCTGCAAGTGCCCGAGGATTGACACACGTACATCGTAGTTGGGGAACTCATTGCGCACACGCTCGGCGTAATACAAGGCTCCACACTTCGGGCTTTCCGACACAATCACAATGCAGCTCTTCTTCGATTTCCTTATGCCACGCTCCATGAAACGCGCCAACTGGTCGACGTCTGTTGAGTCTTCTGGTATTATGGCTGCCTCGGCACCCGAAGCAATTGCACTGTTCTGGGCGAGGAAACCGGCGTCGCGGCCCATTACCTCGACAAAGAAAATGCGCTCGTGGCTCTGCGCCGTGTCGCGTATGCGGTCGACACACTCCACGATGGTGTTCATTGTCGTGTCATATCCTATGGTTGAATCTGTGCCGTAGAGATCGTTGTCTATCGTTCCCGGCAGGCCGATGCAACAGAAATCAAACTCCGACGCAAAGTCGCGGGCTCCGGTCAGAGACCCGTTGCCGCCTATGACAACAAGGGCGTCTATCTCTTCCTTCACCAGCGTCTCGTAAGCCTTCTGGCGCCCTTCGGGCGTCATGAACTCCTTGCTGCGCGCGGTCTTCAGTATCGTACCGCCCTGCATGATGATTCCGCTCACGTTTTCAGTCGTGAAAGGCTTCACTTCGTCGTTGATCAGTCCGTCGAATCCGCGGTAGATTCCCTTGATGTTGAAGCCGTTGCAGATGCCGGCACGCGTCACGGCACGTATAGCCGCATTCATTCCCGGGGCATCACCGCCAGAGGTGAGCACACCAATTGTCTTTATTTTACCCATAATCTTTATACCTTAAATTTTCGTTATAATCTCTCAATATATCAAGTAATATTCCAACCACAACACGGCAAGGCCGAGCAGCCACCCCACAAACACGCTCCCTGTGCAGTTTTTCAAGTACCA
>OHKV01000479.1_pt1 | contig 23663 bp, 19 predicted proteins | sample 1568951 | NCBI WGS metagenome assembly OHKV01 (sample SAMEA3879528, study PRJEB24766) | human gut metagenome | biome: human-associated habitat; feature: feces | place: USA | collected 1985/1987
GCAAAGATAAACAATAATATTGGATTGTTAAAAACACAACAATATTATTTGATCCTATTTTGGGCTCATCAAAAAAAATAAACTATTAAAAAAGTCCTGTAAATCTTTCGACTTACAGGACTCTGTTGCGGAGAGAGAGGGATTCGAACCCCCGGTACCTCTCAGTACGCCGGTTTTCAAGACCGGTGCATTCGACCACTCTGCCATCTCTCCAATAAAGGAAATGCGATAGATGTAGTCTTGCAATCGCAGTGAATTACTTTTTCACTTTGCTTTATTAGCGGGTGCAAAGTTACGCTTTTTAGTTTATACCTCCAAATTTTCGGCTTACTTTTTTCGTCGAACAGCGAAAAATCATTGATTTCAGCTCCTTTGAACGTTACTAAAGCTATAACATCACCTCTTAAAAGCACAAAAACAAGCTTGCTTGTTTTGCAGTGTCTTCGGTTTGCAGTAACTTTAAATAAGTTACGCTGCACCTCAACAATAAAAATATGCAAGCATATTTTGTATTGTCTTCGGTTTGCAGTAACTTTGCACTTATGATTTATCCAAGTAACTTTGAAAACAAGATACAGTTCAGCGAGATACGCTCGCTGTTGAAGGGCTACTGTCTGAGTCAGTTGGGCAAGGACAAGGTGGACGCTATGGGCTTCACGGACAACGCGGAGCGCATCAACACGGCGTTGAAACAGACGCGCGAGTTCCGCCGTATGCAGGAAGAGACGGACGATTTCCCACTGCAGTTCTTCTTCGACATGCGCGAGTCGATAAAGCGCATACGCATCGAGGGCACGCATCTTGAGGAGAACGAGATATTCGACCTGCGCCGCTCGCTCGAGACGGTGGCTGGCATCGTGCGCTTCCTCAACCGCAGCGATGACGACGGCAACTTCGACTACCCTACTCTGCACGACCTTACAGAGGGCGTGCTCACCTTCCCCGACCTTATACGCCGCATTGACCAAATTCTCGACAAATACGGCAAGATAAAGGACACGGCATCGCCGCGTATCGCCGAGATTCGCTCGCAGCTGCGCAAGGCGGAGGGCAGTGTATCGCGTACATTATATAGCATATTGCACGCTGCGCAGAGCGAGGGTCTCGTAGACAAGGACGTTACGCCTACGCTGCGCGACGGTCGCCTCGTTGTGCCTATCGCTCCTGCCATGAAGCGACGCATTAAGGGCATCGTACACGACGAGTCGTCGACAGGCAAGACGGTATTCGTGGAACCGACGGAAGTGGTTGAGGCGAACAACCGCATACGCGAGCTGGAAGCCGACGAACGACGCGAGATAATAGTGATACTCACGGAGTTCACGAAGCTGGTGCGTCCGCACGTGGACGACATCGTGAACGCCTATCGTATGCTTGCCGAGGTCGACTTCATTCGTGCACGTGCCGAGTTCGCACAGCTCACGGGCGGCATCGAGCCGGAGGTGAGCGCAAAACCTGTTGTCGACTGGATTACGGCGAAGCATCCGCTCTTGTGGCTCGCGCTGAAGAAGCAGGAGAAGCCTATCGTGCCGCTCGACATCATGCTGACACGCGACCGCCACATCCTGATCATCTCGGGTCCGAACGCCGGTGGCAAGTCGGTCTGTCTGAAGACGGTGGGTCTGCTGCAGTATATGCTGCAGTGCGGTCTGTCTATCCCCGTGAGCGAGCGTTCGAAGGTAGGCATCTTCAGCGACATAATGATTGACATCGGTGACGAGCAGAGCATTGAGAACGACCTCTCTACCTACTCGTCGCACTTGCTGAACATGAAGAACATGATGCGCCAGTCTGGCGAGCACACACTGCTACTCATCGACGAGTTCGGCACGGGCACCGAGCCGCAGATTGGCGGCGCAATGGCTGAGGCGGTGCTCAACCAGTTTGTAAAGAAGCACGCGTGGGGCGTGATAACCACCCACTACCAGAACCTGAAGCACTACGCCGACTCGCACGACGGCATTGCCAACGGTGCCATGCTCTACGACCGCCACGAGATGCGACCGCTCTTCCAGCTCGCCATCGGTCAGCCGGGCTCGTCGTTCGCCATCGAGATTGCACGCAAGACGGGCATACCCGACGAGGTGATACGCGAGGCGAGCGACATCGTGGGCTCCGACTACATACAGAGCGACAAATACTTGCAGGACATTGTACGCGACAAGCGTTACTGGGAGAACAAGCGACAGAACGTACATCAGCGCGAGAAGGACTTGGAAAAGACTATCGCGAAATACGAAGAGGAGATTCGCGAGCTCGACCGCAAGCGCAAGGAGATTCTGCGTCAAGCCAAGGAACAGGCGCAGGAACTGCTGAAGGAGAGCAACCGCAACATCGAGAACACGATCCGCGAGATACGCGAGTGTCAGGCGGAGAAGGAGGAGACGAAGCGCCTGCGCGAGGAGCTGAAGGCGTTCAAGGAGGACGTGAACGAGATAGACACCAAGTCGGCTGACGACCTCATCGAGAAGAAGATGCGCCAGATAATGGAGCGCAAGGAGCGACGCGAGAAGCGCAAGAAGGAGAAGAAGGAGAACGCTGCGAACCCAGCCACCTCAACATCTCAACTGCTCTCAGGAGGTGCACTTGTCTCAAGTGCACCAACAAACCCCACCACTTCACCCCTGCAGACCTTCAAGGCTGGCGATACGGTGCGTATGCGCGGACTGACGACGGTGGGTCGTGTGGAGTCGGTAGAGGGCAAAGAGGCAACAGTAGTGTTCGGCGACGTGCGCACAAAGGTGAAGACATCGCGCCTGGAGCACACCACGAAGACACCGGAGTCGACGCTACCGCCAACGTTCGGCATCAGCCGCGAGACGCGTCAGACCATCGACTCGCACAAGCTCAACTTCCATCAGGATCTCGACGTGCGCGGAATGCGTGGCGACGAAGCACTAAACGCTGTGCAACACTTCATCGACGACGCTATACTCGTGGGTATGTCGCGCGTGCGCATCCTCCACGGCAAGGGCAACGGCATACTCAGACAGCTCATACGCCAGTATCTGCAATCGGTGCCAAACGTGACGCAATGCAAGGATGAGCACGTGCAGTTCGGCGGAGCCGGCATCACGGTCGTAGACTTCTAATTCACTACGTAGCGGAGGTTTCTGGCCTCCGCAGCATCAAGCTGGATAGTTAATACTTAGCAACACTATTACTTGCGGAGGGTGTGTCAAAACTAAAATATTTGGCAAATTGAATAGCAAACGGTTCTAATCGTAGGAGGCTACGGCATTCCTGCCGTAGCCATTAGTAACTGAAATACAACTGTTTGCAATGACTACGGCAAGAATGCCGTAGTCTCCTACAGTTAGCCATTCATCACAATTCTATAGTTTTGACACACCCGCTACTAAAAAGGCTGACTCTTAAGCTGTAAAACCGCAGCAAGAGTCAGCCTTTTCTTATGCTTTAATCTTTATTCGTCTAAAGAACACCTGCCTCTCGGCAGTGGATTTATGAATGTTTTGCCATCGGACACCGAACGCAACCCAATTAGATTCCGAACGCAACCCGATCAGATTCCGAACGCGAACCAATCAGATTCCGAACGCAACCCAATCAGACTCCGAACGCGATCCGATCAGATACCGAACGCGAACCGATTAGATTCCGAACGCGAACCGATGCCTATTGCATTGCAATTCACTCGTTAAAGAGCTTCTTCTGGCTTAGCTTCCTCAACCTTATCCTCACTGAGCACCAACTCGCGATAGATAACTGCATCGACCGAAAGCATTATGCAAACGCTTACAAGGAGACAAACAAGCGAAATGAATACTAACAAGCCTGATGCGTCACTAAGTATCTGGAAGAGAATATAATAGACAAAGAATAGCACAAAGGCTACAACAAACTTCAGGAAGAACACCTTCAGCTTATAGCCCATCATCAAACGGTTGCTCTCAGAAAGACACAAAGCCCAATTCATGCCCTTACCTACAAGAAGATAAACAGCAAGCATCCAACTGAGCGAGAGTACTATTGCCGGAACAATCATGAACAGGATGGATATGTATACGGCAGAGATGATGACAGCCTGAAGGATGAAATACTCACCCATACAATGACGATATTTCGACTCGAAGATGAACATCGGACTAATCATCTCGCCCTTGCTAAGCTTCACCGGCAACGTAGCCAAAGCTATCGTGGTGCCCACATTAACGTAAGGAATCCATACGGTGACGAGCCAAAGCAACACTGACAATACTATTGGCACAAGATTTTTAACGCCGATGGCGAATGCGTCCTTCAAAGAAGGCACGAACTGAAGTTTTTCTTCCATAGCTATAATTTTTTTAGGTTATTGTTTTTAAGTGGTATAACATTTGCAAATATACAGCATTTTTCACATATACCAAATCTTTTTGCAAAGAAATATTAATCATTACTTAATATTTGCTACCCACCGTATATTCTTTTTCGCCCAAAAGCAATAAAAAAACCGCCCCACATCCCATAATGGTATGCAGAGCGGCCCAATTAATTATGAGAATTCAGTTACTTAGTAACCTTCACGGTCTTCATAGTGCCGTCGGCTCTCTTCATGGTCACAATGTATGTGCCCTTGCCGAGTGTTGAGAGGTTGTTGCCAACCGCTGCTCCACCGAGAGTGTGAACCGAAACCTTTGCATCAGTCGGAACAACCACGCCGTTGATAGCGTCAACCACCACTGTGAGCGTTGCTGTAGCTGCCTCCGACTCCTTGTCCTTATAAACCACAACCACCTTGTAAGCGTGCTCGCCTGCGAATGTGTCGGCCGTGTATTCCTTAGTGTATGTGCCTTTGCTGCCCGGAGCCTGAGCGTCCTGTGTAGCGAGAAGCTCCTCGCCCTCGTAAACCTTCACGGTGAGCAATGCGTCAGCCGGCAGATCCTTGCCGTCGACATCCTTAGTCGGGTTAGTCCATGTCAGCTCTACACTCTTCTCTGCAGTAAGTTCAGCTGCTGCGAGGTTGACTACCGGTTCTGTAGCTACAGGCTCTTCCACAACGGCTTTCTTCTCAGCAAGGCTGAAGTCGAAGATGTAGCCGTAAGCATTTGCACCTGTTTTGTCGCTGATATGGAAAGCAACATAGTAGTTGCCTGCCTTTTCTACGGTGAACTCGAATGTGCTCGGGTCGCGGTCGTACACTGTGTTGAGCTCGATAGAGCCGAGAATCTTGTCGAACGAAGACTGCATCTTCTTGTTTGTGCCGAGCTTCATTGTGAACGATGTAGTGCCTGTTTCAATGCAGCTGCGGTTGTTGGCTGTATGAGCTTTCGCTACGTATGTCTTGCCTGCCTCGAGAGCGAATGCCGGAGATACCCAATAGTCGTTGGCGTCGGTGTTCCAGTCACTGCTGAAGCCTACGCAAGGATGCTGGTCGCCCACCGGTTGCCAATCGTTATCATACTCCTGATATCCCCATGAATTCCAGCTCCATGTAGAACTAACGTTGCCACTGCGGTCCATTGCGGTCCAATCTGATACGCTCTCTTCTTTCTCGAACGAAACCTCGTAAGGAAGTGCTACCGGAGCATCGGGCTTGCCTTCTGCCATCTCCTCAATCTTCACCGAGTAGATGCTGACGGCATCGTTAGCGTTGTTGGCGCCCCAGTTGAGTGCACGGAATGCGAAGAGGTATACGTCGTCCTTGTTGGCATCGAGAATCCACTCGTTCTTCACCTTGCCACCCTCGCCTTCGGTTTCGCCTTCGGTTTTAGGGAGCTTAGAGCCTATCCATTCGATAGTCTTCTGGTTGTCTGCCGACTTGCTGCCTACAAAGTAGTCGAGGATTAGGTTCAGCTCGTTGTTCGGACCCGAAGCAGCGTCAACCGTAATCTTGTACGACTTGCCTTCCTTCAGCTCGAACTTCGGAGAGACGAGCCAGTCGCAAGTTCCTGACGTAGCGTCAGGGCCCATGTGAGCAGCTGGTTTGCCAGCAAAGTCGGATGCGGTGTAAGCCCATGTTACGCCCGGAGTATCGCTATTGTCCATCGTTGTCCATGTGGCGAACTTCTCAGCCGAATCGAATGTCATATCGTAAGGCAGTGTACCGTCCTGGTCTACAGCTGGTGGATCGGGCTGGTCGGGATCTGTACCCGGGTCAGGAGTTTCGCCGCCAACTTTCTCCTCGATGCTGAAGCCGAGAGCGTAGAGATATACCCAGTTGCTCTTGTCGCCAGCAGAAGTGTTTGTGGCGTGGAACGCAAAGCTGTAGAGTCCGTCCTCAGGAACAGTAAGGTCGTACGAATTGTCGTACTGCGCACCAGAAGACGGCATACTGATGTCGCTCAGCTTTGTGAACGAAGCTGCGTTGGTAGGAGTCGTCGTGTACTCTACAGAGAGTGTTGCGGGAGTGCTATACATTGTGCCCGAGCTTGTCTTCACGGTGTACGTCTTGCCTGCCTTCAAACTGAATGACGGAGAAACGTAGTAGTCGTTAGGTTCACCCGAATCGGTCCTAATGCAGTAGCTCGGTGTAGCTGTCCACGCGTTGCCGATGCAGAAACCGTCGTTGCCCCAATCGTTATTGAATACCCATGAGGTACCAGGTGACGGACTGGCATCAAGCACGGTCCAAACATCGTTGGTAGAATCGAAGGTGATAGAGTAAGGCAGTTCTACTGTGCTCTGGGCAGAAGCATTCGTTGCGCCAAACAACGCAAGAAGAAGCCCCATTGTGTTTAGTAACGTCTTTCTCATAACTACAAATTTTAAAAGTTAATATATTTATGTTTACATACTTTCGTCACTAACTAAAGATGTATTAACTATACTAAACGTATGTTATACGATTGCAAATGTAATAAATATTTTAATACAAAGAAATATTTGACACGATTTTTTGTAGTTATTTTGTCATTTTGTTGTAAAACGGAGACTCACACCATGAATTTGTCATCAGTATAGCAGTGGTGTGCGAACACAAAAAGGAGGTGCTGTTCTTGTTCCGTCGAGCACCAAAGCTGAGCGGAAAGAACAGCACCTCCCATTAAACTATGTATCCGTCTGTACTATTACTTTTTCTTTGCCTCTGCCTTCACCTCCTTTGCAGGAGCAGCCGGCTTGTAAGCCTTGTTCAATCCAGCGATAACCTCGTTGGTGATGTCGTAAGCCTTGTCGGCATAGAGGAGGTTGTCGCCTGCCTTGCTCAGAATCAAGCCAAACTTCTTATCCTTGTTGTAAACAGCAAGGAAGTGCTGGATAGAGTCGCGCAGGGCGTTGTTGTAGTTCTCTGTCTCCACCTGGAACTCACCACTCAAGCGCTGGTTAAGAGCCTGAAGGTCGCTATTCTGCTTCTGCAGCGACATCTGTATCTGCTCAGCCTGCTCGCGTGTGTAGGCGTTCTGCTGAATCTTCTGCTGGAAGTTCATGTAAGCCTGCTCGAGAGCACGCTGCTTCTGCGCGAGTGTGTTCTGGATGTTCTGACCCTTCTTCTGCAGAATGAGCGAGTAGTCCTTGCAGAACTTGTACTGCGACATGATGCTGTCTACCTCTACATACGCAATCTTAACGTCTGAAGGCACAGCCTGCTTGCCTTCTACCTTCTTCTCGTCAACCTGACACTTCGACTTGTCGCAAGAAGTCATTGCGAAAGCGGCAACAGTTGCGAGTGCAAGTGCGCCGAAAATGTTTTTCTTGTTCATCTTTATTCTGTTTTTAATTTTATCGTTTTATGCGCCTGTCGTATATACATTATATATTACAGGCTGATTTAGTAGGCACCGTTGCGTTCGCGAGCCTCGCGATCCTGATCCATCACGCAGTGAATGCCCTGCTTGCGCAAGCCCGGGTTGTCGTGTACGTGTTGCGAAGAGAACTTGCCGTTGCGCTTCAGCAGAACCTTTATCGACAACAATGCGAAGGCTACTGCCACTACAGCGAGGCTGATAAGCATTAGTTTTATCATATTTGTATCTGTTTTGACTAAAATAGATGTCTACCTACATTTAAAATAAGTGAAGATATTTTGTGGTGTCTTCCTTTTACACTATCTTTGCAAAAGATAGCCCCACCATTACATATCGCTACAAAGGTACGGCAATTCGGTGGCATGGCAAAATAATTTATCGAAAATTCAGATTATTATAACATCATCATAAAAAAATTAAGGAAAATGAGCAATTGCGAATTAAAACCTGCTCGCGTGTTCGAGCAGTTTGCTAAAATCAACGAGATTCCGCGCCCTTCAAAGCACGAGGAGCGCATGATAGAGTATCTTCAGGAGTTCGGCAAGAGCCACGGCTTCGAGACCGAGACCGACGAGACGGGCAACGTAGTAATCCGCAAGCCGGCCACAAAGGGTCACGAGAACGCGCCTACACTCATTCTGCAGAGTCATATGGACATGGTTTGCGACAAACTCGTAGACGTAGACTTCAACTTCTTCACCGACCCCATCCAGACTTACGTCGACGGCGAATGGCTCAACGCTAAGGGCACAACACTCGGTGCTGACGACGGCATCGGTTGCGCTATAGAACTGGCTATCCTCGACAGCGACGACATCGAGCACGGACCACTGGAGTGCGTATTCACACGCGACGAGGAGACAAGTCTCACCGGTGCTATGGGCATGAAGGCTGGCTTTATGAAGGGCGATATGCTCATCAACCTCGACTCTGAGGACGAAGGACAGATTTTTATCTCTTGCGCTGGCGGCAAGACAACATCGGCTCGCTTCACATTCGAGCGTGAGGCTGCTCCGGAGGGTATGTTCTTCCTCACAGCTTCTGTAAAGGGACTGAAGGGCGGACACTCTGGCGACGACATCAACAAGAAACGCGCTAATGCCATCAAGATTCTCGCTCGCTTCCTCTACAAGGAGCAGGAGAAGATGAATCTTCGCCTCGCTCAGTTCAACTCGGGCAAACTGCACAACGCTATCCCACGCGACGGTTGCATCGTGTTCGCCGTTCCGGCAAGCGAGAAGGAAACAGTACGTGCCGACTGGAACGTGTTCACAGCTAACATCGAAGAGGAGTTCCACGTAACCGAGCCGGTTATGGAGTTCAACCTCGGTAGCACCGACGCTGAGAGCGTACTGCCGAAGGACGCAAGCCGCCGCTTCATCCTCTGCATGCAGGCTGTCGACAACGGCGTGTTCGCTATGTGCCAGGACGAGGCTCTGGCATACATGGTCGAGACTTCTAACAATGTGGCAAGCGTTCAGACCACAGAGAACGAGATCAACGTAGTGGCTTCGCAGCGCTCTAACGTGATGAGCAACCTCGAGAACGAGACTAACACCGTGAAGGCTGCCTTCGAACTGGCTGGCGCTGAGGTGAAGATGAGCGACGGCTATCCGGCTTGGAAGATGAACCCGGACAGCAAGCTCACGAAGGTGGCTGTCGAGTCGTACAAGAAGCTCTTCGGCAAGGATCCTATCGTTAAGGGCATCCACGCTGGCTTGGAGTGCGGTCTGTTCTCTGAGCGCTACCCGAACCTCGATATGGTTTCGTTCGGTCCTACGCTGCGCGACGTGCATACTCCTGACGAGCGTCTGCACATCCCGACTGTTCAGATGGTTTGGGATCACCTGCTCGACATCATGAAGCATCTCTAATATAGAAGGGTATGGCATCCGTGTCATACCCACGCAGACTAAAAAATAAAGAGGGTATGGCTATTCCGCCATCCCCTCTTGCTTTATGTTATAATTCCGTAAGTCCTTTTACAGTTCTACATCCGTAAGACACATGTCGAGCTGTTCTTTTATTGCCTTCTTGTCGAGTTTCTGACCGATGAACACAAGCTTCTGCATACGGTCGCCATACTTCTCATCCCAGTCTTTGCGCAGTCCTTCTTCGCGTTCGAGCATCTGCTGCAGTTCGTCCTTGGGCATTGTGGCGTACCACTGTCCGGCGTTTTTCAGCTCCATCTGCTTGCCTGCCTGCTCAAAGAGATAGCACATGTCGGGCTCTTCCTTGAACCAGCACAATCCCTTGCATCGAATGACGTTCTTCGGGAACAGACGTGCCACAAAGTTGTCGAAGAAGTTCATGTCGAACGGCTTTCTGCGATAATATACGAACGTGCCAATGCCGTACTCCTCCACTTCGCCGCCTTCATGGTCATGGTGGTGGTGATGTCCGCAACCGCCATGGCAGTCGTGGTCGTGATGATGGTGCTCGTGCTCTTCATCTTCATGGTCGTGATGATGATGCTCATGCTCATGCTCATGCTCTTCCTCCTCATCGTCGTCATCATCCTCCTCATCGCCGTGATGATTCTCAATCTCGTTGATCCATGCAGCCGATGTAGCCACCTCGTTGAAATTGAAGCGACCGGTGTTGAGCAGACGCTCCAAATCTACGTCGCCGTAGTTGCACGGAATGATTTCTGCCTTAGGCTGAATGGCGCGGATTATCTCGGTGAGTTTGCGCAGATCATCAGCGCTCACCTCCGCAGCCTTGTTCAGAAGTATAGTGTTGCAGAACTCTATCTGCTGTATTACAAGGTTTTCGAGGTCTTCGTCTTCAAGTCCGTCGCGTGTCAGAGCGTTGCCGTTGTTGAACTCGTCTCTCATGCGCAGCGCGTCCACCACGGTCACGATGCTGTCAAGACGCGGTATGCCGTTGGTGATATACTGCGGACCAAGTGTCGCCATCGAACTGATAGTCTGCGCAATCGGTGCTGGTTCGCAGATGCCACTCGCTTCGATGACGATATAGTCGAAGCGCTTCATATTCACGATGTCGCGCAACTGGTCGATAAGGTCCATCTTCAGCGTGCAGCAGATGCAGCCGTTCTGCAGAGCCACCAGACTGTCGTCCTGCTTGTTTACCACTCCACCCTGCTGGATGAGGTCGGCGTCGATGTTCACCTCGCCGATATCGTTCACGATAACGGCGAACTTAATGCCTTTCTCGTTGGAAAGGATTCGATTTAACAATGTTGTCTTGCCGCTGCCCAGATAACCTGTGAGCAGCAATACCGGAATCTGTGTCATAGTATTTTGTTATTATTCCTTCATTAATTCAGAATATGTGCGGTCCATTTCGTCAGTCATAACCGTGAAGTTATGCTGCGTCTGACAAACCTTCAAAAAGAGCGAAGCAAGGTCGGCTGCCTCCGCGTCAGCAAAGTCGACAGCTTCGTCGAGCAGCAAGATGTTCATCGCATCGAGCATCAGACGGAAGAGCGTAGCCCCACGTAGGGGGTGCACTTGTCTCAAGTGCGCCGACCGATCAAAACGTACATCCTCCCCAAGGGGGTGCACTTGTCCCAAGTGCACCGATCTATCAAAACGTGCACCCTCCCCCGTCTGACGCAGACCACGAACGTATGCGAACATCACGACACGCACGGTCAGTTCGATGGCGCGGTCGGAGTCTACCGATGCTTCCGTCTCCTCCTTCGCCTTGCGCACATAACCCTCAAGATGGTCGGCATTCGAGAGATATTTGCCTGCAAGCAGCATCGAGAAGTTGCGCTTGTATTCCTCCACCATAGCGTTGTAGTACGCCTCGTCGCCACACGCCGTGCGCACAAGCGCCATCATGTCGTCGCCACGCTGCTGCGCTTCGCAAGCCAGTGCCGCAATGTCTTCATACTTGTAGTTCATGGCTGCCAACGGGAAGAACATGGTGTCGAAGAAAGCGGGGGCGATGTGCTCGTAGTGCTCCAGCATCAGCTTCTTCACCGACTGCGGTGTCGTTTTCTCCTTCGGGTCTTCCACCTGACTCTCTATAACGCCATGCGAGAAGGCGTCGAAGAACGAACGCACCAAAGCCGCCTGAACCTTATACTTGTCTATTTTCTCTGTCATCAAAGTTCTGTTTGAATGTTAATTGACCTGTACTATATAATATTATGTATATAGAATGGTTTTGCTTATTAGAGCATTACTTCTTGTAAGCGTCGAGAATCTCCACTACATACACGTCGTGCAAGCCGCCCTTCGCACCGTACCACTGCTCAATCGACTTGTCGAGCATCTCCTCCGGACGAATCTGCGTTTTGTACAGCTTGCGACAAGTGAGTGTAAGGCGTGCTTCGTCGAATGTAACGCAGCCGTTCTCGGTAGCAACCGGTGTGAGATGAGCCTCCTTCGCCTTGTCGAAGTCTCTGCCCGACTTAGCGCCACAGAAGGCATACGCCTTGCGTGCCTCTTCCGAGTTGCCGAGGAAAACAAGGTTCATTGTGTCGTTAGCCTCTATGAACTCGTGTGTATAACGCTCCGGACGGATGTACACAAGAGCCACCGGACGGTTCCACAACCAGCCGAGGCATCCCCAAGAAGCTGTCATCATGTTGAACTTCTCCTCGTTGCCTGCAGCAACAAGCATCCACTCCTTACCAATAGTTGTGAACACATTATCGTGGAGTGTCGTAACGTCTATCTTTTCCATAGTCTTCTTAATTTTAATCATGGCGACTGAGGTGAAGCTCCGCCGCTCTAAGTTTATATAACCCTGCAGCATTCAAGGCGCTGCACGCACCTCAAACATGCAAATACAAAAAAACGAGACAAAACTTAAAGTCTTGTCTCGTCATCATTTTGAGCCTCTTGTCGGATTCGAACCAACGACCCCGAGATTACAAATCACGTGCTCTGGCCAACTGAGCTAAAGAGGCGGGTGGGCAAGCTACTTACATCGCGCCGCTACAACCAACTACCTTTGCTACGTTCCCGTCCTGGAGGGTTCGAAGGGAGCTGGCCGTGCAAGACTTACCCGTATTGCTCTGTAAGCGGTTGCAAAGGTACGTATTAGTTTTGAAACCACCAAACAATCACGCAACTTTTTAACTACAAACTTACATTTTTGCACTATTAAACCCTAAGATCTATATAAAACAGAACTTTCTCGCCATACTTATGCCGCATTATAGGAGGGTATGGCATTCTTGCCATACCCACGCACACTATAAATTTATAAAGGTTTGGCGAGCTTCGCCATATAAGGCGCAATCATCTCTGCCGCATGCTCAAGAAACTGTCTGTCCACGTCGTCGAATGTTGCCAATTCTGTGCTGTCGATGTCTATTTCGCCAACCACCACTCCATTGTGCTTCAACGGAACGACAATCTCCGACCGGGAGAGCGACGAGCAGGCTATATGACCAGGGAACTTCTCGACATCCTCAACAACAAGTGTGCGCTGCTCCTTCCATGCCGTGCCACAGACACCGCGCCCGAACTTGATACGTGTACATGCCGGTGTACCCTGAAACGGACCGAGTATCAGTTCATCGCCTTCCACTATATAGAAGCCGACCCAGAAGTATTCCTTCGGGAACAACATCTTCATCACAGCTGCACAATTCGCCAGCACACTTATTGCATTATCATCCGCATTGGCGAATACTTCAATCTGAGAGAGTAGTTCGCTATATCTTGTTTGTTTCTCCATAATACTATTTTTATTTCTGCAAAGATAGTGCAAACCGAAGACAACACAAAACGAATCACATGATTACATCGTTATCATCCATATTGCCATCCTTTTCCAGATCAACATTGTAAAGGTCGATTTTCAATGCTTCTACACCACCAACAGACTTTCCAAGAGGGAGATTTTACCTTGACTTTTCTGTTTCTTTTCTTCGTCAGACGGACAGACAGAGAATTTTTGCTACCTGCTCCTTTTTTGACTGTCCGTCAAGCAAGACAACAGTAATGGTAGCAGTATCACCACACCGAGTATCGCTGCCATAAGACGTGCAGGAAAGTCCTGATAAGTAAAGACTATAATGGCACATACCATGACAAGCATCATACAACCACAATCTTCAACACATATTGATTTGACTTTTTCATATTTCGTTCTTGTTATTGAAGTTGATTCCAAACATGATTTGCACCATAACGGCATGCACCCATTTTCGGAACATCATTCGTCTGAAGCTGAATGCCACAGTTTTGACACTGATAGGTGTGTAGGGAGCCTACTTTGCACAGGCGCACCCAACTATGGACTGTCCAATTTCCTGCACAGAAATTACTCTCGCAGAATCCACTCTCAGGCTTGCTTTCTGACTTTACCACCTTATAGCAGTTTTGGCAGTTCCAATAATAATAAGGGTTCATTTCGTCTGTTATATTTGAATAATAACGATTGATCTCTGATGTTCCAAATGCAGAGGTTGGAATATCAGTTCCATAAACTGTAACATGGTCGGATTTGCTAATAATGTTACCATGGAAGTCCAACTTTGCATCGTATTTCCAATTTTCTGTATAGAGTTCCTCTGGTGTTCCTGTTGGTATTGTATTCCAAAATTCTGTACCTGGTCTAAAAATAGACAAGTTAATACCTTTTTCCTTTTCTTCAATTCCATCATATGGTTCGAAAACGTATACATCCAGTTTTTCGTTAAGAAAGAGGTAAACGCTTCTGGTATCTTCATTGAAGGCATCAAAGCCAAAAGTGAGATAGTTTCGATTGGCTTTGATGTCAGAAAACTTAGTTGTTACGAACCATCCTTCCTGTCCTTCTACACTGACTGTCATTTCTTTCTTTAGTGTATCGATCTTGATGGTAAAGTCTGGAGCTTCAAAACTTTTTAAGCAGAATTTTCCTTCTTGGATAGTTGCTTTATATTCATGAACATTTAGCTTACCTAAGGGATATTCTTTTGGTGAATCACCTAACGTATCAACCATAATCTTATCAACATCCATATAAACAATATAGTGGTCTGCCGAGTCATTCTTTTGGCAAAGTATATATTTGCCCTCCTTGTTCAATTCTGCCATGTGCTCACAAAACAAGGCGTTATAATCTTTCTTGCATGATGTCATCATCGTCATGCAAAGAGCCATAATAAACAATATTAACTTTCGTGTCATAGCCTTCTATTTTAATGAATGATAAACTTAGCGAGATGCTTCTAATATAATTTTTTGAACATATTCATTAACCTTTGGCGTTCCCAGTTCTGAAATAGGAATCTTTACGCCTAGGGCTTCAATGGAATCCGATTTGCCAGTAATGTTTCCGTGAGAATCAGTAAACACAGAATACCCATACCATAAATCGGTATAATACCATGGAATGACACCTGGCTCAAAAAGCATTTGGCAATTTCCTCGTTGGTTTAATCGAAATCCATTTTCTGTTTCGTAAATTTCACTTAGACTTCCACTACTAAGAACATCAAGCTCTTTGTTTAAGAAGAAAATGATATCATTATCTTCCATCTGAATTAGAATATAATCACGTTTGTGTACTTTTAGTTCAGAATAAGGTATGACCAAGCCATCCTCATGATAATAATGGTCGTTGAAGACAAGTTGCTTGTTTGCATTGTCTGTTGTGATGTCCCAATTGAGATCATTCTGTTCACACTTTTCTATTCTATATTTTCCATTTTTGTCAGCATTTAAATCATAATGGATGCAACGCTTTATGTTTCCCAAAGGATACACTTTAGTAGAGTCTCCAAGCGTATCAAGTACGATCTTGTTGTCGTCCATATACACGATGTAATGCTCCTTACCCATATAGTCGTTATATTGACTAAGGATGCATTTTCCCTCTTTATTCAATTGTGCCACTCGCTCTTGAAACAGAGCATTATAGTCCTTTCCACATGACATGGTTAATGCCAAAGAAAGGAACATTAAAAATGTTAGCCATTTACTTTTCATATCTTAATCTTTTATTATTATAAACGAAATGCCACAGGTACATAATAATACGCCCTAACTTCTGTCCCTTTTTGTTTAGCAGGATTCCATTTTGGCATGCTCTTTATTACCCGTATTGTTTCATTATCCAAATCCTTATCAACAGACCTGTTTACCTCAACGTTACTTATGCTGCCGTCTTTTTCCACGATAAACTTTACAACAACCCTTCCTTGAACACCCTTCTCCTTTGCCTTTTCGGGATATTGTAGGTTGTTGCTAATATAGGAAAACATAGCACCCTCTCCACCAGGGAAAGAAGGATATTGTTCGACAGCATCAAAAACCTTATCTTCTACTTTTTTCTCTGCTTCCACATTAGAAGTCTGCTCTTCTGGCTCTTCTGGCAGTAAAGATTTATTGCCATCATACCAAAAATTCCATTTACATTTGACAGTAAACAATTTATATATGGCAGGCTTATACTTTAACAATTTAAGGCACCGCTCCAGTTCTTTTGCCACGGCAGGATTTTTAGGCGCTTGCGTGAACTCAAAGTCTGTAACATTTCCCTGTTCGTCTATTACACAAATCGCCTTTGTTCCATTCAGTTTATACAAGATATTGGGTATCGTACTTTTTGCTTGTATAAATTCCTCATCATTTGCGCAGCCGCCATAATCCGATTTTGGTAGTTGGTAAACCTCGTCACTGTCCATGACTTTTGTTTTTATCTCATCAACCTCTTTTTTATCTAACAGGACACCTTGCCAAGGCTTGTCACTTCCTCGATCAATCATTTTCTCCATTTGGTATGGAGTGTTCCTTACAACATCCACTATAACAGAAGGTATCCCTCCGTTTATATTTTCTTTATCTCCTGTAGTGTCATCAATATAATAGTTTTCCTTTATCACTCCATGTTCCCACTTGTTATAAAACACGCGTGTGGAACCATCTCCTAACTTCATTGTCAGTTTCCATGTTCCATCTGCAAGCCCATCTTCGTCCGTTTGTCCACTGAATACACCTTGTCCCATAACAATACCATCCTGATAGTCATACTGAACGGCATGTCCAGAAACAGGACCGACCATAACACCATTTTTCATGGTTGCTTTTAAAGATTCTTTTATCGTACCCTTACTTGTGGTATAGGTATATTCATAAATACCATTTCTGTATCCTTCTTTGAAATTAATTTTCAAAGTCTTTGTTTCGCTTGACTTATCTGTATAAGTCCACAAGCCTTCCTTGCAATCGTCGTGAAAATGTCCTGTTACTTTTGTGTAAAGGTTTGGTCGAGATGTGCAGGAATAAGCAAAGTTGCCTTCATAAATGCGGGTGCCATCTTCTGCATTCTTGTACGTATAAGTCGCCTTTTGTGTACCGAACAAGAAATGAGCGTTTGCGCGATATACACCCGAATAAGTTTTCAGTCCCTGCGCATTCATAGTCATGCACATACAGAAGAGCATGGCTATACAAAACAAAAATCTTTTCATACGAAATATCTTTAGATTAGTGATTAAAGTAATTCATTTACTGCTTTTATAATAGCATCCACATAACTTCCCCTTGCCACAACCCGCTGTGCAGGATGGTATGTGTCAAGACATAGTCTGCCGTCCTTACAATAGACAAACATGTACTTGTCGTTGCCTAACGGAATGGACTCATGCTTTGTGTGCTCATCAATGCCCCAGTCTTTCTTGAAAAGCCACATGGTATTGGCAAAACAGATTACTTGTGGGTCGTATAGACGGATTTGTTCTTCAACAATGTCCTTCCATTGATCATAGGCTTCAGCCAATTCTGCATCGGAAGTGGTTCTATAACCAGGCATCTTGTCGACGTTGATATAGGCAATATCTTTCAAAACATCAAGCATAGACTTGTCATCACGTATATAAGGCATATCGTTATACTGCTTGTGTTCACGTATGCCCACAAGACTATAGACTATAGGTTGCCAAGTCATGTTGGCATGGGCATCGCTATTCTCGAATGCTCCATACACTTCCCAACCGCCACCAAACGGTTTGCCATCTTTCATGTCATCATAAGGCTGCTTGAGAATCCACATAATGCGTGGAGAAGACTTGCAATAGCCTTCTATGTCAGCCACACCATCGGGTAAAGGTTCAAGACCATCGTTAGAAAGTTCCAACTTTTCAGCCCGTTCGAAAATTTTGCTTTTGATTAGTTCCTGCTCACTACGTATTTTGTCAGGAGAAAGAGGTTCCGACTTTTCCATAGGTTTATATAATTTTGTCCTATGGCTCCAGTTCGGACAGTTAATAGTTTTGACTTATACATACTAAAAAAGCGTGGAGTCTATCCTGTCACTCGTTCCACGCCATAAAGGCCTTCGCATTGCCCTGATTGTAAATAAGAAACTAAAGTTGTATAGACTATTGCATATTTCATTGAAAATGAGTACCTTTGCACCGTCAAATGAAATAACGCTATGGATAAGAAAATACTTTGCATCATACGAGCCAGCACCGAAAAGCAAGAAACGGAATCCCAAAAGAAGGAGCTGGTAGCCTACTGTATAACTAAAGGATATGCAGTAGAAGAAATGGAGTTTATAGAAGTGGCTGGTGCTTCTGCTGTTAAGCTGAATAAGAAATATATTCAGATGCTAGAAGATATAAAGGCTACTATACTATCAATTCCTACTATAACTGCTGTAGCTTTGTGGCACTTGAACAGACTAGGACGAGTAGAAAGCAAGTTACACGAAATGAAGGAATGGTTTTTACAGCATAAAATACAAGTGTATTGTAAGAATCCAGACTTTACTTTGCTAGATGATACTGGCAAAGAAAGTGCTGCTGGCAGCCTAGCCTTTTCTATGTTTGCTTCTGTAGTGAAGTTTGAAACTGATGAAATGTTTGCTAAGATGAAGCGAGGAAGGGAGCGTAATAAGGTTAATGGTATCTTTTATGGTGGTAAAATTAAGTTTGGCTATACTCTGGATGCTACTAAACACTTCATAATAAATGAAGAAGAAGCACAGACTGTTAGACTTATATTTAACCTCTATTCTTCTGGTAAGTATAGCTTCTATGACCTAATAGAAGAACTAAAAGCTAGAGGTATCACTAAAGGCGGTATGAAGATTACTTATGAAATGATACAAAACGCTTTAGCAGATGAAGCCTACTATAGTAGTAAGATACTACCATCTATAATAGATAAAGAACTGTTTGATAAATGTGCAGCTATCAAAGCTAATACTGTAGCAGTTAAAAGGACTAAGGAAAGTGTAAATGTAAACTTTGCTGTAGGTCTTCTAAAGTGCAAATGTGGTAATAACTTTATAGCTAATGGGGACTTCTATAGATGCTATTCCAAGATAAACCAGCAGAGAAAGAAGAAGGTAGTGAAATGTGATGCCCCTATAATTAGAAGGGATATAATGGATGATACACTGTGGCTAGTAACCAGACTACTACAGCAAAGATTCTTAATGGATAAGGATTCTGTAGATATATCGGAACAGAAGGACAAAATAAATGTACTCACTGCAAAGTTATCTACAGCACAGAAAGGACTATCTAGCATTAAAGACAGAAAAGAGAAGCTAGAAGATGCCTATTATGTAGATGGTGAAATGAATGAAGCCCAGTTTAAGAAAAGACTGGCTAGCCTTCACTCTAAGGAAGTACAGACAGAATCCCTTATAAGGAACTATAAGACCGAAATAGAAGACATACAGAAGGTGATTAAGCAGATAGAGCTACCTTCTAATGATAGGTACTTACAATCCCTTCTATTATCGGATTTAGATGTAGAGGAACTGGAAGACAGAAAGAAGATTAAAGAAATGATGTTTAATCACATTGATAAGGTTACTGTTAATAGGGTGATGAAGGGTAATCACAAATGTGTAGAGATTACAATCACTTCTAAGACTAAGCTAACCTTTGTGTTCCTCTATGACAGTTGGCTAAACTCACATAGAAAAGGAGAATGTAACCTATTCTATGAGGATAAGCCAGTATATGAGATAGATGGAGCTATTATAAGGCAGAATAAGGCAGTAACGAAGATGCTTTACCAGAAGATAGGACTTCCAGAACTAACTTCTAGAGAGCTAGGGGAAGCTGCTGCTAGGTACGCTAAGAAGCAAGAATAATCATAAATAAGCATAAAATCCAGTCTTTTGGCTGGATTTGTGCTTTATTAAATAAACATAAATAAAATTCCAAGATTGCCTAGTTTTATATTTATTTATTACTTTTGTGATAACAATAATCAAAAACTATCTATTATGGTTAATATTGTAGCACTAGATTTAGAAACAGATAATATTTAAGAATATGAAGCAGTCAATATTTTTCATCATTGCTATATTACTAGTGGCTTGTGAAAACAGACCAAAGAACAATGATAGTTCTTCTATTGAAACAACTGGCTATCCTACCGCCAATAATGGTTATGCACAACCAAGCAATAGAGTGGTAACAGAAAACCCTTCTAATGAACCACCACAAAATGACTTGGTGTTTGAAGAAAGGACTGAATTTGTTGGCGACAATAATTCTAATACCTATTCCAATTCCAACGACACAAATTCCGAATACTGGAAGGATTGGGAATCTACAGACTTTAAAATTTATGTAGAGTTGGAAAATTGCCATTCTTTGGAAGAAGCACAAGATTATGATTTGAGTGCAATAGAAGAAGACGATAGGTATTTTATAGAGAAGTCCATCCCTTCTGGCATTTATGAAGTTGAAGTGATAGAGAAAGTAAATAGTAGAATGTGGAAATTAAAAGGCACTAATTTGTTTCTAAAATTCCGTTTTAACCCTTGGCTTTACAAATGGGATAAAGGAATCATAGACACATTTGCTGGTAAAGGAACTTTCTACAAGAATCCAGACAATTAGAGAGTGTAAATAGAAATATGTTAAACAAACAAAAGCCAGCCCACTAATAGGACTGGCTTTATTGCTTATTTTAGTTTGTTATGCCACAACTGTTTATATTCTAGTTTGATTGGTGCTATTCCTTCTACAGCCACTTCTTCTATTCCATTATCCTTTATAAGGTCGTATAACTCTTTACTGATTGGATAAATACTGTAGAAATCATACCAGCCTAATATATCTCTACCTATACTAGAATGAGTAGTATAAGTGTTTCCTATCTTAGTTGTAGTGGTAACAACTTTAATAGAAGTTGGGTCTGAATAGACATAAAAATCTTTAACTTTAGCTTTTATAGATTGAGCTAGCTTTAGCCTATAATCAGTCCCTTTTACCTTCACTTGCAAATCATCTTTACCTTTGTTCTTAAAGTAGTTTACATTCACACTTATAAAGTAGTTATCATATTTATCTACAGCTATAAACATATCCCTATAGACTGTTGTATTAGAAGCAGTGGTTAATATCAATTCCGCTACTTTTTCTGATTGTACTGGATTCTTGTAATCAGTCTTAGCTGATGCCAGACCAAATCCAAATGTTAATATTACTAATAATGTTATAAGTTGTTTCATATTCAAATAAATAAGCAAGTTAATAAAGATATAGCTGTTACTATTCCAGCTACTACAGTATCTATCTTAATCCCTTCTAATAACGGTTTATTCTCTAAAATATTGTACTAAAGCATAAATATAAAGTGTAATGCTGCTAAAATGAAAATCGGAAGTAATATATAAGTTATCATAGTTGTATTTTATTAGGTATTTTATTCCACTATCCATTTTCCTTCTTAAAGTGGATAGCTGTATCTTTATCTACTTCTACTATATATTCCCAGTGGTAAGAAGTACCAGCCATATTCTTATTTGGTAAATACTTCTTATATGGCTTTAACTAACCATTCTTTATCTATCTAACCAACTTGTTACAGTCATATATAAATATATTATCCCCTATAATGTTGATGAACAGAGCAAAGTCCTTTTTATCCGCTACTAAATGACGGATTTTGTGTAGTGTTATTATATGTGTTTGAAATTTGAGTGCTGTTTTTGCTCTATTTTTTATCTCACCACTGGCTGTATAAATCTATTCATTCTTATGTATTTGTAAGTGTAAATCAATAGGGTTAAACTATTCTTTTGTAAATTCTACCTACCAGCCTATCTAGTCTGCTAGTTTCTAAAAGATGCTTCTACCTATCTATTCTTCTTTATATGCATTTGGGTTATTCATATTCTAATCAATTAAATGTAAACTTCATTCTATATACTTCATAGCCTTTAGTTACTTTACCTTCTATTCTTCTGGCTACTGCTTTGCAGTCGAAGTATTTTTCTATATCTGCTGTTTTTACTTTTCTATCTATTCCTAGGTTCTTATAAGTATTAGAAAGTTCCTTCTTAATATCAGCTATACTTATAAATCCTACTGCTATGTTAAGAGCTTTAGCTATCTTATAATCATTACTGTTTTCAGCATCCAGATTTAAAAGAGCAGCTTCTACTGCTTTCTTCACATATCTAAGGCTTCTTACTTTATCTTCACCTAACTTATTATAAGCATCCACTACTAAAGGTTGGACTGTAGCTAAGTGTTTCATTTCTTCATTTATGCTAAATGGATTCTTAGCTAGTGTAGCATAAAGTAAGAAGGCTTCTTTAAAAGAAAGTTTCTTTACAGCCCCTTTAATAGTACCTTCTAGTTTTTCATATTCTGGAGCTGTAGTAACGATTCCGTTTTTATTGTAGTTCTTCACTATTGATATTCCGTTTTTGTATATGCTTTGCTCTAGTTTGATTATAAATAAGTCCAACTTAACTAGCATATCATTTAAATAATACATTCCAAAATCATCTTTCTTAATGAAGTCCTTATTAAGTGACTTTTCAGCACCTACTTTTAAAGCTGGATTATTATTTACCACTTCTATCAGTGCTGTAACACTTTCTATTTCTTCATTTGTCCTTTTAAGTATGTCTTCATAACTGGCTTCTAAATCCAAATCCCTTCTACCAGTAGTATTAAAGATATGTACCAGAATGTTTCTGAATGGGTTTGTTTCGGTTCTGATTCTACCAGCTATCTAGTAAATATCTGTAGATATATCCAGTAAAGTATTAGTATTAGAACTGTTGCTAACCACATAACAAACACCAGTTTCACTAAAGTAATCAGCACCTTCAAACGATTTAGAAGTAATGAAGGTAAATGGCTTATTCTCGCTTCTGCTGTTACTTATAGTATATCCAGCCAGTTTTCTTCTGTTTTCTTCTGTATCGGCACATACTATTTTTACTTCATCCTTATCTAGTTCACAGTATTGTAAGATGTTAGCTATATCGGTAACACTATTTATAAAGAAGAAGGCTTCATAGCTCTTAAAACCATTCATAGTAATACAACCGTCAACCTTATAAGCATTGATGATATTAGCAGCCTTTATATATGGCTTATTTGTTCTTTCTAAAGCCACAAACAAAGTATCTGTATCATCCCAGATAGCATTAACTTCTTCTACTCCTTCTAAAGCTAGCGGTTTAAATTCTGGACTGATAGGAGTAGCCGACATAAAGCAGAATGATTTATAGTCCTTATAATGACTAAGAACACCGTTTATAGCAGTGTATCTATAGCTGTATGCCTTTAGAAGTATGTGATATTCATCTACTAGTAGCTGATATTCACTAGGATTCAGAATCTTACTAAGTGCAGCTACTTTATCATAGGTACACATTATTTTCTTCACTCCAGAAGTAGATAAATACTCTTTTAATTTCTTCTTCACTTTGTAGCTGAAAACTCCAAACAAACCGAACACTTCTACTTTGTTTTTTCCGTCCGGACTTGTAATAGTAGATAGTCCAGCTTCATTAAGACCAGTTTTATTTACTATTAGTTCTGTTGTAGGTACTGAAATAACATAGTTTCTAAATGTGAACATACCAACCATAGTCGTCACATTCGCTGTGTCGAAGTTAGAAAGATCAAGGGAAGCGAGGTTGTTACAACCTAAGAACATATAAAACATATTTGTCACGTTCCGTGTGTCGAAGTTAGAAAGATCAAGGGAAGCGAGGTTTCTACATGAGCAGTATTTACAACCGATTATTACTCAATATTTTATAGATAATAAGTCAGAAATATGG
>OHKV01000485.1_pt1 | contig 23486 bp, 16 predicted proteins | sample 1568951 | NCBI WGS metagenome assembly OHKV01 (sample SAMEA3879528, study PRJEB24766) | human gut metagenome | biome: human-associated habitat; feature: feces | place: USA | collected 1985/1987
GTAATCTTGTGTGTTGTGGCAAGAAAACAGGTGCCGGCCATGAAAAAAGTAGTGTGGGAAACTGATGAAGATGCATTTGTTATGGTAAGTGATGTGAGAGAAGCAGTTGGCGGGAGTTTTGTGAAAAATTCACAGTGAAGGTACATGTATAGGCAAATTGACTAAATTTGAGCGTCATTTTTGGTAAATTACCATATGGCAATTATTTTGATGATAATGTATTATAGATGCAGTTGTTAAGACGCAAGAATTTAGGAGGAATTTGGAAAATGGCAAGTTTATCACTTAAGAATGTCTGCAAAGTATATCCTAACGGATTTGTTGCAGTTAAAGATTTTAACCTTGAAATCGCTGACCAGGAGTTCATCATCTTCGTTGGTCCTTCAGGATGCGGTAAGTCAACAACACTTCGTATGATTGCCGGTCTCGAGGAAATCAGCTCAGGTGAGCTTTGGATTGATGACAAGCTCGTTAATGATGTAGAGCCTATGAACAGAGATATCGCTATGGTATTCCAGAACTACGCTCTGTATCCACATATGACAGTATATGATAACATGGGATTTGCACTTAAGCTCCGTAAGGTAGCTAAGGCTGATATTGATAAGGCTGTACATGAAGCAGCTAAGATTCTTGACCTTGAGCATCTTCTTGATCGTAAGCCAAAGGCTCTTTCAGGTGGTCAGCGTCAGCGTGTTGCCATGGGTCGTGCTATCGTTCGTAAGCCAAAGGTATTCCTTATGGATGAGCCACTTTCAAACCTTGATGCAAAGCTGAGAGTTCAGATGCGTGTCGAGATTTCTAAGCTTCACCAGAAGTTAAAGTGTACAATTATCTACGTTACACATGACCAGACAGAGGCTATGACACTTGGTACAAGAATTGTAGTTCTTAAGGATGGTATCATACAGCAGGTAGATACACCACAGGCTCTTTACAATACACCACAGAACCTCTTCGTTGCTGGATTCATCGGATCACCTCAGATGAACCTTCTTGATGCTAAGGTTGTTGAGAATGCAGGCACAGTTACACTTGAGCTTGGCGCTAACTTCTCAATCAAGCTTCCTGAAGCAAAGGGTAAGAAGCTTATCGAGCAGGGATATGTTGGTAAGACAGTTGTTGCAGGTATCCGTCCAGAGGATATTCATGATGAGGAACTTTTCCTTACATCATCACCTGACAGCATTATTGAAGCTACAATTAAGGTATATGAGCTTCTTGGTGCAGAAGTTAACCTTCACTTTGACCTTGATGATGTAACATGTACAGCTAAGGTTAATCCTCGTACAACAGCACGTCCTGGTGATACAGTTAAGTTCGCAATTGACCTTTCAAAGCTTCATATATTTGATAAGGAGACAGAGCAGGTTATCTGCCACTAATCACATACATCAGATGTGATTGGTTCCTGTCACTAACTACATAAATGTGAAAATTTGAGGAAATGTTTAGAAATAAGCATTTCCTCTTTTTTTTTTGCACCGATTGAGTTATAATACCTCATATATGGTTTGGTATAATATGTCGAATTATTGTTATAATATACAGACTTTAGAAAGGATAACGGGAGTAAGATGGTTTCAAATCAGATTTTACAGAATACGATAGATGGTCTGAAGTCTATTACAAGAATAGATCTCTGCCTTATTGATACGGATGGCAAGGTTGTAGCAACAACATTTCCGGATACGGAGGAGTGTGAGAAAGCAGTTCTTTCATTTATAACTTCGCCTGCTGAGAGCCAGGTTATTCAGGGATACCAGTTCTTTAAGGTTAATGATGACCAGCATACGGAACTTGTTCTGCTTGCACGCGGCACGACAGATGATGTATATATGATAGGCAAGATGGCAGCATTTCAGGTTCAGAGCCTTATAGTAGCATATAAGGAGAGGTTTGATAAGGATAATTTTATTAAGAATCTTCTGCTTGATAATCTTCTTCGTGTTGATATATATACAAGAGCTAAGAAGCTTCATATTGATACGGAAGTTAAGCGTGTTGTATATATAATTGAGACAAAGAATGAGAAGGATACCAACGCTCTTGAGATTGTAAGGACACTTTTTGCACCTAAGACTCATGATTTTATAACAGCTGTTGATGAAAAGAATATTATTCTTGTTAAGGAAGTTAAGAGTACGGATACACTTGATGACCTTGATAAGACGGCATATATGATAATAGATATGTTAAGTACAGAGGCAATGAGTGCTGCAAAGATTGCATACGGAACTGTTATTAATGATATCAGGGAAGTGTCAAGATCGTACAAGGAAGCACAGATGGCACTTGATGTGGGTAAGATATTCTACAGTGACAAGAGTGTTGTGGCATACAGCAGACTCGGAATAGGCCGGCTTATATATCAGCTGCCGATTCCACTGTGCCAGATGTTCATCAGGGAGATTTTCGGTGGCAAATCGCCGGATGATTTTGACGAAGAGACATTATCAACAATTAACAAGTTCTTCGAGAACAGCCTCAATGTATCGGAGACATCAAGACAGCTTTATATTCACCGTAATACGCTTGTGTATCGTCTGGATAAGCTTCAGAAGAGCACAGGTCTTGATTTGCGCAAGTTTGACGATGCGATTACATTCAAGATAGCGCTTATGGTAGTAAAATACATGAAGTATGTGGAGAACAGGGATTCATTCTAGAAAGGAACACATAGAACATGATTATACTTGAAAATGTAACAAAGGAATATACGTCGGGTACACCGGCACTTAATGGAATAGATTTAAGAATTGAGAAGGGCGAGTTTGTATTTGTAGTCGGTAACAGCGGTTCCGGTAAGTCTACACTTATCAAGCTGCTTCTTAAGGAACTGGATGCAACATCCGGTAAGATATATGTTAACAAAAAGTATCTTAATAAGATTACAAGAAAGAGACTTCCCTCACTTCGACGTGACATAGGCGTTGTGTTCCAGGATTTCCGTCTCCTGCCTGACCGCAATGTGTATGATAATATTGCATTTGCAATGAAGGTGGTAGAGGCTCCTTCAAGAATTATAAGAGGACGTGTTCTTGCCATGCTTTCAATGGTAGGTCTGCTTGATAAGTATAAGTCGTTCCCTAACGAGCTTTCAGGTGGTGAGCAGCAGAGAGTAGCCATTGCGAGAGCACTTGTTAATGAGCCGTCAATTCTTCTGTGTGATGAGCCTACAGGTAACCTTGACCCGGAGAATTCATGGGAGATTATGAAGATTCTCGATGAGATTAACAAGCGTGGCACGACAGTACTTGTTGTTACTCATAACATGGAGATTGTACAGGCTATGAAGAAGCGTACTATTACCATGAATAATGGCAAGATTATCAGTGATGTAGAAAAGGGTGGTTATTTCTATGAAGATTAGATCTTTAGGTTACAATATAAAACAGGGCTTCAAGAATATCTATCGTAATAAGATGTTCTCACTGGCCTCAATAGCAACAATGACTGCGTGTCTGTTCCTTTTTGGAGTTTTTTATTCGATTGTTACCAATTTCCAGTACATGATAAAGAAGGCGGAGAATTCAGTATGTGTTACCGTATTCTTCGATGAAGGCCTGTCAGACCAGCAGAAGTCAGATATAGGCAAGAATATAGAAAGCAGGGTTGAGGTCGCAAGTATTCACTATACATCTGCCGAAGAAGCATGGAGTACATTCAGCAAAGATTATTTTGGACAATATCAGGATCTGGCGGAAGGCTTCAAGGATGACAATCCTCTGGCATCTTCAGATTCTTACTCGGTATATCTTAATGATGCATCAATGCAGCCTACGCTTGTAACATATCTTGAGAATATGGATGGTATAAGACAGGTTAACCGTTCGGATGTTATGGCAAGCAGTCTTTCTAATGTGGCAATACTTGTAGGATATGCATCTGTGGCAATTATCGTAATACTTCTTGCAGTATCTATTTTCCTTATTATGAATACTGTAGTTATCGGTGTTACTGTACGTAAGGATGAGATATCAATTATGAAGCTGATTGGAGCAACTGATATGTTTGTTAACGCACCATTCGTTGTTGAAGGTGTAGTTATCGGTATGATTGGTTCAATTATTCCGCTTATTATAATAAGATACATGTATGCGAATATTATTAATTATGTGCTGACCAAGTTCTCAATACTTAATAATATTCTTGCATTTCTTCCGGCATCAAGTATATTCAGGGTACTTACACCTGTAACACTGGGGGTGGGAATCGGAATAGGTTTCCTTGGAAGTATACTTGCACTCCGTAAGCATACTAACGTATAATCATTGAAATCATAGAAGGAGAGGGGCTTTTACAATAGATTCGCAGTTGTAGGAGCCCCTTTGTGTATATAATGGAGGGAACAATGAAAAAAAGACTGCATAAAGGGAGAATGCAATCTGTTGTGAAGAAGGTTACAGCTGTGATATTGGTGTCAGTCCTTTCACTGACGTCTTACAGACCGGCACTTGCGGACACCAAGCAGGACCTGTCTAATGCCAATGATGCCAAGGCTGCTATAGAGAAGAAGCTGCAGGATGTTCAGAATCAGTTAAGCCAGCTTAATAAGGATAAAAAAAATATTGAGAGCTACATTAAGGAACTTGACAGTAATCTTGCTTCAATAGACGGAGATATTAATTCTCTGGGAATACAGATAGAAGATAAGAAAAATGAGATAACCCAGGCACAGGAGATGCTTGAGACTGTACAGCAGCAGTCACAGGAACAGTATGAATCTATGAAGCTCCGCATAAAATATATGTATGAGAATGGAACCGATTCATCATACATTAACATGCTGATAACTGCACAGGATATGTCAGATCTTCTTAATAAGGCAGAATATATTAATAAGATTACAGAGTATGACAGGCAGATGCTTGATCAATATGCAGCTACGGAACAGCAGATTGCGGAGACTAAAGAGCTTCTTGAAGCAGATCTTACGTCACTTGAACAGATGCAGGTAGAAGTAGAAGGACAGAAGCAGGCACTTGCACTCATACAGAGCACCAAGGTGAATCAACTTCAGAAACTTGACAACAAATCCGCAGATGCCAAAGCATATCAGGCACAGCTTGAAAAAGACAAGAAGGAACAGGAAGCTGCCATTCTTGCGATGGAGGCTGAGATAAAGCGTCAGGAGGAAGAAGCGAGACGTAAGGCAGAGGAAGCCAAAAAGAATGGAACAACACCTGCAGTGACGGTTCCTACATACGATGGCGGTAAGTTCAAGTGGCCGACACCTTCGACAAGAATTACCTCTCCTTACGGAGATATGGAGGACAGGTCATCACCGCATCAGGGTGTGGATATAGGAGCCAAGACAAGAGGTGTGTCGGGAGATCCGATATATGCAGCATATGATGGCACGGTAACTCTTGCAACATACAGCAGTTCAGCGGGCAACTGGATATGGATTAATCATGGCAACGGACTTATGACGGTCTATATGCACTGTTCAAAGCTGCTTGTATCTGAGGGAACCAAAGTTAAGAAAGGTGATACAATAGCACTCATGGGAACTACAGGTAATTCAACCGGCGTTCATCTGCATTTTGGTGTAAGACTTAACGGCAAATATGTCAACCCTATGTCATACTTTGGATAAAGCCATATAGGTAATTTTATATTTTGAAGTGAGGCAGTAATGGATAATTTTGATAATGATAACAATGTAAATGAAAAAAACGTAATACAGAAGGAACGCCACAGAAGCGGTGTTATACAGGGATTACTTATCGGTTCATTTACAATGCTTGCAATATGTGCCGTTGTCATTGCGGCAGCGGTTAAGAAAGGATATATAAGACCTGATACTGACGGAAGTATTTATATCCAGAGTGAGACATATGATGGGAACACAGGTATTGGAACAGAGGCTGAGCAGAAGCTCAATCTTATAGACCAGACGCTTAAGGATTTTTATTTTGATGATATAGATGACAGTAAAGTCCTTGATAATATTTACAAGGCATATGTTAATGCGTATGGAGATAAGTATACAGTCTACTATACTGCAGACGAATATGCTAAGATACAGGAGAGCAGTAATGGTGCGTATTACGGAATAGGTGTCGTTGTGCGTAAGAATGATGATGGTACAATACTTGTTGTGGAGCCATATGATGGAGCACCCGGCAAAGAGGCGGGAATGCGCAAGAATGATGTTATAGTTACTGTTAATGGTGAATCGGTAGCAGATCAGGATCTGAATTCAGTTGTGGCCAAGATTAAAGGTGACGAGGGAACAACTGTTAATATCGGAATCAGGCGGGATGGTTCCGATGATATTGCGGAACTTACGGTAACAAGACGCAAGGTAGAGATAAAGACTGTTGCGTATGAGATGCTGGATGATTCAGTGGGACTGATTACGATAAGTGAATTTGATAAGGTTACGGCACAACAGTTTAAGGAAGCATATGCGCAGCTTGAGACACTGGGCATGAAAGGGCTTGTAATTGATATCCGTTCTAATCCGGGTGGACTGCTGAATGTTGTTGTTGATATGCTTGATGAGATCCTTCCGGATGGGCTTATAGTATATACTGAGGACAAATACGGCAATCGTCAGGAATATAACGGAAGCAATCCTGATGTAATAGATGTTCCTCTTGCGGTGCTGGTTAACGGTGAGAGCGCAAGCGCATCTGAGATATTTGCCGGAGCAGTGCAGGATTACGGAGCAGGTACAATTATCGGTACTCAGACATTTGGCAAGGGAATTGTCCAGACTATAAGAAGAATGTCTGACGGAAGTGCAATAAAATACACGATGGCTAAGTATTTTACACCGAAAGGACAGGATATCCATGGACATGGTGTTACACCTGATATTGTGGAAGAATTGTCAGATGAATTCAATAATCTTACAGAATATGATGCCTCTAAGGATAACCAGCTGCAGAAGGCAATTGAAGTTATAAAAGGTGATATAACACGTTAGTACGGAAGCAATGATGCTTAATGACAGATTCATGTCAATAAGACAGATAAATATGAGAGAGGAATTGCGTATGAAGAAAAAAACATATGGAAAAACAAGAACTAAAAGCTGCAGCTTTATAAAGAAAGTAACAGGCATGGTTGCAGCGGTTTCGCTGGCAGTGGGAATGATAGTATTACCTGATAACATATCAGGAACAATCAGAAAAGTTGACGCTGCCCAGCCTGTTGTAAAAGCTGCTAATGTGGTGGTTGTTGTGAAGTTCGCGGGAGACACATCGGATTATTCTGTCAGCGGATATAATAAGGCGTATACAAGTGCGATAGAAGGTGCTCCAAGAACATATTGGGAGTATTTTCAGAGAACATTCAACGGACAGAATGACAAGTTCTGGAAAGGTTCTTTTAAAGAATATTTTTATGATATATCGGGAGGCAGGCATCAGGTTGACTCTGTATTTCCACAGACTAATGATGACGGCACTGTGACATACATAGAGATGGATAATACTGTTGATAATTATAAAGGTGCAACGGGTGAGGCGCTTATGATTGATGAGATAGCCCGGAAGCTGGATGAAGCATATCCGTCTTATGATGGCGCTCAGCTGGATCTTAATAATGATGGTATAATAGATAATTTTATGATTATACCATCTGTAACATCACAGAATCAGTTTACACCACATTCCTCAACAGGCGGTAATACGTCAAGTTTTGCAGGCAGGAAGATAGGTGCATACAATGTGATAGAGAATAGGACAAGTGCGGCACTTCCAACCGGAATGTTTGATATCCACACGGCAGCACATGAGTATATACATACATTTGGAATACCTGATTATTACTGGTCATCTTACCAGTATGCGGGCAGTGGTGAGAATCCTGTAGGCATATGGGACCCGATGGGTGTGCCGGGTCAGAGACCTTGGCCGCTTGCTGTTACAAGAGAGGCAATCGGATGGACTACTGTTAATGAGAAGCCGGCAGCTGATAATTCGTATGTATTATATGATGCTGCAGCTGCATACAATGATGCGGATAAAGTTCAGGCACTGAAGTTCTATACGCCTATGTCAGCCTCAGAGTACTTTGTTGTTGAATATCGCAAAGCAGGTTCATCAAGTGATAAGAAGTCACTTGACCGAGGTGCACCGGGAGATGGACTTATAGTTTACAGAGTCAATCCTTCACTTAAGGATGAGGGAAATCTTCAGGGGAAAGATTATATATATGTATTCAGACCGGGAGATACAAGTATAACTGCCTCTGACGGTATTGTTGAGAATGCACAGGTGGGACTTGCGTCATACAATGCAACACGTCAGGAGATAGGCAGTCTTGATATGAATAAGAAGATAACGGATGATGCTATCTGTTATTCGGATGGGCGTAATTCAGGAATAAAGATAAATGTTACTGCACAGACAGACGATTCAGTAAGTTTTAATATACAGTTTGCGGACTATAGCGCTCTCAAGCTATGGAGTCCTGTGACAGACCGTGATGGCACGAGTCCGTTCTCATCAATTACTGCATCAGCTGCAAAGGCTGTGGCAGATGGCAATGATATTTATATACTTGCGGAAGATATACGTTCGGCAAATATATTAAAATATGATGGATCTGACTGGAAAAATCTTGGTGAGTGTGCATCGGGTTCATCAGGTATAAAAACCTCAATAGCTGCGTATGATGGAACTTCATATGTACTCATTGCGGATTATTCATCAGGACAGGGGCGGACAATACTTAAAAAGTATAATAATGGCGTATGGCAGCAGGTAGATGTAATTGAAGGATATACAGCTAATGCACCGGCATTGGGAGTTGCGGGCGGTTCATTATATGCACTGATTGATAATAATGGAAAGTCAGCAAAGCTGTATAAACTCATTGACGGCAGACTTACAGAAACCGGAGAAGCAATTGATGTAAACAGCATTAATTCTCCGGAGATATTTGATTATAATGGCGTACCTGCTGTTGCATATGGCAATTTCAGCTTTTCTAACGGCTCTTCTAATGCAGCAGTATTGGAAAATGGAAAATGGCATAATATTATGTCGGATACTTCAGCATATTCGGTATCTAACGCGGTAGCCGTGTCGGATGGTGTGACATATATATTGAACACATACAATAGCGGAGATAAGATTGCAAAGTTAAGGGTAATCGATGCAAATGGCAGTACAGATACATATAAGCTTAACGGTATATCACAGGGCGCATCTTCCGGAAGCATATCGGTTGATTCCGGGTATGTGTATATATCGGTTGTTGAGGATGGCAATGCCATTACATATACTGCCTCGGCGGATGACTTAAGTAAGCTGACGAAGCTTGGTGGAACTACTTATTCACCGGCTGGAGGGGTTTCAACTGTAATAAGTAATCGCGTTGTATATAGCGCAGTTGTGCCGGAAGTAAGAGGTACAATGGATGTAAGATCATATAAAGCACTGGATAAGCAGGATACAACGAAGCCACAGCCTACAACGACAGCGCAGGCGACAACGAAGCCACAGCCTACAACAACGGCGCAGGCAGCAACGAAGCCACAGCCTACAACAACGGCACAGGCAGCAACAAAGCCACAGCCGACAACGACAGCACAGACAGCTTCAGACACAACAGGAAACAGTGACGACAATAATGGTGCAGATGATTCAGCAAAGGCAGACAATGCAGCTGCTTCAACTGCAGCATCGGGAAGCCTTAATGTATCGGGCATTAATGCAACAGTATCAGTAAAGAATGGAACAGTAATTAAGAATGCCGCAGGTATCGCAGTTAATTCCGGTAATGTATATTTGCGCGCAATACCAAAGACTGCGGGACAGAGTGAGGCAGACAGAATAAGACAGGCTGTAGCAAATCAGAATATGGATTTGGGAAATATGCAGTTTGTATATTACGAAGTAGAGCTTGTAGATGCCGCAGGTAATCCGCTTACATTCGATGGAAATATTACTGTGACATTTGCATATCCTGAGGGAACTGATGCACAGACATATACATTCAAGGTGCTGCATCTGCTTAAATCAGGAGTGCTCGATGTAATGGATCCGTATGTGATATCAGATGGACTTAGTGTGGAAGTTTCAGAGCTCAGTCCGTTTGCAATAGCTTATAAGGAAGCTGCTTCTGACGTGGTACAGACAGGAGAAAATGTATCTTCGACACAGACAGGTGACAGGGCTCCGGTAGTAATTCTTATGGCACTGATTGCCGTAAGTGCTGCAGTATTATTAGGAATTACATACAGCAGTAAGAACAGGAAATCCGAAAGATAACTTTTATTTAACCGGGTAATAAAATAATAAGATGAAAATGGTGTGCCATAAATGAAAATTCATTGAGGCACGCCATTTTTTATAAAATTCCGGAATAACGCAATAGAACAACTATTCGATTTCGCTGTACATTTTAAGTGTAGAATGATATAATGAATTATCGGGAAATATGTTTGTACACAAACTTGGGATGCCCTGAAAGCCGGGCAGGAATGGGGATTGTTATGGAATTCAGACTTCACAGTGAATATCAGCCTACCGGTGACCAGCCGCAGGCAATAGACAGGCTTGTTGCAGGATTTATGGAAGGCAACCAGTTTCAGACGCTTGTTGGTGTAACAGGCTCAGGCAAGACATTTACAATGGCGAATATAATACAGAAGCTTCAGAAGCCGACGCTTATTATCTCTCATAATAAGACGCTTGCCGCACAGCTGTACGGGGAGATGAAGGAGTTCTTTCCGGAGAATGCAGTTGAGTACTTTGTCTCCTATTATGATTATTATCAGCCGGAGGCGTATGTCCCTTCAAGTGATACCTATATAGCCAAGGATTCATCTATCAATGATGAGATTGATAAGCTGAGACATTCGGCAACAGCAGCTTTGTCAGAGCGCAATGATGTTATTATAGTTTCATCTGTGTCGTGTATATACGGACTTGGTGCGCCTATCGATTATCGTAATATGGTTGTATCCTTAAGACCCGGGATGGAAGCTGACAGAGATGATGTTATACGCAAGCTTGTGGACATGCAGTATGTGCGCAATGAGATGGATTTTAAGCGTGGTACGTTCAGGGTGCATGGAGATGTCGTTGAGATATATCCGTCAGCTTCGAGCGGTGATGCGGTACGTGTGGAATTCTTCGGTGATGAGGTAGACAGAATTACAGAAGTGGATACGCTTACCGGAGAGATTAAGTCAGTTCTTGAACATGTCGCAATATTTCCCAACTCACATTATATTGTTGAGAAGGAGAAGATGGAGGCTGCCATAGCAGGAATTAAGGCGGAATTAGAGGAGCGTATTAAGTATTTTAAGAGCGAAGATAAGCTGATCGAGGCGCAACGTATAGAGGAACGCACGAATTTTGACATAGAGATGCTCCAGGAGACAGGGTTCTGCTCAGGAATAGAGAATTACTCGAGACATCTTACGGGACTTGCACCGGGAATGCCGCCATATACACTGATGGATTATTTTCCTAAGGATTTTCTTATAATAATAGATGAGTCACATATTACGGTGCCGCAGATAAGAGGAATGTATGCAGGTGACCAGTCACGTAAGACAACGCTGGTTGATTATGGATTCAGGCTTCCGTCAGCAAAGGATAACAGACCACTTAATTTTCAGGAGTTTGAGAGTAAGATAGACCAGATGCTTTTTGTGTCGGCAACACCGGCACAGTACGAGGCAGACCATGAGCTGCTCAGGGCGGAACAGATTATAAGACCTACGGGACTTTTGGATCCGGAGATATCGGTAAGACCTGTGGAAGGGCAGATTGATGATCTTATAACAGAGATTAATAAAGAGACAAAGAATAAGCATAAGGTTCTGGTTACCACACTTACCAAGAATATGGCAGAGGATCTTACCAAGTATCTGAAGGAGGTCGGAATACGTGTAAGATATCTTCATTCAGATATAGATGCGCTTGAGAGAACCAAGATTATACGTGATATGAGACTTGATGTATTTGATGTGCTTGTCGGAATCAATCTTCTGCGAGAGGGACTTGATATACCTGAGATTACACTTGTTGCGATACTTGATGCCGACAAGGAAGGTTTCTTAAGAACAGAGACATCTCTTATACAGACTATCGGACGTGCCGCGCGTAATTCTGAAGGACATGTAATAATGTACGCCGATACGATTACGGATTCGATGAGACAGGCTATAGACGAGACAGAGAGAAGACGTGCAATACAGCAGAAGTATAATGAGGAACATAACATAACGCCTAAGACTATACAGAAGGCGGTAAGAGACCTTATCAGCATAAGCAGGGCGGCTGAGCCTAAGGATACAATGAACCTTGAGAAGGATTATGAATCGATGAGCCGCAGGGAGCTTGAGAAGGTCGCAAGACAGATAGAGAAGAATATGCACAGGGCTGCAGCAGAGCTTAATTTTGAGGAGGCAGCACAGCTCAGAGACCAGATGATTGAGGTAAGGAAACATATTAATGGACAGGTATAAGATTACTGCGAAGAAGTTCTTCGGGCATCTTCGCACAATAACAAGACACAGGCATAAGGTAATGATGCATTGTTTTAAGGCGGGAATATTCCGGCAGGGATTAAGGCATGACCTGTCCAAGTATTCACCTGTGGAATTCATGACGGGTGCCAGATATTATCAGGGAACAAGGAGCCCTAATGAAGCGGAGAGAGAGACAATAGGATATTCTGCTGCATGGATACACCACAAAGGCCGTAACCCGCATCATTTTGAGTATTGGACGGATTATAACCTGACAACACGTCAGGTTGAGCCGGTTCCGATGCCCAAGAAGTATGTTGTGGAGATGTTCTGTGACAGAGTGGCGGCATCCAAGATATATAATGGTGCGTCATATACGGACGCGGATTCGATAGAGTATTACTACCGGGAGAAGTCCCGCAGACTTCATCCTGATACGGCGAAGGATATTGAGCTTCTGCTTAATATGCTTAAGGACAAGGGAGAAAAAGAAACATTCAGGTATATTAGAAAGGTGTATAACAAAAAGTAATGGCTGTAAAAGGTAATTTGAACAGGACGTATATTAAGATACGAGGCGCTAATGAGCATAATCTTAAGAATATCGATGTTGATATACCGCGCAATGAACTTGTGGTGCTTACGGGACTGAGCGGCTCGGGTAAGAGTTCACTTGCATTTGACACGATATATGCAGAGGGACAGAGAAGATACATGGAATCATTATCTTCGTATGCAAGACAGTTTCTCGGGCAGATGGAGAAGCCGGATGTAGAGAGCATTGAAGGACTGTCACCGGCAATATCAATAGACCAGAAGTCAACTAACCGCAATCCAAGGTCTACGGTTGGAACAGTCACAGAGATATATGATTATTTCAGGCTTCTGTATGCACGAGCCGGAATACCACACTGCCCTAAGTGCGGACGAGAGATACGTAAGCAGACTGTTGACCAGATGGCAGACCAGATAATGGAACTTCCGGAGCGTACTAAGATTCAGGTACTTGCACCCGTTGTAAGAGGACGTAAGGGTGAACACGTGAAGCTTTTTGAGCAGGCCAAGAAGAGCGGATATGTGCGTGTTAATGTGGATGGAAGCATGTATGAGCTTACTGATGAGATTAAGCTCGATAAGAATAAGAAGCATAATATTGATATTATTGTGGACCGACTGTCTGTAAGAGACGGAATACAGAAGAGACTTACGGATTCGATAGAGACGGCACTTAAGCTGGCAGAAGGACTTATGACTATTGATGTCATAGGAGGAGAAGAGATGCATTTCAGCCAGAGCTTTTCATGCCCTGACTGCGGAATAAGCATAGATGAAGTAGAGCCGAGAAGCTTTTCGTTCAATAATCCGTTCGGTGCGTGTCCTGTATGCTTCGGGCTTGGATATAAGATGGAATTTGACGTAGACCTTATGATTCCGGATAAGAGACTTTCGATAAGTGAAGGTGCGATAGTAGTGCTTGGCTGGCAGTCTGTAACGGATAAGACAAGCTATACGAGAGCGATAATTGATGCGCTTGCCAGGGAGTATGGTTTCTCGGTTGATACACCATTCAAGGATTACCCTGATGACATAAAGGATATTATTATCCATGGAACAAAAGGTCATACAGTACAGGTACATTACAGGGGACAGAGAGGTGTCGGTGTCTATGATGTGGCATTTGAAGGACTTATTAAGAATGTTGAGAGACGTTACAGGGAGACTGCATCTGAGACGACCAAGCAGGAGTATGAGCAGTTCATGCGGATAACACCATGTTCAGAGTGCCACGGACAGAGGCTTAAGAAGGAGTCACTTGCGGTTACTGTAGGTGATAAGAATATATTTGAGATAACAGATATGTCTATCGCGAAGCTTAAGGATTTTCTTGATAATATGAAGTTATCAAGCTTCCAGCTTGCAATCGGAGAACAGGTACTCAGAGAGATTAAGGCAAGAATACAGTTTCTCATTGATGTAGGACTTGATTATCTGAGCTTAAGCCGTGCAACGGGAACACTTTCCGGAGGAGAGGCTCAGAGAATAAGGCTTGCCACACAGATAGGTTCGGGACTTGTAGGTGTTGCGTATATTCTTGATGAGCCAAGTATAGGCCTTCATCAGAGGGATAATGACAAGCTGCTTGCAACGCTTACCCATTTGAGAGACCTCGGTAATTCAGTCATAGTTGTTGAGCATGATGAGGATACGATGAGGGCAGCGGACTGTATAGTCGATATAGGACCGGGAGCCGGAGAACACGGCGGACAGGTGGTAGCAGTCGGAACAGCGGAAGAGATAATGAAGAATCCTGATTCCATAACCGGAGCATACCTCAGCGGAAGACTTAGGATTCCGGTGCCGAAGACAAGACGCAAGCCGGTTGATTTTATAACGATTAAGGGGGCAAGAGAACATAACCTCAGGAATATAGATGTAGATATACCGCTTGGCGTATTTACCTGTGTTACCGGTGTGTCGGGTTCGGGTAAGAGTTCGCTTGTCAATGAGATTCTTAACAAGAGACTGTCAAGAGATCTCAACCGTGCAAGAACGATTCCGGGAGAGCATGATGACATTATAGGAATCGGGAAACTGGACAAGGTAATTACGATTGACCAGTCACCTATCGGGCGTACACCGAGATCTAATCCGGCGACGTATACAGGTGTATTTGATATGATAAGAGACCTGTTTGCGGCAACAACGGATGCCAAGGAACGTGGTTACAGCAAGGGCAGATTCAGCTTTAATGTGAAGGGTGGACGATGCGAGGCATGTAACGGAGACGGAATACTTAAGATAGAGATGCATTTCCTGCCTGATGTATATGTTCCGTGTGAAGTATGCGGCGGTAAGAGATATAACAGAGAGACGCTTGAGGTACGTTACAGAGGTAAGAATATCTACGATATACTTAATATGACAGTTGAGGAGGCGGTTACATTTTTTGAGAATGTGCCTTCAATCAGACGTAAGATTGAGACCCTTAATGATGTAGGACTCTCATATATCAGGCTGGGGCAGCCGTCAACGGAGCTGTCGGGCGGTGAGGCTCAGAGGATAAAGCTTGCAACGGAGCTTTCAAGGCGCAGCACCGGAAGAACGATGTATATACTTGATGAGCCTACAACAGGACTTCACTTTGCCGATGTGCATAAGCTTGTTGAGATCCTTCATAAGCTTGCAGACGGCGGTAATACAGTAGTCGTGATTGAACATAATCTTGATGTCATTAAGACCGCAGATTATATAATAGATATGGGACCCGAAGGTGGAGATGGCGGCGGAACCGTCATTGCCAAAGGAACGCCGGAGCAGGTTGCTAAGGTTAAGAGCTCATATACAGGACAGTATGTTAAGAAGTATCTTAAATAAAGATAGTTAAAATTTAGACAAAAATGCCCGGGTGCACAAATTTTGTGCATCCGGCTTTTTTTGTCTGTTGGATTTTGTCGGAAAAACTAATAAAATGATGCCAATTGATAGGGAAAGGAGTGATGCAGATATGAATTCCCTTAAAAGAACAAAGCTGGCATACAGCATACTGTCAATTGTGCTTATTGTAATAGGAATTTACCTGATAATACGACCGCAGACGGCTATGTTAACAGTGTGCAGGGTGCTTGGAGTTGTGCTTATGTTCTATGGAATAATAAGACTTCTGGGTTACTTTTCACATGATATGTATCAGCTTGCATTTCAGTTCGACCTGGCGATGGGAATATTTTCGCTTGTAGCGGGATGTATATTTTTGTTCAGGACGGAATGGATAGCAGAGCTTATACCTGCATTTATCGGAGTTATTGTATTGATTGATGCGGTATTTAAGATACAGACATCGCTTGATGCCAAAAGGTTCGGCATAAGTAAGTGGTGGCTGATACTTATACTTGCAGTTATTGCAGGCGCGCTCGGAGCAATGCTTCTTGTAATTCCGCTTAAGGTTGTGGAATTCGTTATGGTGCTCATAGGGATTAATCTTGTGATTGACGGAGTGCTTAACTTTTGGGTCGTACATGATACGGTAAGAATGATTGATTCATTATAAAACACAAATAAAAATGCAGATGTATGTCATATAATGAGACATACACGGAATGGAGACTAATATGGGAACGATGACACATGCAGCAGCAAGACTGGCATTCAGTAAGGCAATTGATGTAGTGCTTAAGGATGTTGACAAGAACAGAGAAGAGGCAATAGTTAAGATTGTTGACCTTATGCAGAAGTATATGGGAGATGAGAAGCTTGACCTTGATTATGATAATATCAGGAAAATGATCCGTGACAAGGATGGAGCATTCAATAAGTACATCAACAAAGTGCTTGATGAGATTGATCCGCATGTACTCAAGACAGCAGCGCTTAATCTTGGATATGAGGCATTCTTCCACGGAACAAAGACAATCAGAAAGATGCGCGAGGTACACCAGTGCAACGTGCCATGGCTGATTCTTATGGATCCTACCAGTGCATGTAACCTTCACTGCACAGGCTGCTGGGCAGCAGAGTATGGTAACAAGCTGAATCTTACATTTGATGAGATGGATAATCTTATCAAGCAGGGCAAAGAGCTTGGTATCTATCTGTATATGTTCACAGGCGGCGAGCCGCTTGTAAGGAAGGCAGATATAATTAAGCTTTGCGAGAAGCACAATGACTGTGCATTCCTTGCATACACAAACGGTACACTTGTTGATGAGGCATTTTGTAATGAAATGCTCCGCGTAGGCAACCTTTACCTTGCAATCAGCCTTGAGGGCTTTGAAGCTGTTAATGACCTCAGAAGAGGTGACGGAGTATACGGCAAGGTTATGCATGCCATGGATCTCCTTAAGGAAAATGGACTTATCTTCGGTACTTCAATCTGCTACACATCAAAGAATATTGAGACTGTAACAAGTGATGAATTCGTTGACCTCATGGTTGATAAGGGATGCCGTTACGCATTTTACTTCCATTATATGCCTGTCGGCAATGATGCAGCCGTTGACCTGCTTCCGACAGTTGAGCAGAGAACATACATGAGAACAAGAGTCCGTGAGATAAGAAAGCTTACAACGGGCAAGGGTCTCTTCACAATGGACTTCCAGAATGATGGTGAGTTCGTAGGCGGATGTATTGCAGGCGGCAGAAATTATTTCCATATTAATGCAAATGGTGATGCAGAGCCTTGTGTATTCATCCATTACTCAGGAGCTAACATAAGAACACATTCACTCCTTGAGATACTTCACCAGCCATTGTTTATGGCATACAGAGATAACCAGCCATTCAATGAGAATCACCTTCGCCCGTGTCCAATGCTTGAGAATCCTGAGATTCTTCAGAGAATGGTTAAGGAGACGGGAGCAAAGTCAACAGACCTTCAGTCACCTGAGAGCGTAGAGCATCTCTGCGGCAAGTGTGAGCAGTATGCAAAGAACTGGCAGCCACGCGCTGACGAGCTCTGGGCGCAGACACCAAAGGTAGAGCACAGCTACGAGAACTACAAGAAGAGGGACTGATTATAAATATGAGGAATTAAACATATTTAGTTGGAGCGCTGTGCAGCTGAGGCTGACTGCTTAAGTGCATTTTCTTTTGCAATGGAAGCTTTTTCTCTTGCAATCGATTCGCTTATGCAGACAGCCTCCTGCTTCATACGGGCAATCTCTGCCTGTCTGCTGTAATCCTGCTTCATGCGTTCAATCTCAGCCTGCTCGGCAGCCTTAGCCCGGTTAACGGCTTCTTCGGCAGCATCAGCCCCGGCCTGCCTGGTGGCATCAGCCTTATCCAGAGCGTCCTGTGCGGCGAGGCTCGCGGCTTCTGCGTAATCGGTTTCAAGCTTTATATTGATACTGTTATTATTCATGGTACTGTCACCGGATGCCAGCCTATACCGGTTGACGGAGATGCTTCCGTCATCAAATGTTACACATGCGGTTATATCTGCCGCCGGATCTTCCTCTTCCAAGGCTTCGCCATTGGTGATTAATGCAATGTAAATGCCATCGTCCGCATCGAAGCTGCTTTCAATATCGCTAATCACGATACTGTAGGATGTTCCGGCACTGCTGAAGACAATGCTGCCTGTATCATCAGTATCCGCAGGAAGGAATATAAAGTTATCACTTGATGAAAGATATTCTATCCGGCTTATATTGCTTCCGGAAACCGAAAGATTAACGTCATATATGCCTGCAATTGTCCATGAATCCGGGAGGGCACTGAAATCATATATTGTATCAGAAGCAGCATTGCCGGTTCCACATGTATTCATTGGAATCGGAGATATTGTGATGCCTCTTTTGGTTACGGCTTCACTGGAAGGTCCGGCAAGCACTGTAAATGGCTTTATTCCAACTGCATTATAGACAGGTTCGGGATAAATACCACCAATACCTCCGTCATTTTTGTTGAGCTGTCTCAATGCGGACACGCCGGTTACAGTGATAACGGCAATGATAACCGCGCACGCTATTGCAGCGGTAACACGCAGTGGGGTACGGGACCTGTTTTGCATGTTTGCCCTGATGCGCTTCATAATGGATGTGTTCATCTTAGTCTGCCCGGCTGCATCTGTTGTCTGCTTGTAAATATTGTCAAGCGTATCCCTGTAAATGCTGTCGGGTACATTTATATTGGAACAGCATTTGTTAAATTCATCTTTAAAATTCATAATTATCGGCCTCCTTCTTAAGAATGTCGCGTGCACGTTTGAGCCGCGAGCGCACGCCTGTCTGCATTATGCCAAGAATACCGGCAATCTCAGCGGTTGAAAGTTCTTCGTAGTAATACAGGAAAATGACATCGCGGTATTTGGGCGGGAGGCTGCTCACAACGTCCCAGATGCCGGTTCGCTCATTGCTGCAATTATTATATTCACTACACGGATTACCGTATGTTGTGTCAGCAGCATCTATTCGGTCAGCTGTGCTGCCGGATGCAGACATGACATGGCGCTTCCATGCGCTTTTGTGGATATTGATACATTCATTTACGGTTACTTTGAGAAGCCAGTGCCGTATGTGGCTGTCGGACTCAAAATCCTTATTACAGCAGTAAAGCCGCATAAATACTGTCTGAAATACATCTTTGGCTTCCTCGGCATCCTGAAGCCTTAGCACGGACATGCGGTACACATCAGAGCCATACAGCTTCATTAGCCGTTCAAAATCAGGTTTGTTATCCTGCCAGTTCATTGGTTGTCCCCCTCGCAAAGGTATTGAAGATGCGTCTTCATTTATATTACAATATATAAAATGTATTTGTTGCAAAATATCGCAGCAAAATAAAATTTATATCCCAATTTATATCCAAAAAATTCTTGTATTTAAGCCGGATTATGAGGTTGATATATCCGGTGGAATTTTGTATAATAAAATTTACAGATTTGAATTAATTATCAGCATGCGCCTGCGCGCGTGGAACGGAGGAGAAGAATGAAAAAGGAACTCGTATTGGTTCTTGATTTTGGTGGACAGTATAATCAGCTGATAGCCAGAAGAGTCAGAGAGTGTAATGTTTACTGTGAGATAGTACCTTATACTATGAGTCTCGATGAGATTCTTGCCAAAAAGCCAAAGGGAATTATATTTACAGGCGGCCCTAACAGTGTATATGATGAAACATCACCTACATATGACAAGGCTATATTTGACGCAGGAGTACCAATTCTGGGAATTTGCTACGGCTGTCAGCTCATGGCGTACAAGCTTGGTGGTACTGTTGCAACAGCACCTGTAAGTGAATATGGCAAGACGGAAGTCGAGGTTGACAGTAAGTCACTTCTGTTCCACAACGTAAGCAGCAAGACTGTAACATGGATGAGCCATACAGATTACATTGCTGAAGCTCCAGAGGGTTTCAAGGTAACAGGAACAACAAAGAACTGTCCTGTTGCAGCAATGGAGAATAAGACAAGAAAGCTTTATGCAGTCCAGTTCCACCCGGAGGTTATGCACACGCAGGAAGGTAAGAAGATGCTTCACAACTTCCTCTTTGATGTATGTAACTGTGCAGGTGACTGGAAGATGGATTCATTTGTAGATAACACGATTAAGTCACTCCGCACTAAGATTGGCAGCGGCAAGGTTCTGTGTGCTCTTTCCGGCGGTGTTGATTCATCGGTTGCAGCAGTACTTCTTGCTAAGGCAGTAGGCAAGCAGCTTACATGTGTGTTTGTAGATCACGGTCTTCTCCGTAAGGATGAGGGCGATGAAGTAGAGGCTGTATTCGGACCGGATGGTCCATATGACCTTAACTTTATCCGCGTCAATGCCCAGGAGCGTTTCTATGAGAAGCTTAAGGGTGTTGAGGAGCCTGAGCGCAAGCGTAAGATTATCGGCGAGGAATTCATCCGCGTATTCGAGGAAGAAGCCAAGAAGATCGGAGCAGTTGATTATCTTGTTCAGGGAACTATCTATCCTGATGTTATAGAATCAGGACTTGGCAAGTCAGCAACAATCAAGTCACATCACAACGTAGGAGGACTTCCTGATTATGTTGATTTTAAGGAGATAGTTGAGCCGTTACGTGACCTCTTCAAGGATGAGGTAAGAAGAGCCGGCCTTGAGCTCGGTATCCCTGAATACCTTGTATACCGTCAGCCATTCCCGGGTCCTGGACTTGGCATCCGCATCATCGGTGAAGTAACAGCCGAGAAGGTACGCATCGTTCAGGAAGCCGATTTCATCTACCGCGATGAGATTGCCAAGGCAGGCATTGCAAGCAATCTGGGTCAGTACTTTGCAGCACTTACCAACATGAGAAGCGTTGGTGTCATGGGTGATGAGCGTACATACGATTACGCGATTGCACTCCGTGCTGTCAACACAGTAGATTTCATGACAGCCGAAGCAGCACAGATTCCATGGGAGGTGCTCAACAAGGTTGCCAACAGAATAGTGAACGAAGTCAAGGGAGTTAACCGCGTGCTGTATGACTGCACGGGTAAACCACCGGCTACGATTGAGTTTGAGTAATTTTCAAAAGCTCGCAAAGCCTAGTAAAATGGGCATTTGCGAGCTTGTTTTTTGCCTTGTGGTACTATTTTGGTACTAAAGTGAACTACTATTAGAATTGTCATCTCTTTTCTTGCAATGTTTTTTTAGAGAATATTGCATAGCTATGATACTTAAAATTATACCTGTTAGTAATCCAATAAAAGCAAAGAATATTTGTATGTTTGAATGGTATCTTAATGTTATAAAGGCGGTTAGCCCGATGAAGAAGATAACATACCAATATGATTTAGATAGTTTTTTTATGCTTGCCAATTTCTCAATAATTGATGAACAACTAGAATCAAGCCAAAAGAAATAGCTGATATCTATTACAAAATAAGTAAAAGCAATAGTATACTCTTTGTTAATAAGAAAAACAATTCCATAAATAAAGCAAAGAATTAACCAAGTCCAAGATATTTCTGAAGAGGTAAGTTTGTGGTATGAAGTTATCTTGGTTATTTTGCTTATTGTAAAGAAGAAAAGCTTATGTAGTAGTCGTATAAAAAGTCCTGCTAACAATTGTAAAAAAGCAAAAGCAAAGCCGCTCTCATTCAGAAATTTAGGTAGCTTTGACGAAATAGTAATATAGTAACACACAACAATTAATAATGTTAATGAAGAAATTGCTAGAAAAGAGACCGTTTCAAGTTTTGTGTAAACGTTAAAAACTGATATAAGATTTATGAATAGTTACAAATGGGCAGAGCCGATTTTTCAGGTTCTGCCCATATCTGCATTATACAGGAGTTTTTGGGCATGTCAATAAAACCTGCCTAAAACAAGCTGTTTTTACAGGTTGTGTCCAATCAGGCGTTCTTCAAAATAAATTTCCAACTGGGAATGAATCTGTCCCCAGTCCTGCCGATGGCCAGTCCATTTTTTCGTGATATCCATAGCTGCCAGATACAGCATTTTCAAAAGGCTGTCATCCGACGGGAAAACCGTTTTGCTTTTAGTCACTTTCCGGAGCTGACGATTGAATCCTTCAATGGCATTTGTGGTGTAAATCAGTCGTCTTACTGCCTCCGGATACTTGAAATAAGTGGATAATGTAGCCCAGTTGTCATGCCATGATTTATAAATCTTTGGATACTTGGAATCCCATTTATCTTTGAATAATTCTAATTCATTTAATGCTGTTTCCTCCGTTGGAGCAGCATATACAAGCTTCAGATCAGCCATCAGCTTTTTGATGTCTTTGTAGGAAACAAACTTCGTTGAATTACGGATCTGATGAATGATACACTGCTGGATTTCTGTTTTTGGATAAACAGCTTCAATTGCTTGTGGAAATCCATTTAGTCCATCCACACATGCAATCAGGATATCCTCAACTCCGCGGTTCTTTAGTCCATTCATGATGGAGAGCCAGAACTTGGCGCTTTCGTTTTCTCCAACATACATACCAAGAACGTCCTTTTTTCCGTTCATATCGATGCCAAGAGCAATGTAAACTGCACGTTTTACAATGCGTCCTTCGCTTCGGACATGATAGTGGATAGCATCCATAAATACGACAGCATACACTTCTTCCAACGGACGTTCCTGCCATTCTTTTACAATTGGAAGGATTTTATCCGTAATCCGGCTGATGGTACTGTCAGAAATATCAATATCATACAGTTCCCGCATGTGAGATTCGATATCTCCGGTAGTCATTCCCTTTGCATACATGGAAAGGATTTTTTCTTCCATGTCCTGAGTCACAGTATTCTGATATTTTTTGATTAGCTGAGGCTCATACTCACCGTTACGGTCTCTTGGAATAGCTAAATCCATATCACCATAGCCTGTGTGCATAGTTTTGCTGGAATGTCCATTTCGACTGTTATCTGTTTCTTTGTTTCGATAGTCATACTTGGAATAGCCTAATTCCTCATCCAGTTCTTCATCCAAAGCACCTTCCAGCAGAACAGACATCATGTCACGCATGATACTGTTTACATCGGTGCCATCTTTGATGCTGATATCATTATTCTTCAGATAATCACGCATCATGTCTCTCATTGCTGCTTTTTGTGGGCTGTCTTTTCTTCTTGCCATAA
>OHKV01000495.1_pt1 | contig 22876 bp, 14 predicted proteins | sample 1568951 | NCBI WGS metagenome assembly OHKV01 (sample SAMEA3879528, study PRJEB24766) | human gut metagenome | biome: human-associated habitat; feature: feces | place: USA | collected 1985/1987
CGGCCGCGAGTAGCGCTAACTTCGGCCGCGAGTAGCACGAATTGCGGCCGCGAGTAGATAACCTATCAATATTCTCGGGAAATCCTCCGCGGTCTCTCTTCAGCCGCCCTTTCTTCTGTTTGCTCCCCGTCGTACTTTCCATGTCGCCCCGCTTTTTGCCCATTATCTGAAAAATCATGCCATTTAACAAAAAAGTAACATGTAAATTTGTTTGTTGAGAAATATGTTGCTATCTTTGGGTCGAAAATGCGGAGGCATTCACGTTGTTGAAGCGAGAAAGCGTATTTAACGATGTGTGAATGAACGAGTTGCATGTTAGTCTTAGTCTCAGAACTCTCATTAAACGAGCTGAGCTGCGTGTGGCAAATTCTTGAAATAATTAAATAGATGGTTTCTGATGTTAAGTCTCTGAAGTTGTCTTGCAAAGTGAATGTGGCATAGTGAAAACGGACTTGCAGTTTCGGCAGCATATTTTCATGGATATGGTTGCCGATTTGACAAAAAGACGTTTTTCGCATGAATGTTGCATCACATTGCAATAAGACAATGGAAGTAAGTGCTTTTCCTCAACCTCCAGTGAGACGGGATGTAACCCTGTTGCTGGCCGCTCCATAATAAAGCGTGGACGGTTCTTCTGCATCAAGATGGCGGAATATGTTTGCAACAATGTTTCATTTTTTGTTTCGTTCGTCCATTTGCCCTTTCGGGCGTTTGGCGCAACGCCATAATTATGTTATGCATTGGGGGATGCATGCTGCAAGACCAGCAGACGCGCCGACGGCAAGTCTGCGTTGATGCCCCATGACGGGGCGGAGGTGCAAGACGGGCGGTTCGGCTCCTATTATATAGGTGTGCTGACGTTGCGCAGCCGTTATGGAAAAAGAAAATGATTTGGGGCTGGGCATGCATTGCCTCGCTCTGAAACTTAACATAATCAAATCTACAAATTATTTATTCACTAATTGTTTAATTCAAATTCTCATCTCACAATGAAGAAAATTTACAATTTTCTTGCTCTGATGCTGCTCTTTGTGGCAGGATCATTGTCAGCAGTTGCTGCTGAACGCGATTGGACCGTGTGGGACGTTGCAGAAAGCCAGATTGAGACGCCGCAGAACGGTATGTTCGTGGTGCTTCAGCAGGGCGGCAACAAGGCTGGCTGGTCAAGCAATGGCTATCTGAATCCCTCTGGCTCCTTCAAGGCAGCCGTTGACGCTAGCTGTGTTTACGAACTCGTAAAGGTTGGCGAAGACGCGCAGGGCGATAACGTATTCGTTCTGAAAAACTTCTCCAACAAGCAGTACATGTACTCTGGTGGTTACACTTTGTCTTATGGCGAAGCTTTCCAGTGTACCATTTTGAAGGGTGAGGCTGGTTCGACCGACCTTCGCCGTTTGATTGATGGTAACGAAAAGCAGCCAGATTCAGAAGGTAACGACTGGGTGCTCGCAGGCAAGTTGCCAGAAAATGGTGAATTACCTACTTACCTCTGCTATTGGGGCTGCCCAGCTTACTCGACTTACATCGACACCAACAACTGGCGAATCTTTGCAGCCACTCCTCATCAGCCAACAGCTGACGAGAAATTGGAGACCGTCTACAACGAAGTCTTCAAGAATGGTTTCTCTGATATCGAATTTGCGGTAGGTGATCAGCCGGGTAACATCTCTCAGGAACTCCACGACAAGATCGAAGCTGCTTACAATGCAGCCAACGACGTTATGGGCAACGACGCTGTTTCTGCGGAAGCCAAGGAAAAGATCGTTCAGGACATTCTTGATGCTCAGGAAAAGCTGAACAACGGTGGCCGCATCATGCTCGTTCCGGGTAAGTACTACATGTTCATCAGCCAGCGTTCACAAGACGGTATGTTCGATGCGGGTGGCTCTATGAAGTGTACGAAGGACAAAGTCGCTGTCGACGTTCCTCCAACCCTCAACGATGCCAAATACTTGTGGACTGTTGAAGATGCAGGTAATGGTCAGTACTACATCAAGAACTTTGCAACCGGTCGTTATGCTGGCAAGCAGGGTAGCACTTCTTCTACGTTCCCAACCGTTGAAGGCGCAACTGTTAAGTGCAACGTTGCTTTCAACCCGAACGGCGAAGCTGCTGGCTTGATGTTCAACATCACTGACGAAGATGGCAATATGTGGCACTGTGATGGCGGTATGAATGTCGTTCGTTGGCAGTCGAAGAACGGACTGGGTTGCTTGTTCGCAATCAAGGAAGTTCCTGCTGACGTTGTAGACCAACTCACCGCTGTTGTTGAAAAGGCCCGCTTCATGAAGAAGTACCACGCTTTGGTTGATGAGGCTAAGTCTACTTCAGAGCAGTATAAGCTTAATTCTGACGTAACTTTCGACGACAAGTATGCTTCTGCAGGTCTTGTTTCTTCATTCGAAAAGTGCAACGCAACTGAACCTTCTGAGGGTAAGGAAGCTTATGCATTCGATGGCAAGCTCGGTACTTACTACCACACTCTGTGGTCAAGTAATGTGGACGGTGAATACCACTGGGCACAGGTGAACCTCGGCGACGAGCCAATCCAGAAGCTCTTCCTCAAGTTCTCTCAGCGCCACAACAACCGTAGAGGTAACCCGAGCCGCATCGCTCTCGTTGCACAGGCTGACGGCGACGATCCTGAAGGAGCATGGACAGATACTTTGTTCAAGGACACTGTTATCTACCAGTATGCCACTAACTTCCCTGATGGTACCATCGACAGCACTACGACTGTAATGCGTATCGATTTGGGTAAGCCGGTTCAGCACCTCCGTTTCGTGGGTCTCCAGACTAAGGCCAACCAGCTCCACGGCCTCGGCCCATGCTGGCACGTATCAGAATTGCGCTTCTACAAGGACGGTGGTGACAACCCACGTTACAACATGATTCCTGAAGAAGTACGCCAGAAGTTGGCTAACGCCATCGCCAACGCTGAAAAGCTCGCTTCAGACAGCTCTGCAACTCAGGCTGACTATGAAGCTTTGGAAGCTGTTATCAAGGAATTCAACGATGCATATCCTGATGACACTGAACTTCTCGAACTCTTGAAGGACGCTAAGGCTCAGGCTGAAGCTGAAGGCATGGTAGGCACTGCATGGGGTTACTTCCCAGAAGATGCTCAGAGCGGCTTGAAGACAACGGTTGACAATGTTTCTTCTTATGTTGAAGCTAACTCTCCGTTGAGCCTCACTGCCATCGCAGACCAGTTGAAGGCGCTCCGCAGCGCAATCAGCACGTTCAACAGCAAGTTGATCGTTCCTGAAGACGGCGCAATCGTTCGCATTAAGAGCGTAAGCCAGAATCAAAACGGCGACCAGAACGGTCAGTATGGTAACATCGTATATGCTCGCAACGCCGACACTGTTGCTAACGTATACTGGGGCTATAAGGACGACGAAAACCAGAGCACTCGTTTGAACGCTGTATGGCAGCTCAGAAAGCAGGCTGACGGTTCATTCGTTATCAAGAACTTGGCAACTGGTCTCAACATCGCCAACTTGTATGACGGCGTTGAAGACAAGGACGAAGTGGAGCTCTCACAGCGTTTGAGCTCAACTAAGGAAGATTCTAAGTTCACCCTCGTTTCTGGTAAGCTTCCTGGCGTATTCAACATCCAGTTTGTTGAAGGTCGCTACATGAACGCTGATCCAAACCACAACGTGGTTAACTGGAGCGGCAGCGATGCAAGCTCTTTGTTCGTGTTCGACGAAGTTTCTTCTGATGTCGTTGCCGACGGTATGACTTACAATGTCAAGGCCAATGCTTATCAGATTGTTACGATGCCGTTCGACATCCAGTATGTAGAACCTGCTCCTTACAAGCTCCTCGGACAGAAGGATGGTAAGGCTCAGCTCCAGCAATACTCTGAGTCTGAAATCATCCCGGCTGGTACTCCGTTCATCGTTAAGACTGACGAAGATATCAACTATCTCCAGATCGGTATCCAGGCTGCTGATGCAAACGAACTCGCTAACGGTACTTACGTTTACGACCACGTCAACCAGAATGGTATGGTGGGTACTTTGAACTCGCTGACTGTTAATGCTGGCCTCGGCTTGCTCCTCGACGGTGTGATTAAGAACTCTGTTGACAACACTACTGTTGACGCCAGCACTGGTTACTTCGTTGAAATCCCTGAAACGACTGAAGATGGCGACATCGCGCTCAACATCGAAGACGTTATCAACGGTATCAACAACGCAGTGGTTTCTAACGCTAAGGGTGGTGCCATCTACACTATCTCTGGTGTGAAGGTTCGCGCTAACTCAACTGTAGGTCTTCCTAAGGGTCTCTACATCGTTAACGGTAAGAAGGTTTACGTAAAGTAATCACTCTCTGAATGTTAATGCATTTTCAATAAAAAGGGCGCTCCGCATTCGCGGGGCGCCTTTTTTATTTTCTGGGCCGCCGTGGCCTTCGGCGGCATTTTGCTTCTTTTTCGTGCCGCTTGGCCCTATAAAATCCCTTTCAGAATTGTGGATGTGAAAAGCAAATTGTAACTTTGTCCTGAAATTGAAAAACCTGAACCAGACTGCGCTCTTAGGTAGGGTGGTTATAATCCAGAAACAATCTGCGCGGTTTTGAGCCAAATAGCAAGTGGCGAAGCATGCGCACATGATAAACGAACAAAGCGCGAAAAGGAGCGCCCTGAAAGGGCAGTAAGTGCATAGCCCAGGGCAACGCCCTGGGTATTAGTGCATAAATGCCTACGCCCTGTAAGGGCAAAAGTATGGGCGCAGTGTTGATGCTTACTTTTGCCCTTACAGGGCGCACGAACGGGGAACACGGCACCCAGGGCGTTGCCCTGGGCTTTGGACTTGTTGGGCTTTCAGCCCATGCCGGGTCGCAGATAGGGCTTTCCCGTACAATCTTCATCGACTCAATATTCCCATTTTGAACACCCTACCTTTTAGGGGGCAGCGGTGTTGCAACCGCCATGCTATTTGGTCAAAAATCGTGCAGCATTCTCTGTATTTCCCCCCCCCACCCACAGTCTGATTCCCTAAACCGCCCCTGGCGTGAATGCACGTCGGAGGCCTTCTTATCACAACTTTTTATGTATGCAATTATCTTAAATGCAGTCGCCGTCGTTGTCGGCAGCGCTGTTGGTGCTTTGGCGCGTAAGGGAATACGCGAGAAATACATCACCGTTCTCAACACCGCCATGGGCCTTGCCGCCATTGTCCTCGGCGTCAATGTGGCGATGGAACACATGATCAAAAGCCACTATCCCGTTCTCTTCATCTTCTGCCTGGCCATCGGTGGGCTCATTGGCACTTTCTTGAAGCTCGACCAGCACCTGGAGCGTGCCACGCGCCGCGTTTCCGGCGGTTCCAACCTCGCAGAAGGCATCACCACGGGTGTCTTGTTCTGCTGCGTCGGAACGCTCTCGATGATGGGCCCCGTGCTGAGTGCCCTCTTCAACGACAACACCTATCTCATGACGGCCGCCACGCTCAACCTCGTGACAATGGTTGTCGTGGCCTCCAGCTATGGTTTCGGCACCGCCATCACAGCCTTCTTCGTCTTTGTCTGGCAGGCCAGCATCTACGGCATTGCAAAAGTTTCTGCCTCCTTTATCTCTGAAGAACTCATCGCGGAGGTCAGCATCGTCGGAGGCGTTTTGATTGCCGCCGCTGGCCTCGGCGTGCTCAACATCAAAGATTGCAAAACCATCAATCTGCTGCCCGCCCTCTTCATCCCCATGCTCTTCTTCCTTGTCAAGGGATTGCTGGGCCTTTGATGGACGGCAGCAACGGGCAGTCTGATGACATAGCATGAAATCTGGAAACGGAAAAAGTATGGAAGCAGTCAACTATAGTTATAAAAGAATCCTCGCCATTGCGTTGCCCATTCTCGTTAGTGTGTTGATGGAGCAGCTCATCGGCATGACCGACACGGCCTATCTCGGACGCGTTGGGGAGGTGGAATTGGGAGCCGCAGCTCTCGGCGGTATCGCCTATACCGTGGTGTTTATGCTCGGCCTCGGTTTCAGCATCGGTGTGCAAATCATCATCGGCCGCCGCAACGGAGAGGGTGCTTACACAACCATCGGCAGTGTGTTCTATCACGGCCTCTTCTTCCTGCTCCTCCTTTCCCTCGTCTTGGTGGCCTTCGTCTTTTTCTTTGGCGACCGTTTGATGAACAGTCTCATCAGCTCTCCCGAAATCGCCAGCGCCTCAGATATCTACCTGACGTGGCGCATGGCGGGCATCCCTTTTGCCTTCATCACCCTCGTTTTCCGCGCCTTTTATATCGGCACCACCAACACCCGCACGCTCACGCTCAACTCCCTCGTCATGGTGTTGAGCAACGTCGTCTTCAACTATGTTTTGATCTTCGGCAAATTCGGTTTCCCGGCTCTGGGCATACAAGGTGCGGCCATCGGCTCGGCCTTGGCGGAAATCGTTTCCTTCCTCTTCTTCCTTGTCTATACCTCGCGGCGCATCGACTGCGCAAAATATGCCCTCAATGCCATGCCGCGTTTCCGCTTCGGCATCCTGAAAAATGTGTTCGATTTGAGTGTGTGGATAATGATACAGAATTTCCTGTCGCTCGGCACGTGGTTTATCTTCTTTCTGGCCATTGAACATCTCGGACAACATGATTTGGCCGCCACCAACATCATTCGCAACGTCTCTGCCTTCACCTTTATGACGCTCGTGGCCTTCGGTTCCACCATCTCCACCCTCGTCAGCAACTTCATCGGACAGGGAAACGATGACAGCGTGATGCCCATGATACACCGCGTGATGAAACTCACGTTTCTCATCCTCGTGCCCGTCATTCTCCTCATCGCCACTTTCTCATACAACGTCTTAAACATCTTCACCGATGACGCGGCGCTCATCCGCCACTCCCAGGGAGCCCTTTACGTGCTCCTCTCCTCATACGTCTTCAGCATCCCCGCCCAATTGTGCCTCCATGCCGTATCTGGCTCTGGAAACACCAAGGCCGCGCTCGCGATGGAGTCGGTCAGTCTTTTGATTTATACGGTCTACGTCTTCGTGGCCATCTTCCATTTCCGCAGCAGTCTGCCCGTATGTTGGCTCAGCGAGTTTGTCTATTCCATCCCCATCTCCACCCTGGCCTATTTCTATATGCGCAGGGGCTTTTGGCGGAAAAAGGCGGCGATTTGACCCGTCGGGAAGCCCGAAAAAACCACCCGTTTCGACTTTTCCCCGTGACTAATCGGCTGATTTGTTAGGCATTCTCATAAAAATGTGGCGCGTAACCTTGTGTAATTCACGTAAAAATCGTAATTTTGCAACGCTTTTCTGATGGGCCGCTGTCGGGATGAGAGTTCCCCGTTACGCCCACAGACGAATAACATAATAAATTACCAAAAGAAAAAATGGCAGATTTAATTAAAATCGCTGAGGAAGCATTTGCTACGGGCAAGTCATTCCCCGAATTCAAGGCTGGTGACACAATCACCGTAGCTTACAAGATTGTCGAAGGCAACAAAGAGCGCGTTCAGCTCTATCGTGGCGTTGTTATCAAGATTTCTGGTCATCAGGACAAGAAGCGTTTCACGGTTCGCAAGATGTCTGGTAACATTGGTGTTGAACGTATCTTCCCAATCGAATCTCCGGCTATCGAAAGCATCGAAATCAACAAGCATGGTAAGGTGCGTCGTGCTAAGCTTTACTACCTCCGTGCCCTCACTGGTAAGAAGGCCCGTATTAAGGAACGTCGCGTAAACGTTGCGAAGGAAGCTTAATAGCCCATCTCACTTGTACACACTTACACTTACAATCGCCTGTGTTTTGCATCCCTGCAAAACATCGGCGATTTTTTGTTTGCACGAAAAGGTGGGATTGTCCATTATAAATGGCGCTTCCCATTAGGGCGTAAAGTTCAAATTATAATTGCTCATTGCCTTATTTTACAGATTTTCTCTACCTCAACGGTTCCCGTATTAGGCGGAAACCGTTGAGGTAGAGGGCGTAAAAAAACTTCGTAGGGGTTTGATGGAAATCGGGCGCTGAGAGAGAGCATGTTTGCGCTGAGAGAATGTATTCTTGCGCTGAGGCGGCACTTCCATAAGGCCGCTCATTCCATGTCTCCGGTGAAGGATTCCACGATATAGCGCGGACGGCGTTTCACCTCAGAATAGATTTTCCCGATATATTCCCCGATGATGCCGAGCGCCAGCAGGATGGCGCCGCCGACAAACCAGACGCTGACGAGTAGGGAGGTCCATCCCGGCAACGTATGGCCGTTGAAGTGCGCTATCAGCGCCCAGACGATGACGGCAAACGAAATGACGATGAAGAGGACGCCGAGCAGGAGGATGAGGCGCAGCGGACGGACGGAAAACGAAGTGATGCCGTCCCAGGCAAATCCCAACATGCGGCTGAGCGGATATTTCGACTCGCCGGCAAAGCGGGCGGCGCGGTCGTATTCAACCGTTGCCTGGCGATATCCCAGCGATTTCACCATGCCGCGCAGGAAAAGGTTGCGCTCAGGATAACTCAGCAGCGTTTTTGCCGCGCGGCGACTCATAAGGCGAAAGTCGGCGTGGTTGTACACCACCTCCGTTCCCAGCCAGTGCATAAAACGATAGAAGAACACCGCCGTTTGCCGCTTAAAGCATGTGTCGGTTGAGCGGTCGCGCCGAACGCCGTAGACAATGTCGTTGCCTTCCAGAAAGCGGTCCACCATCGTGCAGATGGCGTTGACATCGTCTTGCAAATCGGCATCGATGGTCACAATGCAGTCTGCCGACTCGCAGGCACGCTCCAGACCAGCCCACAATGCGTGTTGGTGGCCCGCGTTGTGCGCCAATTTCAAGCCACACACCTCGCTGTGGGTCTGCGACTCCGTTTCGATAATCTGCCATGTCTCGTCGGCGCTGCCGTCGTCAACATATAAGATATGGGTCTGCACCTTCTTGGCGGCCAGCGTATCGGCCACTTGCAGCAGGCGTTTTGTCGTTTCATGAAGAACGGGCGCTTCGTTGTAGCAAGGCACCACGATGGTTAATCTTGTCATGAGAGTTTTCTGTTTGTTCTGAACGGCAAATATACAATAATTTCTCCGAAGGCTCCGCTGAAAGTGCGTCCGCTTTGAATATTCCCCCGTTTTCTTCGGTGCTTTCTTCGGTGAAACCACCTTATCTGGCTTAGGTGTAATCCTGTCTTTATGTAAAATAATACACCGGTAAAACTTACAAAAAGATTATTTGCGATGTGTGTAAATAAAAATAAGAAAGTTTTCAAGGATTTTCTTTGTGCAAAAAGAAAGTATTTCTACCTTTGCGCCGTGATAAATAAAAGCCAACGTCAAACCCAATACACACAGCAATGAAACGTACCATAGAATTTACGAAAATGCACGGGGCAGGTAATGATTATATTTATGTCAATACGCTTGCTTATCCGTTGAAGCATCCCGAAAAACTGTCCGTTACTTGGAGCGACCGCCATAAGGGCATCGGCGGCGATGGTTTGGTGCTCATTGGCGCTTCGGACGTTGCCGACTTTTCGATGCGTATTTTCAACAACGACGGTTCAGAGGCCCGCATGTGTGGCAATGCCTCCCGCTGCATCGGCAAATATCTTCACGACAACGGGTTGACCGATTCGCTCGACATCCGCTTGGCCACGCTTTCTGGCATCAAGGTGCTCCACCTCTCGCTCGGTGCCGACGGATTGGTTGAGCAAGTGACCGTTGATATGGGCGAGCCGCAGTTGGCTGTGCCTTCGCAGTTGGCATCGCCCGACGGCAGTATGCGCGAGGGCGTCGTGGCGAGCACAGACAGCAAGCGATACGTGGGAACCTTCGTCTCTATGGGTAATCCCCATTTCGTTATCTTCACGGACGACGTTGAAAACATAGACCTCGAGAAAGTAGGCTCAACCTTAGAGTTCGCTTCGCTGTTTCCCGAGCGTTGCAACATCGAGTTTGCCGAAGTGAAGCCCGATGGCAGCATCCGCATGCGCGTGTGGGAACGCGGTTCCGGCATCACCTTGGCCTGTGGCACTGGAGCCTGTGCAACGGCCGTTGCGGCCTCATTGACAGGGCGCCGACCTCGCAAGAGCCTCGTCGCGATGGATGGGGGAGAGCTCACCATTGAATGGCGTGAGGAAGATGGACACGTGTATATGACAGGTCCGGCAACCAAAGTGTTCGACGGAAGAATCACCATCGAAGAATAGACAATCCCTCTTTCCCTTCTCCCAATAATAATCCCTCCTCTCCCTATAATAATTCCCCTTCTCCTTATAATAATAAAACATAGAACATCCCCATAAAAACCATATACGATGCTTACGGTAAATGAAAATTTCTTGAAACTGCAAAAGAACTATCTCTTTGCAGACATAGCCCAGAAGGTGGCCGCTTTTAAGGCAGCTCATCCAGAGGCCAAACTGATTAGATTAGGTATTGGCGACGTAACCCGTCCGCTGCCGCCAGCAGTGATAGAGGCGCTTCATAAAGCCGTCGACGAGATGGGGAAGGCCGAGACCTTCAGAGGCTACGGGCCGGAACACGGCTATGAGTTCTTGAGAAAAGTCATCGTTGAAAACGATTTTCAGTCGCGCGGCATTGATTTGGACATCGACGAAGTATTTGTCAACGACGGCGCCAAGAGCGACACGGGAAACTTCGGCGACATCCTCGGCACAGAAAACACCATTTGCCTGACCGACCCCATCTATCCCGTTTACATTGATTCCAACGTGATGGGCGGCAGAGCGGGCCAGTTCCTCGGCAATGCGTGGAGCCGGATTACTTACTGTCCTTGCACGGCAAGCAACAACTTTATCCCCTCCTTGCCCTGCCATTCCGTTGATTTGATATATCTTTGCTATCCCAACAACCCGACGGGCACGACGTTGTGCCGCGGCGAACTCGAGAAATGGGTGGACTACGCCCGTCGCAACAACAGTCTGTTGCTCTATGACGCAGCCTATGAAGCCTATATCACGCAGCCAGACGTCCCCCACAGCATCTATGAGATACCAGGCGCCAAAGAATGCGCCGTGGAGTTTCATTCCTATTCCAAGACAGCCGGCTTCACTGGTTTGCGTTGCGGATATACCGTGGTGCCGAAAGCCCTCAAAGTCAGGGCCGCCAGTGGCGAAGAGGTTTCCCTCAACCAGTTGTGGAATCGCCGTCAGTGCACCAAGTTTAATGGCACCGCCTACATCGTTCAGCGGGCAGCGGAGGCCATTTACAGCGAAGCTGGAAAGCGTCAGGTGCGCGAAACCATCAACTATTACATGACCAATGCGAGCATCATGCGCGAGAGCCTTACGGCAGCAGGATTAAACGTCTTTGGCGGCATCAACGCCCCCTATATATGGTTGCAAACGCCCGACGGTATTTCAAGTTGGGACTTTTTCGAACGCCTCCTGCATGAAGTGCATGTCGTTTCCACGCCCGGCGTCGGTTTCGGGCCTTCTGGTGAAGGCTACATCCGCCTTACGGCATTCGGAACGCGCGAAGATTGCGAAGAAGCAATGGCGCGTATAAAGCAATGGTTGGGGAAAGCGTGAGCGGACCTTCGGCTGTGGCGTGATGTGAAGGCAGGAAAACTGGAAATATTTAATCTCAAATGTTATGAAGCAAATAACAATAATGCTCTGCTGCTTGGCCTTGCTTTTCAACGCCACCCGTCATCTCGCGGCACAGTCTCGGCCCGTTGCCACGGCAGAAGGCCTTTGGCTGGCCGACGACGGACAACACATCAACTGCCACGGCGGAAACATCATCCAGGCCGAAGACGGCACCTATTGCTGGTATGGCGAACACCGCGTGGAGAATATTCCCGGCGCGAGCGAAGACGGCATCGCCCTCTACACCTCGCGCGACCTGAAGACGTGGCACTACGAAGGCCTCGTCTTGCAAGCCTCGCCCGACACGCTCTCCGACATCGCCTTAGGCTGCATCATGGAGCGTCCGAAGGTGGTTAAAAACCCGAAGACGGGAAAATATGTCATGCTCTTCCATCTCGAATTGCGCAGAAAAGGATATGCTGCGGCGCGAACAGGCTTTGCCGTGGCAAACCAAGTCAAAGGGCCGTTCCGCTTCGTGCGTTCGCTGCGCCCCAATGCTGGGCGCTGGCCAGCAGATTTCAAGAAAAAAGACAAAGCCGCGGCCTTGGCCCTCAAAAGCGAAGACTATAAGACTTGGTGGACGCCGCAATGGCGCGAAGCCATCCAAAAGGGTCTCTTCCTGGTGCGCGACATGAAGGGCGGACAGATGAGCCGCGACATGACCGTTTATGTCGACGACAACGGCCGTGCCTATCATTTGTACTCCTCCGAAGACAACCTCACGTTGCAGCTCGCCGAACTCACCAAAGACTATCTTGGCTATACGGGGCGCTATTGGCGCATTGCCCCTTCTGGACAAAACGAGGCACCAACGCTTTTCAAGAAAAACGGCAGCTATTGGCTCATCACCAGTGGCTGTACGGGATGGGCGCCCAACAAAGCCCGCCTCTTCCGCGCCAGTAAGCTCACGGGGCCTTGGCAGCAATTAGATTGCCCAGCCGTTGGCCGTGGTGCCGACAAGACATTCGGCGGACAAGGCACCTACGTGATGCCCGACAAAGATCGTCCCGGCGAGTTTCTCTTTATGGCCGACATCTGGACGCCCAAGCGATTGAGCCACAGCCGCCATCTTTGGATTCCCATCCGTTTTGTCAACGGACTTCCTCGCCTTCAGGTCGAGGAGTAGGCGTTCTGGCCAAGTAATCCGCCGCTTCCCGTCAGTTCTTCGTGTTCTTCTGCAATCTCCTTGCAAAATAATTTGTAATTTTGCAGGGCTAAGTAGTGGTATACCATTACTAAACAAAGGCAGGTCGTGGCGTTCATTGCATATTTCGCGCCTGTAAATCGAAAGAGCTTCTGCAAAGTCGGCAAGCGGCAGGAGCGCGAGACGCCCCATCGAAAGAAAAGCAATAACTTTATTCCATATCAATTATGAGCAATCTCAGATTTAAAGTTGTAGAGGAAGCGTTCAAGAAACGCCCAGTAAAAGTGGTAGCGCCGAAGGAGCGCCCGTCGGAATACTTTGCCAAGTATGTGTTCAACCAGGAGAAAATGTTTAAATATCTTCCGTTGAACGTGTACAAAACCTTGCGCGAAGTGATGGAGACAGGTGCCGACCTGCCTTTGGATATCGCCGACGAGGTGGCCAAGGGAATGAAGCAGTGGGCCATGGAAATGGGCGTGACACACTGCACGCACTGGTTCCAGCCTCTGACGGAAGGAACCGCCGAAAAGCACGACAATTTCTTGGAGCACGACTTCAAGGGCGGCATGATTGAAAAATTTTCAGGAAAAGCCCTCGTGCAGCAGGAACCCGACGCTTCTTCATTTCCCAATGGTGGCATCCGTTCAACGTTTGAGGCCCGCGGCTATTCAGCTTGGGATCCTTCTTCGCCAGTGTTCATCGTGGGAGACACTTTGATGATACCGACCATTTTCGTTTCTTACACGGGCGAAGCCCTCGACTATAAGGCCCCCTTGAAGAAATCTCTTGGCGCCATCGACAAGGCCGCAACGGCTGTTGCTCAATTCTTCGACCCTAAGGTGCAGCGTGTCACCGTCAATCTGGGTTGGGAACAGGAATATTTCTTGGTGGATGAAGGTCTTTATGCGGCGCGTCCCGACCTGCTCCTGACGGGCAGAACCCTGATGGGACACGATTCTGCCAAAAACCAGCAGATGGACGACCACTACTTTGGCGCCATTCCAGAGCGTGTCGTTGAGTTTATGCGCGACTTGGAAATCCAGTCGCTGGAGTTGGGCATCCCTTGCAAGACGCGCCACAACGAAGTGGCCCCCAACCAGTTTGAGCTCGCTCCTGTTTATGAGGAATGCAACCTGGCTGTCGACCACAATATGCTCATTATGTCGTTGATGCGCAACATCGCCCGCCACCACGGTTTCCGTTGCCTGCTCCACGAGAAGCCTTTCGCTGGCATCAACGGTAGCGGCAAGCACAACAACTGGAGTCTCACCACCGACACCGGCCATCTCCTGCACGCGCCGGGCAAGACCCCAGAAGACAATCTGCGTTTCATCACCTTCATCGTTGAAACCCTCATGGGCGTCTACCGCCACAACGGTTTGCTGAAGGCCTCCATCATGAGCGCCACCAATGCCCATCGTTTGGGAGCCAACGAAGCGCCGCCCGCCATCATTTCCAGCTTCTTGGGAACGCAGCTCAGCGAACTCCTTGAGCGCGTTGAGAAATCCACCAAGGAAGACCTCTTCACTATGGAAGGTAAGCATGGCATGCACCTCGACATCCCACAGATTCCTGAACTGATGGTCGACAACACCGACCGCAATCGCACCTCTCCTTTCGCTTTCACAGGAAACCGTTTTGAATTTCGTGCCGTTGGCAGCATCGCCAACTGTGCCAGCGCCCTGATTGCTCTTAACACCGCCGTTGCTGAGGCCCTCACCGATTTCCACGCCCGTGTGGAAGCCCTGATTGCCAAAGGCGAGAGCAAAGTGTCGGCCATTCTCGACGTGCTTCGTGAAGACATCAAGACGTGCAAGCCCATCCATTTCGATGGAAACGGATACAGCGACGAATGGAAGGCCGAAGCCGCCCGCCGCGGTTTGGACTGCGAAACCTCCTGTCCGCTCATCTTCGACCGCTATCTCGACGACAGCAGCGTGAAGATGTTCGAAACGATGAAGGTGATGAACCGTCACGAACTTGAGGCCCGCAACGAAATCAAGTGGGAGACCTATCAGAAGAAAATTCAGATCGAAGCCCGTGTGCTTGGCGACCTCTGCATGAACCACATCATTCCTGTGGCAACGAAATACCAGAGCGAACTTGTCGACAATGTCCGCAAAATTCAATTGGCATTCTCCGACCCTGAGAAGGTGAAGAGCCTGACGGCATACAACATCGACCTCATCGAAAAAATCAACAAACACACCAACTTCATCGCCGAGAACGTGGAAGCCATGGTGGAGAAGCGCAAGGAGGTCAACAAAATCACCGACATCCGTGAGCTCGCCGTTGCCTACCACGACGAGGTGGCGCCCTATTTCGATGCCATCCGTTACCACATCGACAAGTTGGAATTGATCGTGGAAGACGATATGTGGCCGTTGCCTAAGTATCGTGAACTGCTGTTCGTTAGATAAGAAATAATCCGTCTTTCGCCGTTCTCATTTTAGCGGGAATGCGTGAGATATATAACAAAAAAATCGGGTGGGGAATACTCACCCGATTTTTTTGTAAGTAGATATTCTCCTCAAAATTCACAGTGTTGAAACAAAAAATAATGGTTGGCAGGCCGATTGCCCCTTCAAAAATGCTTAACTTTGTGGCCTAAGTAGGTGTTAAAAATTAAACCAGCTTATCCCTGCATGGTAGGGTGTTCAAAATCCAGAAAAACCAAGGTTGGTAGAGAGGCGCACGCTGCCCCTGAAAGGGGCTCATATTTAGGGTAGGGGCTTGCCCCTACCTCTTGTGGCCGATTAATGAACCTCGCCCCTGTAAGGGGCTCATATTTCGAATTTTATTGCGGGGCAAGCCCCGCCCACGATATGCGCCCCTTACAGGGGCAGTAGCGAGAATCGATGAGCTGCGACGAGAGATAGGGGCGAGCCCCTATCCTGGAATATGAGCCCCTTTCAGGGGCAATTCCTGCCGCCTCCCTCCGCGCCACAATTCGTTAATTCGTTTAATTCGTTGTTACGCCGTCTGAGGCCAACATCGAATCGCGGCGCAGCCCCGCAACCCCGTTGCAAAAATTCGATTAATTCGTCCGCCGCCTCTTCGCCGCCCTCCTATATATCAATATTGCTCCCCCTCTCTTCCCCTCGCCGTCCAGAAAAACGAAATCCGAACCGCTCCCTCCGCGGTTCTTCTTCTCCCTATACACTTCGTGCATAGTTATACATTTTATTCTATCCCTAAAAACCCGTTAATTTGTAAACTTAAAGTGGGTTTCTGGTGGTTAATTAGGGCTTCTGTTCAAAAAAACGAGTAAAAACTAAACAAATGTTTTGCTAAATAAAAATTAACGTCTATATTTGCAGCAGTTCCACATCGGAATATGTGTATATTTTTACGATGAATAACAACGGACGCTGAAAAATCATACATGGTGTCACAATATGTCACACCATTGGCGACGCCAGAACTGCTTGACATATATATATAACGCAAGGGCAGGCAAAAAGTAACAGTCGTATTGTAAAAAACTCTCAGATAGCGAGACGTTTCAGTCCGTCTTCGTTCCATTAAAACGCCGCGGCCGCTTCGTCGCCGATGAAAGCCGCAGCAGGCAAGCCTCCGTGCGCCCCCAGCGCCTCCGCTGCTCCTTGCCGAAGAAAAGAAGAAAAATAATGTTTAATTTAATGGTTATATTATGAACAAAAAGTTAGTGCTCTTGGGAGCCACGTTGCTGTTGACAGCAGCGGGAGCTTCTGCGCAGAAGCGCGTGACTGGTCGCGTGGTCGACGCTCAAGGTGAGCCGGTTGTCGGCGCCACAGTGCGTGTTGAAGGCCACAAGGTCGTGGTCACCACCGACGACAATGGTCGCTTCACACTCAACAGTGTGCCTTCTTCTGCCAAACACTTGTTGGTCACTTACATCGGTAAGGAATCACAGTCGGTGAGCATCGCGGGCAACGTGAACGTCGTGATGAAAGAAGCCGAGAACAGCTTCGACGAAGCCATCGTCGTGGCCTACGGTACGGCCAAGAAATCGGCCTTCACCGGTTCTGCTTCTCAGATCAAGGGAGAAAAGATTGAGCAGCGTGTCACAGCCAATGTCACCAACGCCTTGAGCGGACAGATGGCAGGTGTGCAGACCTTCACCTCCAGCGGTAAGCCAGGTAGCGGTTCAACCATCCGCATCCGTGGTATCGGTTCTATCTCCTCTTCAAACAGTCCGTTGATCATCGTCGACGGCATGCCATACGACGGAGCCCTCTCCAGCATCAACCCGATGGACATCGAGAGCATTAGCGTTCAGAAAGACGCCGCAGCCAACGCCATCTACGGTGCGCGTGGTGCCAACGGTGTCATCATGGTAACTACCAAGCAGGGCCGCGACCGCGACGCTGTCGTGACGGTTGATGCCAAGTGGGGTAGCAACCACCGCGCCACGCCAAACTACAAGCGTCTCGGTGTACAAAACTATTACGAAACGGCCTACCGTGCCCTCTATAACTCCAAAGCTCTTCATGGCGCCACGCCTGCCGAAGCTTACGCCTATGCCGATGCCAACATCTTCAAGGCTCAGAACGGTGGTGTGGGTTATCAGGTGTACACTGTTCCCGATGGCGAACGCTTCATCGGAACGAACTTCAAGATTAATCCGAACGCCACGTTGGGCTACAATGACGGACAATATTATTACACGCCAGACGACTGGTATGACGAGTTCTTCGGCGATGGCAACCTCCGTCAGGAATACAACGTCAACATTGCCGGCCGCTCAGAGCGCATGAGCTACTACACCAGCGTCAACTATTTGAACGACAACGGCCTCATTGCCAACTCTGGTTTCCGCCGTTACAGCGGCCGTGGCCGTATCGAATATCAGGCCAAGAAGTGGCTTCGCGTAGGTTCTAATATGGACTTCAGCGAAACGCAGTCGCGCGGCGACATGTCTGCTGACTATAACAGTTCGGGCAACCTCTTCTCTGTGGCCAACTTGATGGGACCTATCTATCCGCTTTATGTGCGCGACACGAATGGTAACATTATGCACCACTCCGTAACGGGCAATCGTATCTACGACAATGGTTCCAACACCACCAATATGAAGCGTCCGTTCTTTGGTATGGCCGACCCGGGTGGCGACAACGAAAACAATCGCAGTCTTGCCGTCTCCAATACGTTCAACGGAAAATGGTTTGCCGAACTCACCCCGATTGAGGGCTTGAAACTTACCGCCAATATTTCCGTAACGGATGTCAACACACGAACCAATAACCTTTACAGCGTCTTTGGTTCAAACTACATCACTTCCGACGGACAGGCTTACGTTTCTCACTCACACACAACGGGTGTCAATACGCAATATCTGGCCAACTACAAGCGCACGTTTGCCGACATTCACAACGTGGACGTGCTCGTGGGTTATGAAAACTATAAGCTCCGCATGCAGCGCCTCTCTGGTAGTAACGACCACCTCTTCAATCCTTTCATCGGGGAGCTTGACAATGCTCATGGCAAGGACAAGAAAAGCGTTTCTTCAGGCACTGATCGCTACATGACCGAGGGTATTCTCTCGCGTTTGCAGTATGACTACGCCGGCAAATACTTTGTCAGTGCTTCTTACCGTCGCGATGCTTCCAGTGTCTTCCACAAAGACAACCGCTGGGGTAACTTCGGTAGCGTCGGTGCTGCTTGGTTGATCACGAAGGAAGACTTCATGGACGACTATTCTTCATGGCTCGACGCTTTGAAGCTCAAAGCCAGCTGGGGTGTGCAGGGTAACGACGCTATCCTTGATGCAGATGGCTATCGCGTTTACTACGCCTACACCGACCGCTACGCTGTTTCTTATTCCGACGAAACGAATGAATATTCCAAGACGTTGTCCTACAAAGGCAACAAAAAACTCACTTGGGAGAAGAGCAAGGCTTTCAACATCGGTATTGACTTCGAACTCTTCAAAGGCCGCTTGAGCGGTACGTTTGAATATTTCAACCGCAAGACTTCCGATTTGCTCTACAACAAGCCGACACCGATGTCTGCCGGTATCTTGACTGGTTCTATGCCGGTCAATGTCGGTTCTATGGTCAACCGTGGTGTTGAACTCGAATTGACGGGCTACATCTTCAAGCGCAACGACTTCGACTGGAGCGTCAACTTCAACCTCACGCACTACAAGAACAAGATTCTCTCGCTCGACCCAGCAGCAGAAGCCAATGGCGGTTTGAAATACAGCAACGTCATTCGTCGCGTAGGCGGTTCTATGTATCAGGTCTACTTGAAGGAATATGCTGGTGTTGACCCTGAAACCGGTCTTTCGCTCTATTGGAAGGACGTGACCACCACTGTGACCGACGCTGAAGGCAACACTTCAACCGTTGTCACTGGCCGTGAACTTACCACCGACTACAGCAAGGCAACTCAGTATGACCTTGGCGACCCGCTGCCAAAGGTTTACGGTGGTTTGGGTACTTCTTTGCGCTGGAAGGGCCTCGACTTCTCTTTGCAGTTGGCCTACCAGCTCGGCGGAAAGATTTACGACGGTACTTACCAAGCTATGATGCACTCAGGTCAGCAGGCTTCTGCCGGTACGGCATGGCACAAGGACATTCTCAAGGCTTGGACTCCTGAGAACCGCTACACCGACGTGCCTCGTGTTGATGCCAGCGATGCTACTCAGCAAGACCTCAGCAGCCGTTGGTTGACCAGCTCTGATTATCTGAGCTTCAACAACGTCACTTTGGGTTATACTCTCCCAGCAGATTTGACCAAGCGTTTCAGCATTGCCAGCTTGCGTTTCTATGTTTCTGGAGACAACCTCGGCGTTATCTCGGCTCGCAAGGGCTTCGACCCGCGTTCTCGCGTTGCCGGCGGTAGCTGGAGTTCTCAGAGCACGGCCAACTACTCTCAGATGCGCAACATCACGGGTGGTGTGACCTTGACGTTCTAATCTACATTTTTTTGAGCCGGTTTTGGGCAACTGGCCTAAACCGGACTCAAAAAATCTTAGTTCCAATTGAACTGGTCTGAACTTTTGTGAATTTCAGGTTTTGCCCCAAGTGTAAAGGGGAAAATTGAACTTGGAAGAGGCTGAAGTAAATGAAATCACTTCGGCAGAAAAGTGAAGACGGGTTCATTATTAACCGGCATGTTTGTAGCTTTCCCAGCTACAGATATTGCTAAGTAATGGTGAAAGAATAAGTTGATCAATTTTGACCTGCATTTTTGTTGGTTTTGGAATTTGGAAGAGGGAGCATAGCGGGCTATGTGACCGATGACAAATTTCAAAAACGGCAAAAAGGCAGGACATAAGAATACTATTCCTTACTCCTCAAAATTGTTCAAGTTATTTTTTTACCATTACTAAATAATATAAAGAACAACAATGAAATATCTCAATAAGAAATTCATCCTGGCTGTTGGTTGCTTGGCACTCACTGCATGCTCCGATATGGACGACATGACGCCCGATAGCGGTTCCATGACGGAAGCCCAGCTCGAAATGACCACAACGGCCATCCCTAAGCGTGCTAACGCCGATTTGACCGGTATCTATACTTATGCCGGAGAAATGGCCGCTGCGCTCAATACCGCTTCCATTCACTGCGATTATGGCTATCCCTCGCTCTGCACTGCGATGGATGCCAATGCCTCAGACTTCGTAGGTGACAACAGCGGTTACAACTGGTTTACTCCGGCGTTCGATTATACCGACCGTAGCCCGAACTACATCATCCCGTCCATGCGCTACAAGTTTGTCTATACGCAGATTAAACTTTGTAATGACGTGATTGGTTCTATCGACCCGAACACGGAAGTGAAAGATTTGCAGTACACGTTGGCCCAGGCGCGTGCCGTGCGTGCGTTCGACTATTTGAACCTCGCCCCTTATTTCCAGTTCAGCTACGCCACGAGCAAGGACAAACCTTGTGTGCCTATCGTGTCTCCGACAACTCCCGATCCTGCCAACAACCCGCGTGCAACGGTTGAAGAAGTCTACAAATTCATCATGGACGACCTCAACTATGCCGTTGAACACCTTGAGGGCTACTCAGCTCCGACCAAGGTGAACGTTAGCCTCAATGTGGCTTATGGTCTTCGCGCCCGTGCTAACCTCTATATGGAAAATTGGGCTGAGGCTGCCAGCAATGCCGAAAAAGCCATGCAGGGTTACACGCCAGCTTCAATTGCCGACGTGAGCAAACCGGCTTTCTGCAGCATGAACGAAGCCAACTGGATGTGGGCCATCCACACCGAAACCGATGTTATCAAGAGCTACCATTTCACACCAGTAAGCCATTTGGCATCGTTCTCAGCCAATGCCTACACAGATGGTACTGGTTCTTACAAGTGCATCAATTCCGACCTCTTTGCCAAGATTTCGGCAACTGACGTGCGTAAGGGATGGTGGGTTGATGCCAACCTCCACTCAGCCAACCTCGCCAACTGCTCGTGGACACTCAGCAATGGTAAGGTTGTGACTGGTGACGACATCGCAAAGTTGGCCATCACCAACATCAAGGTGCCTTTCGTGGCCTACACCAACGTGAAGTTTGGCATGCGTGAAGGTATCGGTACGGACAAGAATGCCTACGACTGGCCTTTGATGCGTGTGGAAGAGATGATTCTCATCCAGGCCGAAGGTCTCGCCATGAGCGGCCAGACCACACAGGCGCTCCAGGTGCTCAACGATTTAGTGAAGACCTATCGCGACCCGTCATACAATTTCACCAATACTTCTGCTGAGGCCATCCAAAACGAAATCTGGAAACAGCGCCGCATCGAACTCTGGGGCGAAGGCTTCTCTATGGCCGACATCATGCGTTTGCGTAAGCCGGTGGTTCGCATTCACGGTAGCAACAAGGCCAATTGGCCAGATGCTTTCGCATTCAACATCGCACCCGACGATCCTTACCTCTTGCTCCGCTTCCCACGTGACGAGACTAATAGCAACCGTGGTGTGACTCCAGCCGACAACAACGAAGGCACTTTGCCCCAGCCGGGACAGAACGCTGCCTTGCTCGACGGCGTGACCGACTAAAAAACAGAAAACAGGAAAGGCGGAAGCCTCGAAACGACCTCCGCCTTTCCGTTCCATAATAATCAAACAAAGAATCATCCACATGAAATGGTTTAATAAATCATATATTGTCGCCCTGGCTGCCGTTCTCTCGTTCTCAGCCTGCGACTATGAGGACGACTATACGCCGGGTGCCGCTGCCGGTGCTGACACGGTGTATTTCGAGTCTCCCGTTCAAGAGGTGGTCTTCAACGCTGCATCGAAGGACATTCCCGTCGTTTTGAAGCGTGCTGATGCAACCGCAGAAAAGACCTACGAAATCAAGGCTGTTTGCGATTCTGCCTCTTATTTTGAAGTACCTGCCAGCGTCACTTTCGCTGCTGGCGAAGCAGAGAAGACCATCACGGTCAAGGCAACTGAAAGCCTCCCGATGAATGTTGAAGTGATGCTCGAACTTCGTCTCGATGGAAACGCTTCAGTCAACGCTTACGCTCAGAAAATGCCTGTTGCCAGCCTCATCGTTCTGAAGGAAGACTATGAAGTGGTTTCTCACGGCGTTTATACCAACCAGTGGACTGGAGAGGGTTGCAACTGCGTGCTCCAATATTCTCCTACTCTTGACACCTACCGTTTCGTCAATCCGTTTGGCACGGGGGTTAACGTGCTCTTCACTTACGATGCCACGACACACTTCGGTACGTCTGTTTCAAAGCAGCTTGCCACTGGTTTCGTACATCCTAAGGAGGGTAATGTTTACGCGAAGCCAGCCGCTTTAAACAAAAATGGCAACAACATCTACTTTGATGAGGCCAACAAGCTTTGGAAGATTGGTCATCAGTGGGTTGTTGCTGCCGGAAGCTTTGGCGCTGATATCGACACATTCGAAGTGACAGAATAAAACCCAAGCAGTCCCTGCACCACGGCCTTCCCCCTCGTCAATCCCGACGAAGCCGATGTTGCAACGCCGCCGCTTGTGCATAAAATGTATATAAAAACAGCGAGTCTTTTCAGGCTCGCTGTTTTTTTGTTAACGCCGATGAGATTTTTGGAAATTAGGTTCGCAGATGTTATTTGTTAGGGTGTTCAAAATTCAGAAAAATCAAGGTCGGTAAAGAGGCATCAGCGCCCTCGCAGCGGAGATTTGCGCTGGCCCGCATAATCGTCTGTTGCGGCGCCAGCATTGTAGCT
>OHKV01000516.1_pt1 | contig 21961 bp, 12 predicted proteins | sample 1568951 | NCBI WGS metagenome assembly OHKV01 (sample SAMEA3879528, study PRJEB24766) | human gut metagenome | biome: human-associated habitat; feature: feces | place: USA | collected 1985/1987
AGGCTGTCGCCTGCCACCCATTCACAAGGTCATGGGCGACCATGCCTCCAGAGGCACCACCGCCGCCGGGGCTTCTGCCGTCACGTGGTTTCTCCAGATGGTCATTTCCACGATATGCTGCTAGAGAATCCGGATTTGGTGAAAAAATCACGCCGTATTTTTTTACAATTATCGTTTTTGAAAGCCATTCGTTTGAAAAAAACGGCATTTCTTCTTGAAAAATCACGGATTTCATATAAAAAAAAGTCTTTTCTGGGCCGCGAAATGTCGTTTTTGGGATATTTTATGTGAAAAATTAAAAATTTTATTCGTTTTAATTTGATAGTTTTTAAGTCGAATTTGATTAAAAACTGTAAATAAAATTGAGAATCTGCTAAAAATATGCATTTTATTAATCGTTATAACTTTAGCAACTACACGTAATTACGAAAAGTTACACTATGTTGCATTTTAAAAATGTATTTTTTATATTTGCAGAAATCGCATTTGCAAAACGTCAGCGTATACGTGCACAAAGCGCTGCGGATGTACATGAATGTGGAAACAATATGTTAAACTAATCAATAATGCTTATGAGAAAGATTTGTCTTCTTTTCACGGCAGCCTTGATGCTTGGACTTTCTGTGGCAATGAATGCCCAGGGCCTTAAAGTGTCGGGTGTTGTTACTGATGCAGGCACTGGAGAAGGAATCCCATTCGCGTCTGTCATAGTAAAAGGTACAATGAATGGTGTCAGCACGGATGCTGATGGATCGTACTCCATTTCTGCCAATAAAGGTGAAATCCTCGTGTTTTCCTCTATCGGATATAATACAGTAGAAATTACAGTCGGTGACAAGGCTGAATTAAATGCCAAACTGGAATCCGATAAGGAACTTCTGGATGAAACTATAGTCGTAGCTTATGGTACTGCTACCAAGAGCTCTTTCACTGGCTCTGCTGCCATGGTCAAATCAGAAACCATTGAAAATCGTGTGGCTACCAATGTGACGACAGCATTGGCAGGAACGACTCCTGGCGTGCAGGTCGTTTCATCTTCCGGAGACCCTACCTCCAATGGAGGCGCCATCAGAATTCGTGGTATCGGCTCCATGAGCGCCAGCAGTGCTCCTCTGTATATCGTGGACGGAATGCCGTATGACGGCTCTATTTCAGGCATCAACCCTAATGATGTCGAGTCAATGTCTGTCCTCAAGGATGCTGCTGCGAGTGCAATTTATGGTGCCCGTGGTGCGAATGGTGTCGTTCTCATCACCACCAAGAAAGCCAAAGCCGGTGACGCAGTCATTAAATTCGATGCGAGATTCGGATCGAACTCTCGTCTCATCCCTCAATATGACGTCATCAGTGATCCTGGTCAGTATTATGAGACACATTACCGGATGATGTACAATTCTCAGATTTACGCAGGCAAGACCACGGCGGAGGCCTATGCATATGCTGACAAGTATCTTCTTGACAAGGGCAATGGTGGACTCGGTTATCTTGTGTACACTGTTCCGGACGGGGAAAAGCTTATCGGTACCAACTTCAAGTTGAACCCTAATGCGACATTGGGATATTCTGACGGCAAATATTGGTATACACCTGACGATTGGTATGATGAAGTATATCACAACTCTTTCCGTCAGGAATACAACCTTTCCGTATCAGGTTCGAAAGACCGCTTCTCGTATTTCGGAAGTATAGGTTACTTGAATGATGGTGGTATCGTAAGCAATTCAGGATTCAAGCGCTACACTGCGCGTGTCAATACTGACTATCAGGCTAAGAAATGGCTGAAGTTCACGACCAATCTTAGTTTTACCCACTCAGACTCTCAGGTCGCCGGTTACTCATCAAAATTTGGTTCTTCCGGCAACGTGTTCTATATCGTGAACATGATGGCTCCTATTTATCCTCTCTATGTCCGTGATGCTGAAACTCACGAGATTATGAAACAGGATGGCCGCACCGTATATGATGCGAATCAGACCAATTTCAGTCGTCCTGCATTCGTCGGAAATGCAGTACGTGACAACGAGGTGGACAAGAGAAAAATCTACAATGATGTGCTGACCGGTAAGATCGGTGGCGTTATAACCCCTGTGAAAGGTCTCTCGCTGACTGCAAATATCGGTTTCATGAGCGATAATTCCAGAGCGAATACTCTATACAGTCCATTTGGCTCTTCAAGCTCTGTTGACGGCGCGGTATATGTGAAAAACGGCAGATTGTTCACTGTCAATACTCAGTATCTTGCTGAATATAAGACGGATTTCGGAGGAAGCAGGCATAATTTCAATATTCTTGCCGGATTTGAAATGTACAAACTCAAATCTCAGTCTTTCGATGGTTCAAATGACCATCTTTTCAGCCCGCTCATCGGTGAGTTGAACAATGCTGACGGCACCAAAAATCGTCAAGTGAATTCTTCGACTGCTGATTATATGACTGAAGGTATCCTGTCACGTGCGCAGTACGATTATGACGGACGTTATTTCCTCAGTGCGTCTTACAGACGTGATGCTTCTTCCCGTTTCGCTCCGGGACATCGCTGGGGTAACTTCGGCAGCGTAGGTGCTGCATGGCTTATCTCCAAGGAATCTTTCATGAGTGATGCGTCATGGGTCAACATGCTGAAATTCAAGGCTAGTTACGGTATTCAAGGAAATGACGACCTTGGTTCATATTTCCCTTATTCGGACCAGTACAAACACTCTTATAATGAAGAGACCAAAGAGTACTCATTGTCCCTCTCATACAAGGGTAATGAAGAACTTACTTGGGAGTCTTCACACTCTTTTAACATAGGTTTTGATTTCGAACTTTTCAATGGCTATTTGAACGGTACTATAGAATACTTCAACCGCAAGACCTCGGACCTCCTTTATAACAAGGACGTTCCACTTTCTGCGGGTAACCCTACAGGTTATTATCCGGTCAACGTAGGTTCTATCAGAAACTATGGTGCGGAAATATCTCTCGACGGCAAGATCATCAATACCAAGAACGTGTCCTGGACATGGAATGCCAACTTCAGCCACTATAAGAACAAGATTCTTTCTTTGGATGACAGCGTTTCAGAGGAAGGCATCAAAGGAAGTAACTTTATCTATAAAATCGGTGGTTCTCTGTATGACGCATATATGTACAAATTTGCCGGTATTGATAAGGAAACGGGTAAGTCAATGTATTACCAGACCGTTACTGACAAAGATGGAAATGAGACAATGCAGACTACTACAGATTTCGATAAGGCAACTCAGCTGGAGTGCGGCACCGTTCTTCCTAAACTCTACGGCGGAATCGGTACTTCATTGAATGCTTTTGGCTTTGATTTCTCTGTGCAGCTGTCTTATCAGTTGGGAGGAAGGTACTATGACGGTACATATCAGGCACTTATGCATACATCTTCAGGTACCGGCATGGCATGGCACAAAGATGCTCTGAAAGCATGGACACCTGAAAACACCGACACTGACATTCCTCGTCTTGACGGCAGTACAGCTGAAGGTCAATCCGCTATCGACAAGTATCTTATCAGCTCAAATTATCTGAGCATAAATAATGTTACTCTTGGATATACGTTCCCTAAGAAATGGACAAATGCCATCAAGATTGAAAGTCTCCGTATTTATGTTACCGGTGACAATCTTGCGGTGTTTGCGGCCCGTAAAGGTGTCGATCCTCGCTACTCTATGGGCCTTGGCAGTTTCACTTCAGGATCAGGTCTTAACAGCGGTTCATACTCTGCAATGAGGAATATCACTGGAGGTATTACACTTACATTCTAAAAAAAGGAGAAGTAATATGAAAATCTTAAGATATACAATATTCACGGCCGCAGCATTGACATTGGCTTCCTGCTCGGATATTGACAACCTACAGCCGCAGGGTGGAACCCTCTTGGCTGATCAGGTGAAGGAAATCAACACCATCCTTCCGGAAAGAGCAGAAGCTTCTTTCTCCGGAATGTATGTGAAGCTTGGACAGCCAATTGGTTTGGACTTGTGGAAGAGTGAGCGTCCTGATGATTTTGGATTCATCATGATGGCCTTTTCCAATGATGTTGAGGGTGCCGACATGATACTTCCTGATACCGGTTATAACTGGTTCAGCGTTTGTGGGGATTACACTTCCCGAAATGCGGACTATGCCAATCCGCTCATCAGATATTCTGCTGCATATAATGAAATTGCTCTTGCCAATACCGTCATTTCTTCATATGCTATAACTGAGGATACCCCGAAAGAAGTTTACTACAATATCGCACAGGCTAAAGCCGTGAGGGCATTCACGTATTTGAACCTTGCTCCGTATTATCAGTTCAATTATCAGATAGCAAAAGATAAGCCTTGCGTTCCGATTGTAACTGAAGCGACTACGGATTTTGCAAACAATCCGAGAGCAACCGTGGAAGAGGTATATAAACTTATTGTGGATGACCTTACATTCGCTATCGAGAAACTCGAAGGATACAAAAGACCTGACAAATCGAAGATTGACCAGCAGGTTGCCTATGGCCTTCGTGCAAGAGCATATCTGGATATGGGAATGTGGGCTGAAGCTGCATCTGATGCAGAAAATGCAGCTGTAGGATATACTCCGGCTACCATCGAGGAGGTTTCTGTTCCGTCTTTTTACAAAATTGCGGAGCATAACTGGATTTGGGGATATGATATGACGGTAGATCAGGCACAAAGGTTTACTGCCGCGACTTCCAGCGCTTGGGTCCGTTCTTTGTCGGGAGACTCTTATGCGGCGGGCGTTCAGAATTATGCACGGTGCAATATGTTGCTTTATAATAAGATTCCTGCCACCGACGTGCGCAAAAATTGGTGGGTAGATGAGGATCTCTATTCTCCTCTTTTGGACAAGATTTCTTGGAATGGCAAATCCGGAAAAGACTTGGCTAATTTGGAAATCACTGGTACCAAAACTGCGTTCCTGCCATATACCAATGTGAAATTCGGCATGTACACTGTCGGCGGAACTACTAATGAAGAGGATTGGCCGTTTATGCGTGTCGAGGAGATGTTGCTGATCCGTGCGGAAGCACTCTACAGAAGCGGACAGCAGGAAGAGGGTAAGAAGGTGCTCAGCGACTTCGTGAAGACATACAGGGACCCTGGCTATAATGTAAATGCGACTGGCCGCAAATTCGAGGATGAGGTTTGGTTCCAGCGCCGTGTGGAACTCTGGGGAGAAGGCTTCGCCTGCTCAGATGCGAGACGTCTCAATAAACCTCTCGTAAGATTCCATGACAATGCCGAAAGCACAAATATGCCTGCGAAGTTCAGGTTCAACATGAAAGCTGATGACGGGTGGCTCCTTCTCAGGTTTACGACCAGTGAACTCAATACGAACTTTGCGGTTGTGGACAACAATGAAGGCTCTCTTCCTGTACAGGACCAGAATCCTGAACTTAGAGATGGCGTTACGGATTAATATTAAAATTCTGACATTATGAACAAGTTATTTAGAAACATACTTTTTCTTTCATCTTTGACTCTTGTCTTGGCTGCATGTCAGGAGGAGAAGGTCGAACCGGGTGAAAAAGATTTGGACGGATGCTATGGGGTATATTTCCCTGCGCAGGACAAAGCGGTAAAACTGGTCTTGAACCCTGCGGATCCGACTTCCACGAAAATCACCGTAAGGCGTAAGAATTCTGAAGGTGAGATAACGGTGCCGGTGACCGTGGCTGATACAAGCAAGCTTTTCAAGTTTGCTCCTATTACGTTCAAGGATGGACAGGCTGAAACCACCATTGACGTTACTTTCGACGGAATAGGTATCGGTAATACTTATCTTGCATCTTTGACTATCGAAGATCCTGAATATGCGTCCAAGTATAACAGTAATCCTATATCCATTGATATCAAGGTTCTCCGTGAAAAGTGGAATAACCTTGGTGTGGGGACTTGGGAGGAACACGGGCACTTTAAATACGATCCTCCTAAGAATGTGATCATACATCAGAATGATTTGGACAAGACGAAGTATAGAATATATATGAGGTATCCTGATCCGGAGAAAGAAGGTGAGGAATATGCTTTGTATAGCCCGAAGAGTGATGAATATTTATCTTTGCGCCTCCTTAAATCAGGCGAGGTTTTGAAATCGACAAAGGCAGAGTTCAAAGTGGATAAGGATGGCCTTGTGCTGTTCGACATTTTCGATACCGGTATACCTTATGACACGGGAGCGCCGAATATTTTGCTCGTTCATCCGTTCAACTTTAGTGATCCTGTGAATTTGTGGTATCATAACAAGGTGATTTCTTATCAGGCTGACGGCGTTACTCCGGCCGGAATCCAACTTGCTCCAAATTACCATATTAATGGTATTGGAACTAGTGATAGGTCACAGGAAGATGGTATTATTACAATTGTGTTCCCTGGTGCGGTTCTCACAGATTATACTGTAAAGGTCTCGGTAGGCGAGACCGTTGACGGTGAAATACCGGTTGAGTTTGCTCTTGGTGCGGATGTCGCCACTGCCAAGTATGCAGTTTACGAGGGAGAACTCAGCAAGGCTGCTGCTGAAAGACATGTCAATGCCATTGTCAAGGGCGATGAGGAATCCAAGGTTGTGCCTGAGACAGGAGCCGTTTCGTTGACACTTGATAAGTCCGGCGTCTATTCGTTGGTGGCTGTGTCGCTTGATGACAAGAACGAGTTCCAGAAAAGTGCTGTAAACACATTCAACTATGTCGCCAAAGGAGACGAAGAAAAGTATCCTGTGACCGTGTCTGCCGGACTTGAACTTACATCAAGATATGAGCCGGAAGGATATACCAAGATTAATTCTGCATTGTTCTATGTCTATGGTAAGAATTTGACGGAAGTCAAGGCAAGCCTTATCCCTACAGCCAAGTTGAACCCTGCGAAGTTGGATAGTCTTGCTCGCGATCCGAAGTCTGTCAGTGACAGTATCCTGAATCTTGTAAATACGACAGGATGGACTGACCTTTTCACAGAATTGGCACCTGCTACTGATTATACTCTTATCGTTTGGGCTTCAAATGGTTACAGGTCTAAAGTCGTTACCTCGGAAATCACGACTGAAGGACTAGCTAGAGTAAAGAAAGGAACGGGAACGTATACCTATTCGCTAGTCTTTTTGGATGAAGACGGTAAGCCTCAGGCATTCAAGTCTGCGGGCCTCTGTGCTGAAAGGGAAAACGTGACAGCAAACTTCGTAGCAAGGGAAATTCCTGCCAATTCTGTTGTCAAGAAGATTGAATTTGCAAAAAAGTCTGCCGAACTGGTGAAATAATGCTATGTAAAAATAGATAAAATGCTGAAAGACAGAACCTGTGGCCGATGAATGCTCGGCTGCGGGTTTTGTCGTATTGACTTCAATATGAAATATAAATATTTGATGATTGCCGCTGCTCTTGTCGTGTCGTGCACCGCAGAATTGGATACCGGTACGGATGCGGTGAGGGAAGCTTCCCTTGCATTGTCCAGAAAGGTCGTAAATACGAAATCCCGTCAAACTGCTGATGATGAATTCCTTCTCAAGTTTGACAAGGTGCCGGGCGTGGAATTGCTTGACAGCATATGCGCTATGGGGGCTGTTTCCGTGGAGCCGGTATTTTTGCCGATGCCGGGGAAAGAAACATTGAGAGCCAAGTTTGGTCTGGACAGATGGTATTCTGTGAAATTGGACAATGCAGAATCTCTGGAAAGGATCGTTCGCGAGTGCGCTGTGCTTTCCGATGTCCGGACTATTGAATATAGTCAGATGTATAAAAAGGCCTCTGATGAGATATCGCATCCATATTATCCTTCAAATAGCATCTCATTGGCAGCGGCATCCGACAAGATTTTCAATGACCCTTCTCTCGGAGACCAATGGCATTATGTGAACAATGGTGACCAATCTGTTGCCAGGTCGGCATATAAAGGAGCGGATATCAATGTGAAAGATGTCTGGAGGACATTGACGGCTGGAGACAATTCCATAGTCGTGGCTGTCGTTGATGAAGGCGTCAAATATACCCACCCTGATCTTGCCGCAAATATGTGGACGAATCCTGAAGAATCGGCAGATGGTACGGATACGGATGGAAATGGTTACGTAGATGATATCCATGGATATAATTTCGTATCCAAAGGGCCTGTAGCATGGACCGCCGAAGGTAATTCGGGACACGGAACACATTGTGCAGGAACAATTGCCGCAGTGAATAATAACGGGCAGGGTGTCTGTGGCATCGCCGGAGGAACAGGAAAGGGCGATGGCGTGCGGATAATGTCCTGCCAGATTTATGACGGTAAGTTGGGCGGAGATTCGAGAACCATAGCCGAGGCTATAACTTATGCGGCAGATAATGGAGCGTCGATAATATCATGCTCTTTCGGATATAATGCAGGAGATTTCTTCTCCGATACGGACTATATAAACTACAATGGCTCGTTGGAAAGCGATGCGATCCATTATTTCGAGGCCACCAAGAACAATGACGTCCTGGATGGCGGCATCGCGATATTCGCGGCAGGAAATGATGCCAAGCCGTACTGTGCATACCCGGGGGCGCTCAGTGATGTAATCAGCGTGTCTGCATTCGGACCGGACTATTTGCCGGCGTATTATACCAATTACGGGCCTGGCTGCAATATTACCGCTCCAGGAGGAGAGGCATTGCTTGCTCCTTGGACTTCACGCAAGTCCGAAGTACTTTCGACATTGGTCTCAGAAACAAGCAAGGGTTCTGCTGATTATGGTTATATGCAGGGGACTTCTATGGCTTGCCCTCATGTCAGCGGAATAGTGGCATTAGGACTTTCGTATGCGAAAAAGCTTGGCAAGACATTTACTGTCAGCGAGTTCAAGAACTTGTTGCTCGCTTCTACCAATGATTTCGAGTCCCGCCTTTCATATGCGACCAAGGACTATGTGAGCGACCCTGGAGAAGGCCCCGGCAGCATGGGAGCATATAGGAAACAGATGGGAACCGGAGCTGTCGACGCATGGAAACTTATGATGAACATCGAGGGAACGCCATGTCTTACCGCGGAAACCGGACGAAATCAATGGCTTGACCTTTCTAGTCTTTTCGGGACGTCCTCGATAAATTTGAAATATATTGATGTCGAATATTCTGAAGATGATGCCCGGGCCGTCGGATTGGAGGAGAAGCCGTATATTGAGTTCGGAAGACTTTATGTCCATCCGACCAAGTGTGGTTCCATCAAGGTTAAAATCAATGCGATCGGCGGAGGTGAAACGCTTGGCGGAGAAACGTCCATCGGAGGTATGGCGTTCAGCCGCACGTGTTCGATAATTGTAAGATCTCATAAAAGTGGAAATGGAGGCTGGTTATGATCAAAAAATTGGCAATGACGGTTGCCGTGGCGGTGGCTGCGGCTTTTGCGGTGGCTTGCGGCAGTAAGGAAGACAAGGCGGCGAGCGTGGAAGGCGAATGGGAGCTGGTGGATGTGGAATTTGCCACCAAGAGCGCTGTCGTAGGCTCGGAAACGGTGTTTGTCTATATAAATTTCGACGCGAAAGGAACGTTTGCGATGTATCAGAAACTGGGCGAAGGACGCTTCAGAAAGTTCTCCGGCACATGGTCTTGTTCGAACGGCATTCTGAACGGAACCTACTCGGATGGCAAGAATTGGGGCTGTCCATATAAGGTGTCCCGTGACGGAGATACGCTGGTGATGGTATCATCTCCTGACGGGAAAGACACCTATACTTATCGCGAATGCACGATTCCTGAAGAAGTCAAGAAAAATTTGTAGCTTTGTTTTCTGAAAATGTGAAAAATGGCTCATGTTTCCGTCGGAAACTGTGAAAAAATGCTTATATTTCCGTCTGAAAATGTGAAATTAGTCATGGAACTACTTAAAAGAAAGATAGATAGCTTTTTGAAGGCTTGGAAGGCTGATCCGGAAAGGAAACCTTTGATAGTGAAGGGCGCTCGGCAGATTGGTAAAACCCGGTCTATACGTGCTTTTGGAGAATCTAATTATGAATCTGTAATCGAAATCAACTTCGTGCTGCAGAAGAAGTTCCGCGCAATCTTCGATGATGGCTATGAAGTCGAAACCATAGTTAAAAACATATCGCTTTTGGAACCTTCTTGGAAATTCATTCCGGGCAAGACACTGTTTTTTTTCGATGAACTTCAAAAATGTCCGGATTGCGCCACGTCGCTCAAGTCTTTCTGCCTGGATAGAAGATATGATGTTATTTGTTCCGGCTCGCTTATGGGTATATACTATGAGGAGATAGAGTCTAATGCTGTCGGGTATAAGGATGACTACGATATGCACTCCATGGATTTCGAGGAGTTCTTATGGGCGAAAGGATATTCGGCGGAACAGATTGAGAGCCTTTATGTCAATATGATTTCTATCAAGCCGTTTACCCAGTTGGAGTTAGAGACGATGATGGGTGTGTTCAGAGACTATATGACCATAGGAGGAATGCCGGAAGTTGTGAAAAAATATATAGCAAGCGGAAATTTCAGCGGGACTCTTGGGTTACAGCGACAACTTCTTCGGGATTATGAGGAGGATATCACGAAATATGCGAAGAATGCGGAAAAAGCCAAAATATTGGCCGTATATAAGCATATTTCTACATTTTTGGCGAAAGAGAACAAGAAATTCCAAATATCCAAGGTCGCACGAAACGCCAGAAGTCGTGATTACATCGGTTGTGTTGAATGGTTGAAAGAAGCCGGTGTTATCAATATCGCATATTGTCTTGGCAATGCGGAACTTCCGCTGAAAGGGAATTACGACGCATATTATTACAAATTGTACTATCACGATACGGGGCTCTTGATAGCTTCGCTAGACGAAGAAGCGCAGGAAGATTTACGGGCGAATAAGAACTTCGGGACCTACAAAGGTGCTATATATGAAAATGTTGTCGGCGAGATGCTGATCAAGTCCGGATACGAACAGTTGTATTTTTATAAGCGCGACAATCCTGCTGTCGAGATGGACTTTTTCGTCAGAGATCGAGACTCTCTTGTTCCGGTAGAAGTCAAGTCAGACGACGCTGCTACGAAATCGCTTAACAATTTGATTGATTGGAAGTCCTATCCTGATATCAGTTATGGTATAAAGTTGGGCTACAAGAATATCGGTTGGAATGGAAAGTTCTTCACGTTCCCTTATTTTCTCACTCCGTTTCTAAAGCGGTTTCTGAAGGAACAGACAGTCATCAATACTCATGAAAGAAGTGCAGATTCCTGATTCTGCATTGAAAAATTTGTAGCCCGGCTTTGTCATTTCGGCGAGATGTCGTAACTTAACGCGCTTAATTTTGATTGCGCAGTGACTGATAAAAAGGGATATGTCAATATGCTGGCTCTTGGAGCGCTCGCCGTCTCATGTACGGTCGGGACTCCGGAGACAGGCTATAATGAAGACGGAACATTGGCCAAGATAGTCAATGCTCCGCTTTGTTGTGATAATGTGGATGGTATCCTGGTGAAATTCAAAGACTTGCCTGACGAAATCGACGCGGAAGCAGTACGTGGAGCTGGGGCGGAAATCGCTGGCAGCGTCTTTCCTGAAAACGGAAGGAAGAGCATTTACGGGCTGGAAAGGTGGTATCACGTGATGCCGGAAAAAGGACACTCCGCTTCGGACGTCGCCCGGAAACTTGCGGCAATGGAGAACATCGAAACCATAGAATACGATGCCCCGTTCCTGAAAGTGTCTGACTGTGAATGCTATCCGTGCGAAGAATTGGCGACCAAAGCGGCATCTTCCCAGCAGGTTTTCGATGACCCGCTGCTCGCAAGACAATGGCATTACCGCAATACCGGCGACAAGTCCGTTGCGGAATCCGCAGTTGCGGGGGCTGATATCAATGTTGCCGATGTCTGGCGGAAGATAACGGGAGGTGACAACACCATCATTGTCGCGGTAATCGACGAAGGCGTGAAATACAATCATCCGGACCTTGCGGCCAATATGTGGACGAATCCTGATGAGAGAGAAGACGGCACGGACACGGACGGAAATGGCTATGTGGATGATATCCATGGCTTTAACTTCGTTACCAACGGACCGCTCACGTGGGACAAGGAGAAGGACCAGGGACATGGGACGCATTGCGCCGGAACCATTGCAGCCGTGAACAATAACGACAGGGGAGTCTGCGGTGTCGCGGGAGGAACCGGAAAAGGCGACGGCGTCAGGATAATGTCCTGCCAGATATTGGACAACAGCGCCGGAGGTACGCCGTCGGTGGTGGCGAAAGCCATACGCTATGCGGCGGACAACGGCGCATCCATAATCTCCTGCTCGTTCGGTTACCAAGACGCGGCATATTATTCCGACGGCGCCTACAAAAGAGGAAATTCGGGGCTCAATGCCATTGAATATGAAGCGCTTATGGATTTCGAAGCGACACGGAACAATGATGTTCTGGATGGCGGAATCGCGATTTTCGCGGCAGGAAACAAGACGAAGGCCTATGCTTCGTATCCGGGCGCATTGAGCGACGTGATATGCGTGACGGCATTCGGCCCGGACTTTCTGCCGTCGTGCTACACGAACTATGGCGCGGGCTGCAATATCGCGGCTCCGGGCGGGGAACCATATCTGAAGCCGGTTTCGCCGAGGTCATGGGTGCTCTCCACACTGCCTACCGAAAAATATGATTCCGGTTATGGCTACATGTACGGCACCTCCATGGCGTGTCCTCATGTCAGCGGTGTCGCCGCTCTGGGTCTGGCATACGCGACGAAGCTCGGTAAGAAATTTACTGTCAAGGAGTTCAAGAGTCTGCTGCTTTCATCTGTAAATGACATTGACTCGGGCCTTTTGGGCGCTGTCAAGGACTATGGCGAGGGCACGACAGTCGTGGCACCGCAGCCTGGAGTCTATAAGGGAAAGATGGGCACGGGGGCTGTCGACGCATGGCGTTTCATGATGAATATCGAGGGCACGCCTTGCTCGGAAGCGGTTTGCGGCAAGTCGCAGGGCATTGACCTGTCGGAATGGTTCGGCGCGTCATCAACGCAGCTGACTTATGGAAAACTGGAATATTCCGAGGAAGATATGAAGAGCCTGGGCCTGAAAGAAGCCCCATACATAAATCGCGGGAAACTCTACCTGCACCCCACCAAGTGCGGGTCAATGAAAATAAAGATCAATGCCGTGGGAGGCGGCAGCCGTGTCGGCGATGACTCGGCTATGGGAGGCATGGCGTTCAGCAGGACGGTGTCCATCATCGTGAGGACTCATCGCAGCGGCAATGGAGGATGGCTATAAACGTGACTACATATAAAATTTATGAAAACGAAAAAGATAATATTGATGGTGGCGTTGGCTGCGTTGACTTGCGGCTGTGCCAAGGAGAACATTGTAAATGAAGTCGGCCCGAAGCCGGCAGCTTCGAAGGTGATAAATACGCCGGAAAACGCTGATGCCGAGTCAATTCTGATATATGTGGCAGATGGCGTGGCCGGTACGGGAGCTATTGACTCCATCGCCAAGGCGGCGGGAGCATTGGCCTGCAAACCTCTTTTCGAGTCCTATCCGGGACATGAGGAGGATGAGCGGAAATTCGGTCTTGACCGCTGGTACAAGCTGGATTTGAAGAAAGGAACTTCGCTGGAAACGGTGGCTACGGCATTGTCCTCGCAGAAAAAGATCGAGCGCGTGCAGTACAATACCTGCATGCGCAATGTCGTGACGCGCAGGCCGCACCCGTATGTCTCCAATATCCAGACGAAAGCGGTGCAGAACTCAAATGCCGCGTTCAATGACCCGATGCTTTCGAAGCAATGGAGTTATCATAATACCGGCAATGGGAATCCGGTGTGGAATTCCGTGGCAGGGGCAGATATCAATGTCGTGGATGCATGGAAGATTACTGGAGGTGACCCTTCGGTCATCGTGGCTGTCGTGGATGAGGGAGTGGCTTACAGCCATCCTGACCTTGCCGCCAATATGTGGACTGATCCGAAGACCGGAAAACATGGCTACAACTTCGTTACGGACACGGACAGGATTACGTGGACAGATGCGAACGATTCTGGTCACGGAACCCATGTCGCGGGAACTATTGCCGCTGTAAACAATAATGGCATAGGCGTTTGCGGAGTTGCCGGCGGTACCGGGAAAGGTGACGGCGTGAGGATTATGTCCTGCCAGATTTTTTCAGGAGACAACGGTGGAGACGCTTCGATGATTGCGGCTGCGGCTAAATATGCGGCTGACCATGGCGCTTGCATTCTCCAGTGCTCGTTCGGAATAGATGGCGGCGAGGTTAAGTCCGACAAGGAATATATGTCCGACAGCGATGCGAGTGCCGAGGTTGCTGCGTACAGATATTTTGCCGGGTTGAAGAGGGATAACCCTATAAACGGAGGCCTGGTGATTTTCGCTGCCGGCAATGAAGCTTATCCTCTGTCAGGTTATCCGGGAGGCATGACGGAATTCATTTCCGTGACTGCCATCGGATGCGATAACAGGCCGACCTCTTATACCAACTACGGCCCCGGCTGTAACATTGCTGCTCCGGGAGGAGATTCCTACTCTGCCTGCACCACAAGGTCGAATCTCAAATATGTGACATTGAGTTCGAGCATCCTTTCCACGATGCCGCTCGAATTGGAAAACGACTATTATGACGGTTCCGGTTACGATTATATGGAAGGAACTTCGATGGCTTGCCCTCATGTGTCGGGCGTGGCTGCGCTCGGTCTTTCATATATGAAGAAACTCGGAAAGACCTGCACCGTAGATGAGTTCAAGTCAATGCTGCTCACTTCCGTGGACGAGATTGACAAATATTGCACCGGAAGCACATACTTTTATAATGATAAAAGCGAGGTTAAATCGGTTAATTACAGCGGCTATAAAGGCAAGATGGGAACAGGTGCCGTTGATGCATGGAAACTGCTGATGAATCTAGAAGGAACCCCTTGCGAAGTGATGACGGTGGGAGACGAGCAGACATTGGACCTCGGGAAATATTTCGGAAACGCTTATAAGTCATTGACATATACCGGCGTGGAAGTTTCATCGGGCGATTTGGCTGTTTTCGGCCTGACTTCCGCTCCTAAGATTGTGAACGGAAAACTGACATTGAAGCCTGTTAAATCTGGCAATGTCAAACTTACCATCAAGGCTGTGGCCGGCGGGCAGAACGTCGGTAACGATTCGACGATGGGCGGCATGGAAATTTCCAGGACAATTTCCGTGCTTGCGAGAGGTGTGAAGGCTTCCAACGGAGGCTGGTTGTAGGTCAATTTAATGAGTTGAAATCATGAAACTTTGGAAAATTATGATGGCGGCAGCTCTGGCCGTGGTGATGTCGGGCTGCGCGAAAGAAGACAAGGATATTTGCGGAGAGTGGCATCTGTCTGATATAAGTGTAGTTACCAAGGCACAGGAGCCGTATGAGGTGTCTGTTTACCTGGCATTCTCCAAGACCGGCGGCTTCGACCTATATCAGAAGCTGCAGGACGGAAAGTATGTCCATTATACCGGAAACTGGGAAATGGTGGATGGACAGCTCTATGGTTTCTACGCAGACGGCACGCCTTGGGGCGCTGGCAGCTATGCAGTGTCATTGTCCTCTAAAACATTGAAACTCACCGCGAACAACGGTTCGGGCGAGGTGACGACTTATAAGAGAGAGAAAATTCCTTCATCAGTGAAGGAGAGCAAATAATGAAAAAAACCGGATATATTGAAATCAGGGGAGCGAAGGCCCATAACCTCAAGGGCGTAAGCCTGGATATCCCGCGGGGAGAATTCGTGGTGGTTACTGGCCTGAGCGGCAGCGGTAAATCATCATTGGCTTTCGACACGATATATGCCGAAGGCCAGAGGCGTTATATGGATACGTTGTCCACTTACGCCAAGCATTTCATGGGCGTTCTGGAAAAGCCGGAAGTCGATGAAATCAACGGCCTTAGCCCTATTATCGCGATTGAGCAGAAGACCACCGGAAACAATCCTCGTTCCACGGTGGGGACCATCACCGAGATTTTCGACTTCCTGCGTCTGCTTTATGCCAGGGCGTCCAGGGCGTACTCGCCGGTGACGGGGAAGGAAATGGTGCGCTATACTGACGAGCAGATTGTCAGTCTGATAATGCACAATTACAATGGCAGGAAATGCTACCTTCTGGCGCCGCTGGTCCGGGGCAGGAAGGGACATTACAGGGAGCTGTTCGACCAATTGCGTAAACGTGGCTTCACGCAGGTGCGCATCGACGGCGAACTGCATGACCTCTCGACCGTCACGGCATTGGACAGATACAAGGCGCATTTTATTGAACTTGTGGTAGATAGGCTGAAGCCGGTGCCTGGGGACGACAAGCGTGTGAAGGATTCTGTGACCATTGCGCTGGGGCGCGGAAAGGGCTCCGTGGCGGTGATGGATCTGGAGACCGGTGAACTTCAGCATTATTCGAAGCATCTCGTGGACCCGGATTCCGGCATCTCGCTTCAGGAACCTGCCCCGCATTCATTTTCATTCAATTCGCCCGAGGGGTATTGCCCTCATTGCAAGGGACTTGGAAAGATTGTGAATGTGGATATCGATGCCATCATCCCTGACAGGTCGGTTTCTATCGCGGACGGGGGCATCATCCCGCTAGGCAAGATCCGGGAGACCAAGAAGTTCGATATAATCCGCTCAATAGCAAGAAGATATGACTTTTCGCTCTATGACCCGATAGAGGATATTCCGGAGGAAGCCGTTTCGCTTATCGTCTACGGCTCGGATGAATTGTTCCGCGTGGGCGACGGAACGCTTTCGGAAATGGTGGCGTTTCCGGGAATCGTGGATGACATAGAGGAGAAAATCGTCTGCCCGGTCTGTCACGGGACTAGGCTGAATGAACAGACGAACTGTTTCCGCATCGACGGGAAAACCATATCGGAAGTGGCGGCCATGGAGATGTCCACCCTGGCGGAATGGTTTGCTGAACTTCCGTCGAAACTCTCTGACAGAGAGAACATTATCGCACGGGATATACTCAAGGAACTGAAAGAACGCACCGGCTTCATGCTGGATGTCGGTCTGGATTATCTGTCGCTTGACAGGGCTACGGCTTCATTGTCAGGAGGTGAGAGCCAGCGCATCCGCCTCGCTACGCAGATAGGCTCCAAGCTTGTCAATGTCCTTTATATCCTGGACGAGCCGAGTATCGGTCTTCATCAGCGCGACAACCGCAAGCTGATAAATTCCCTGAAAGAATTGCGCGACGAGGGAAACTCCGTCATGGTCGTGGAGCATGATGCCGAGACCATGTATAACGCGGACTGGCTCGTGGATGTGGGACCCGGCGCGGGACTGAACGGCGGACGTATCTGTCTCAATGCTCCTGTGCCGATGCTGCTCCAGGGCATCGCTCCCGATGCGGAAACATTGAAACACGTCGTGGTAGGGGAATCATTGACCCTGGATTACCTGCGAGGGGTGCGGAAGATAGATGTGCCGCCGACGCGCAGGCGTGGAACCAGGAATACGTTGGGGCTTCGCGGGGCGAGCGGCAACAACCTGAAAGACATTGACATAGACTTTCCTCTGGGCGTGTTCATCGGCATAAGCGGCGTCAGCGGAAGCGGCAAGTCGTCGCTGATAAACGAGACGTTGATGCCGATTCTGAAGAACAAGTTCTACAACGCGAAGATGCATCCGCTGCCGTATCGCGAACTGGTCGGCGTGGAGAATATCGACAAACTCATCGAGATCGACCAGAGCGCCATCGGACGCACGCCGAGGAGCAATCCGGCCACGTTTACCGGCGTGTTCAACGATATCCGCAACCTGTTCGCCGAGACGCCGGATGCAAAGGTGCGCGGCTTCGGACCCGGGAGGTTTTCGTTCAATGTTCCCGGCGGCCGTTGCGAGGCGTGCAAGGGTGCCGGCATCAAGGTCATCGAGATGAATTTCCTGCCTTCGGTCAATGTCGTCTGCGATGAGTGCCGCGGCCGGCGTTACAAGGAAGATACCCTCGCGGTGAAGTATAAAGGCAAGAGTATCAATGATGTACTGGAAATGCCTATCAGCGAGGCTTATGAATTTTTCCAGGGGATTCCGAAGATTTCACAGAAGTTGAAGGCGCTTGTGGATGTCGGTCTTGGGTATATCCATCTGGGCCAATCTGCGGTGACATTGTCTGGCGGCGAGAGCCAGAGAATGAAACTTGCGTCGGAATTGTACCGGAAGGACACAGGAAACACCCTTTATATACTTGATGAGCCTACTACAGGCCTGCATTTTGAAGATATAAAGGTGTTGCTCGGCGTGCTTCAGAAACTGGTCGAAAGCGGCAACACGGTCATTGTCATTGAACATAATCTGGATGTGCTGAAATGCGCGGATTATATTTTCGACATGGGACCGGACGGCGGCCGTCGCGGCGGTTATGTGGTGGCGCAGGGAACGCCTGAGGAATTGGCAATGAATCCGGATTCGGTCACGGGACCGTATCTGAAGGAAGTGCTTGATGGAAATTTAGTTAGCAAGAAATAAAATGATTGAAACTGATAAATTCAATGTTTTTCTGGTCAATGACGGAAAGCGTTATGAGGTTCCGTTCCTGAAGAGGCTCGGAGATTTTTCCGATGAGGTCTGCAAGACTGTGACGGATGAGAAAACCGGGGTGGAATATCCTGTGCTAGCGGCACTTGTGGACCATAAGCTGAAGGAGCTCGATTATAAGCTGTCGATGTCCCATGAGGTGGAATTTATCGGTTACAATCATCCTGACGGGCGCCGCACCTATCTGCGTTCTCTCTGCTTTGTCTTGCAGAACGCAGTCAGGGAACTGTTTCCGGATAAGGTGCTCATCATTGACCATTCCCTCCCGAGCGGTCTGTATTGCAATATCTGTGACGTGGAGCTGCGCGAGGATGGGCGACGCGTGCCTGTCAGGCTGAGTGATGCGGATCTGGCGGCCATCAAGAAGCGCATGCATGAGATTGTGGATGCCGACATGCCTTTCGTCAAGAAAAAGATGGAGGCTTCGGCTGCCGAGGCGTTGTTCGAGAAAAACAACCAGCCTGACAAGGCGGAGCTCCAGAAGTCTCTGGGCAAGTTTATCTGCAGTGTGTATTTTCTTGATGGTCAGGTGGATACCTTCCATGGCCCGCTGCTTCCGTCGACAGGGTACCTGAAGGTTTTCGACTTGCTGCCTTTCGCCAATGGCTTCTGCCTTCAATTCCCGTCGGAGGGTGATTTCTCCAAGGTGATCCCGGTGAAGACGCAGTCGAAGATCGCTGCTACTTTGGCTGCCTATTCTGACTGGTGTTCCATAGTGAGGGTCAATGGGATAGGAACATTGAACCGGGCCATTACCGAGGGCAATGCCGTGCGTCTGATCAATCTTTCTGAGGCTCTTCACGAGCGCAAATATGCGGCTATCGCGGATCAGATTTATTCGCGTCGCGACAAGGTGAAGGCGGTGTTCATCGCCGGTCCGTCTTCGAGCGGAAAGACGTCTTCGTCGCTGCGCCTTGCGTTGCAATGCCGTGTTCTCGGAATGGTGCCGAAGGTCATTGAACTGGACAATTATTTCGTCGATCGCGAGCATACGCCGAAGGACAGCGACGGCAATTATGATTTCGAGGCGCTGGAGGCAATGGACCTGAAGTTGCTTAACAGTCAGCTCAATGATTTGTTCGCCGGCAAGGAGGTGGAGTTGCCGAAGTTCGATTTCAAGGAGGGACGTTCGGTTTTTTCCGGGAAGCGTATTTCGCTGGGGGATAAGGAGATATTGATTATGGAGGGTATCCATGCGCTGGATCCGGCAATGGTTCCGGATGTGGATAATTCCCGTATTTTCAGGGTTTATGCATCGGCTCTCACGTCGCTCAACATCGATGAGAACAACAATATTTCGACTTCTGACAATCGTCTCTTGCGTCGCATGGTGCGTGACAATCGTGTCCGTGGCATAACGCCGGAGGAGACCATAATGCGTTGGCAGAGTGTAAGGCGTGGTGAGAACCGCAATATTTTCCCGTTCCAGGAGAATGCGGATGCGTCGTTCAATTCGGCTCTCCTGTATGAGCTCCCGATGCTGAAGTATTATGCCGAGCCGCTGCTGCGTCGTATCGCTCCGTCGTCTCCTGCCTACACTGAGGCAATCCGTCTCCTGAAGTTCCTGGATTATATCGTGGCGCTTTCGCCGGATGAGATTGCAGCGATTCCGCCGACGTCGATCATGAGGGAGTTCATCGACGGGCAGACGCTGTAGGGCTTGGCGTGTGTCTCGGGTCGGTCGGGCGGGACGCGGTTTCGTGGCTGTCCTTGGAGCGGCTGGTCGGGACGCGGCCACGGGCGATTTTGTAACTCGTTGACAATCAGGTATCATTTCTAACTGAGCGTGGAAACGCGGCCTTTTTTTTGGCTACGTTTCCACGCTCTGTTTTATAACTTGTTGATAATCAGTGCTTCTGGGGTTTGGGGTGTGGCCGCGTCCCGCCAGTGTGTCGGGTAGTTTTGAGATGGCTGGTTTACAGGTTGAGGATTTCCAATTCCTCCGGTGTGTAGAGTATGGAGTCGATGAAGTCCGGGGCAATGTGTGCCAGGATGATGAATGTCAGCAATGCTGTCACGGCAAGTATCACGAGGATTATCACAGTCCACTTTATCACCTGCCAGGTTTTGCTGCCGGCCGGTTTCTGGCTGGTGGCCTGGACTGTCGTGGCTGTTGAGGTGGTCGTGGTGGCTGGCATGGTTGCGCCCGACTTGTCGTCAGTCATCGGCACTTCAGCCGGTTCGGATTTCGTGTTTTCTGCTGGCCCGGCATTTTCCACTATTTCGGCATTGGCTGCCAAATCATTGACATTCACTGGATTGTCGCCAGCTGGCATCGCATTGTCTCCAGTCGGTTCCGCAGGGGCATTGACTTCCGCAGGCTCATTGACCTCCTTTGTCGCAGGCTCATTGACATTGGCCTCGACCTCCTCGGTATTGGCCTCCGCCGGTGCTGCTTCCTCGGTGTCCGTCGTCTTGGTTTCCGTCTCGCTCGCATTGGTCCCCGTCGTTTCTTCCTCGTTTTCCGCCCCCTTGGCATCCGCTTTCTCCGCATTGACCTCGTTTTTCTCCTGATCGGTCTCCGCCACTTCCGCATTGACCTCCGATGGTGCTGTTGTCGCCTCCTCGGCATTGGTCGCCTCCGCTGTCTCCGCCGGCTTGTTGGCCTCCTCAATTTCCTCCTCCGGGTTCAATATCGACCGGAGCGCCGCCATTGTTGCCGACACCTCCGCCGGCGTTTCCTCGTGCGTCTTCAGCGAAATCGGCTCCAGCCCGAAGCCCTCCGGATAGATGTCCAGGTCCTCGTCGGCCACGAAAAAGAAATAATTCTCCTTAGTCGCGCGCAACTTCCCGAGCCCCGGAAACACAATCGACTTCTTCGTCTCCAGCACGTGCCTAATCTCCTCCAGGAATTCCCGGATTATCCGCGATGCCGTAGGAGTGTCAATGTTGTTGCAACGTGCGTAAAAGTCAATGACCATGTTCTCGTCGCCGCTTCCTTTCTGCCTGAATGACAGGCGTCTATATGGCGGATTGATAGTGTATCCCTTGTCGGAAAATACGGACGGGACAATCTCGGCGATGAATGAGCCGATTCCCGGCAATGCCACTTCGTCATTGTCCAGAATCAGTTCCTTGACTATTTTCGATAAGAGATCAATGTCCATATTTCGTAGAATTTGAATGAAAGCGTATTCGATTGATTTTAAGGAAATTCTATCTCCTGCGCCCAGTTGCCGTAAAAATTTCTTGACAAAGGTAGCAAAAAAATAGCAAAAAAATTTGCAGGGACCAGAAATTGTTGTACCTTTGCAATCCCGATACGAAATAACGGGTAAAAATTCCTGAATAGCTCAGTTGGTTAGAGCATCTGACTGTTAATCAGAGGGTCCCAGGTTCAAGTCCTGGTTCAGGAGCCAAAGATTGAAAAATCGCTTGGGAGCATAGCTCAGTTGGTTCAGAGCGTCTGCCTTACAAGCAGAGGGTCG
>OHKV01000521.1_pt1 | contig 21785 bp, 20 predicted proteins | sample 1568951 | NCBI WGS metagenome assembly OHKV01 (sample SAMEA3879528, study PRJEB24766) | human gut metagenome | biome: human-associated habitat; feature: feces | place: USA | collected 1985/1987
GAGGGGGACTGCACCCTTCCTCTCATTGGCTTTTCAGCCACCCCGCCTTCTTTATGGCCGGGCCGCGAATTACGGAAGTTTCATTGTTTTGTCCGAGGGAATGATATTCAGTTTTCAAGGTACGTCTTACAGCTTCGGGCTTCTCCCCATCTGGGGTGTTGCCCTTGCTGTGACCATAGTGTACCTGAAAACTGAATGCTTTTTTAGGAGGTCGTACCTCCGGTTTTTTGGCTTAAAAAACCGGAAGTGATGCTTCCGGTTTTGACACAAAAATAACGTTGAGTCGATGTTTCATTTTTGCAAAAAATACGATAAAATTGAAATTTTTCAAAAAAGTTTTTTGAGCACAAAAACAAAAAACGCCCCTCTGAACAAGCAGCGCAATGCTGCCTGCCCGGAGGGGCGCGATTTTATATAGAGTTAAAGTTCTTCAGCGATTGCAGACAGTTTCTGCATAATACGCTGCAATTTCAAACGGAGCTTTTGATTTGTCAAACGCTTTTGCTGCAACTTGTTTCGTAAGCTTTCTTCTTGGTCAGATAACGACTTTCCCATAATCAAATGATCCAGTGTTACATCAAAAAATGCAGCGATCTCGATGAAAAGGTCAATAGAAGGAATATACTCCCCACTCTCAAGACTGCGGAGGTGGCGGTCGCTGACATTCAAGCGGACGGCCAGTTCTTCCTGCGTCAGGTAGCGCTCTCTGCGCAGCTTTTGAATACGCTTTCCGGTGTTGAACTGATCATAATACATCATATGCCAGCCCTCCGACCAAGCAGGTAGGCAGCCACAAGCTGCGCCACAAGGTCAGAGCGCAAAGATACAGTCGGCGGGTCAGATTCTGTTTGCCGGGACTTGGTTTGTACTCGATGATTCTCCTTTTCATGTTTTTGTCCTTTCGTTTTCAATGGTGGAAGGCGGGCAGAGCGCAAAAAGCGCAGTGCATCTTTAATAACAGAGAAAAATCTCTATGTTATAGGGCAAGAAGAAAAACGTCAGGGCTATAATGCAGGCATTGATAAATAGCAGCGGCTTCGTACAATGCTGGTGCATTTCCAATAGGGTACATAAACCGATGTCAATGTGTTATTTATCGGATTTCCTGATCGATTGCAGTGAAAATCGAGGCGTTAAAAAAATCTACAAGCGTAATTCCAAGGCCATCACACAATTTTTTGACGGTTGGAACGGTGACGCTCTGTTGAGAGGAATCAAGCATACTGTAAACGGTGGACGGAGTGACACCGGAACGGACAGCAAGGGCATTGGGACTTATGTTGCGTTCCTCGCAAAGCTCTTTGAAACGTAATGCAACGGCATCTTTTACTTTTGTATCCTCATCGGTCGCTAATATCATATGTCTGTTCTCCTTTTTTGTAGATATTAGCGGAAATAGGTTGTTTTTGTGTACGGCGCACCGTATATTCAAGAATGATATTCCCGAAATTTTGCCACGAAAATCAACCGACAGAAAGACAAGAAAAGGTATCCTCCATTTGGTTAATGGAAGATACCATGTGTTTGACAAATCTTGTTATTTTAACCATTCTATTTTACCATTGAATTACCATTGAGTAAAGAGGGTTCGGCATCATTTTGTACCCCCCCCCGGAGAATTTTCAGCGATATAGTCAATCTTTTTGTGATTTGTTGTCCAATTTGTTCAGATAATCAACCACAACTTCAATTTTCAAATCATTAGTGGTCAATAAGGTGTCAGCAGGAGGCTTTATATGGCAAGACGCGGTGAAAACATCCGAAAGCGCAGCGATGGACGGTGGGAGGGTCGATATATCAAAGGCCGTTCTGCGGACGGAAAGCCCCGCTGGGGCTATGTATATGGGGCGACTTATACCGAAGTAAGGGAAATCTCTGCCCGCAAGAAAGCAGAGTACGGTATTTATAACCTGAACAGCACCGATATTACTTTTTCGGAAATTTCAGAGCAATGGTTGTATTCTGTCCGGCAGGGTGTAAAAGAATCGACTTTCGCACACTATCAGTATACTTTGCGACATTATCTCCAGCCTGTTTTCGGGAATTTCAAAGTGAGTGCTTTAAGCGAAAAAATTCTGGAGCAGGGACTTTTGGCAGTGATAACACCAGCCAACGGAAAGCAAAAGCCTTTAGGGGTAACAATGGCACAGGAGTGCTTGTCGATGCTGCGGCGCATCTGCAAGTATGCAGCACATTTTCATCTCATTCGCCCTTTAGAGATCACGGTAAAACTGCCACAAAAATCCTCAAAAGTACTGCTGCCGTTTACCATAGAAGAACAAAAGAAATTACAGTCGTTCGTGATGGATTCTCCTACGCCCCGGAAAATAGGTCTACTGCTTGGTTTTCAGTTAGGGCTGCGTATCGGCGAGATTTGCGGATTGAAATGGGGCGATTTTGATTTATCGGCAGGAACTGTGACGATCCAACGGACAGTGACTCGGATTTCTTGTGGAAATGGCCACACAAAAGTCGTCGTTCAATCCCCCAAGACCCAAAACTCCCATCGTGAGATTCCCATTCCAAAATCGCTGCTTCGTGTTCTGAAGAAGCTGTCGGAAGATTTCAGCAGCGGAACTTGGTTTCTATCTGGCAACGAGGAAAAGCCAGTCGAACCTCGATGCTACCGTAAGAGCATTCACGGCTATCTGAAAAAAGCCTGTGTCCATCAGGCGCACCCTCATGCGCTCCGTCATACCTTTGCAACGACCTGCTTGCAGGCGCATTGTGACATTAAAACCTTGAGCGAACTGTTGGGTCATGCAGATGCAGCAGTCACGTTGAAAAAATATGTTCACTCTGATATGACACGCAAACGACGAGAAATAAATCGTGTTTTCGAAAACTTTTAAGGGGGCGATTCGTGGTCGAGCGCTTGTGAAACGTTCGATAAATCGCAATTTATTGAGTGCTTTCTTCCATTAACCAAATGAGAGATACCCCTTTATGCGGGAAGGGGTGAACAAGGTGGCATTGCGCCTGTTTGAGCACAACGAAAAAGCATATCATGCGGCAGTCCGGATGATGGAGCAGTACGGCAAGGCTGCCATTGTTCATCCCACCGGCACCGGAAAGAGCTACATTGCGTTCAAGCTGATCGAGGACAACCCGGAGAAGGTCGTGATCTGGCTTTCTCCCAGTGAATATATCTTCAAGACCCAGCTGGAAAGCCTGAAAAGGAACGACCCGGATTTTCCGCTGGCAAACGTTCACTTTTATACCTATGCCAAACTGATGTGCTGCACGCAGGCGCAGCTGGACGAAATAGCAGCGCAGAAGCCTGCCTATATTATACTCGATGAATTCCACCGTGCCGGTGCGGAATGCTGGGGCGAAAGCACGGTGGCTTTATTAAAGTTGTGCCCGGAGGCAAAGCTTCTGGGGCTGACGGCAACAAACATCCGGTATCTGGATAATAACCGTGACATGGCCGAAGAGCTCTTTGATGGGCATACGGCGAGCGACATGACCCTTGGCGAAGCAGTCGTCAGGGGCATTTTGCCTGCCCCGAAATATGTGACCACAGTTTATCAGTACCAGAAAACGCTTGCAAAGTATCAGGCACGGGTGGACAACCTGCGGGCACCGGGCATTCAGGATGTGAATCAGAAATATCTGGACGCGCTGCGCCGCGCACTGGAACAGGCAGACGGACTTGATCTTGTCTTTCAACATCATATCACGCAGACAAGTGGAAAATACATCGTATTCTGCGCAAACAAGGAGCATATGGACGAAATGATTTCCCATGTGCCGGAGTGGTTCTCTGGGGTCAACCCAGATGTGGTGGTGTACGAAGCCTACTCGGATGACCCGAATACGGATAAGACGTTTGCGGACTTCAAAACGGACACAAGCGACCGTCTGAAGCTGCTGTTCTGCATCGACATGCTCAACGAGGGCGTCCATGTGGAGGGCATTTCCGGTGTCATTTTGTTCCGTCCAACGATTTCGCCCATTATCTACAAGCAGCAGATAGGACGTGCCCTGACCGCTGGGGATAATACAACGCCGCTTATCCTAGATGTTGTCAACAATTTCGAGGGCTTGACCAGTATTTCCGGTTTGCAAGGCGAGATGCAGGAGGCGGTCCACCGGCTCTATGCCAACGGTGAGGGCGATAGGATCGTCACCGAGCGATTCGAGGTCATCGAGCAGGTGCATGACTGCCGGGTGCTGTTCGAGCAGCTGCAGGCGAGCCTTTCGTCCGGTTGGGAGCACTACTTCTCCGAGGCAAGCATCTACTATGCGGAACACGGCAACCTGAATGTCCCGAAACTGTATACCACGCCCGGCGGTCTGAGCCTTGGGGTGTGGCTGGTCACCCAGCGCCGGGTGCGCGAGGGACAGATTCAAGGAAATCTGACCGAGCAGCAGATTGCGCGGCTGGACAGCATCGGGATGGTCTGGGGCAACCGGAAGGAAATTGCGTGGCAGCACGGATTTGAGGTCGCAAAGAAATACCACGACACCTACGGAAACCTGATGGTGCCCGGAAAATATGTAGACCCGGACGGCTATCCCTTAGGACAGTGGATCATCAAGACCCGGCAGCAAAAGCTGAACGGCCGACTGAAGGAAGAACGCATCGCACAGCTTGATGAGATCGGTATGGTGTGGAACATTTTCGATGCCAAGTGGGAAAAGGCTTATGCGCTGGCTGCGGCTTATTATGAGGAAAACGGCAACCTGAATATCCCACGTTCCTATGTGACAGCGGCTGGCGAACGGCTGGGGCAATGGGTCGAAAGCCAGCAATGGGCGTACCCGAAAGGAAAACTGACGGAGGAACAGGTCGAGCGGCTCAGCCGGATCGGGATGTACTGGGGCAATCGCAATGACCGCAAGTGGAACGAAGGATATCAGGAAGCAAAGCGCTATTTTGAAGCCCAAGGAGACTTGAATGTCCCAATCAATTATGTTTCGCCGGATGGATATGCTCTCGGGAAATGGGTCAAGCGGCAGCGGTATACCCGCCAGAATCCTGAAAAAAGCGGTGCTGTGCTGACAGAGGAGCGTATCTCAAAGCTGGATGAGATTGGGATGCGGTGGGAATCTAGAATCCCGAAATCTCAAAAATCATGTCTCAAATTAAAAGAAAAGGTAGAACCTGCAAAAGCAGGATGATAGTGTGAGGAAAACATGGAAGAATTGAGCTATCACGTTGATTTTGGACCGTATTATGTCCATTTGAATCGAAAGCAAAAGAAATACCTTGCGGTAAGGTCTGTAATCGACCGTGTTCTGGCAGCGCTGGCGCTGATTTTACTTTCACCTTTGTTCTTGGGTGTGAGTATTGCACAAAAAATCAGTGCACCGGATGAGCCGATTTTCTTTTTACAGAAGCGCGTGGGCAAGGGAGCGCATTGCTTCAACATCATCAAGTTTCGGACGATGAAGAGCTCCGCGCCTAAAAATGTGGCTACGGGAGATTTGGAAAATCCGCAGATGTACATTTCCAAAGTGGGACGTTTTTTACGCGACACCAGCATTGATGAGCTGCCGCAGCTGGCAAACGTAGTTCGTGGCGAAATGAGCCTGATTGGCCCTCGTCCGCTGGTGTATACGGAACGTGAGATTCGTTTTCTGCGTCGCTGGTACGGGGTGTATCAGGTAACACCGGGCATTACTGGTTGGGCACAGATCAACGGCCGTGACACGGTGGATGTGTACGACAAAGTCTACTATGACCGGGAATACGTCCAGAATGTTAGCCTGAAATTTGATTTGAAGGTCATTTGGAAGAGCATTCAGGTCGTGCTGGGACGCAAAGGCGTGGTAGATGGAAAAATCGACCCGGAGTTCCGGCGAGAGAGTATTGTTTTGTTGAAAGAAAGTCAACTAATTTCACAGGAAGAATTAAACTGCGATGTAGAGACAAAAGAATTTCAGAACGTGTAGTGGGACATTACACTTGTGAGGGGCGGCTGAGCGAGGATGAAATTCAAATACGACAAGAAAACGATGCTTTTTGTTGCTGGGGCTTTTTTTGAAATTGCCACCATTTTGGGATATCATGGCTTTTCTTACCTTACAAATCAACTTGGAATACTGCATGTACTGACTGTCATTTTTGCAGGACTGTACGATTTCTTAGAAAGCATTTGGCTAATCGGTTCGGTGGCCTTAGTAGCCTATCTCGTTTATTTACTGAAAAATGAATCAAGTGAAGTAGATAAACAAGTAAGAGAAATACGAAGCTTGAGTGTGTGCTGCATGTTAGTTATGCTCTCTGGCATATATAGCATGGATGTAATAAAAAAGCATATTGACGATTTGACAAGCGTAGTGCAATGGGCCTTGGAAACTATTGCAAAAACGGACTTTGGAGTTCTTGCTGGAGTTGGACTTATCTTCGTAGCCGCAGCAGTAGCTACAGCATTTATTCAAAAAATATATAAGACTTTTCAGCCGACAAGATCAAAAAATCGTGGCTTGCGTTCGATAAGTAAACCGACTGAAAAAAGATATCCAGATTCACAGGCACAAGAAGAAAAATATGCGAAAAAGGTTGTATCCGCCGCTGACGATATAGGTCGGAGGGTGGATAGAACGCCGTCCGGTGAAAATATCAATGAACTAAGTGACTCACAAAAGTCACAGGAAACGGAAACAAATTCGCAGGAAAAGCTTATAGGAGTAGCAATATTTATTTTGCTATTGCCTATCTTTACAGTATTTATATTTGCAATATTACAGAGTAATTGGTTGTCGGACTTTGAGATTTTTAAAGGCTATAAGGAAGTGTTTCGGGAAAGTACTTCCATCCAACTAATTGTTGAAAAGTGCACACCGCTTGCGATGGCTAGCACAGTGATTTTTGTTGCAGCAGGAGCAGCCATTATTATCCAGAAAATTTGTAAATACCTCAATAGTAAGAAATTTGGTCATCCGCAAGCATTACTTGCGGTAATAATAGAAATCATATTTTTTATTGCATTACCAAGGCTGAAAGAAATCAATCCATTCGATTCTCTTTTGGAAACAATGGTTGAGGGTGGCTTCAGTAATACCTTGGTCGCACTAGCAATATTTTTTATTGTAATCTGGCTGTTCCTGATAATGTTGTCTGTTCCGTCTGATACGGAAAAAACGAATAATCTCGAAAATGAGATAAGAGAAGAGTGTAAAACACTTTTTTCGGATATACAAAAAATAGCACTTGGACTGCTAAAATCGGGAATAGGCCTTATCCGATTTGCAACAACCGATTACATTGAGGCGATTTTAGGTGTGTTTGGAATTGAAGAGAAAAAAACAGATAATCTCGACAAAAAATAACTTGTTTTAAAAAAGAGATTTTGAAAAGGGGTGAAGGAGAGTGTATGTATTTTGCAAATGTCTAAGTATCGTTATATTTCTAGCCCTGTTATTTAGTGGAAAACTCCTATCACTTTGCAATGAAAAAATTCAAAATAGTATATTAGGAAAACAATCTTCTACGGCTGTTCTTAGAGCAGTTTTGTGCTTTGCTGACATTAGTCTGATCATTTACATTGGCTTCCAAAAAACAGTAGATGCGTTTATTCTACTGGCAACAATGCTTGTTTTTACTGCAATTTGGAGCATTTTGTGTGTAGTCGGCATAGTGGATGAGCGAAAAGTCAGTGCACCCAAACTTGACTCCCAAATACTAAAAAATGCAAAAAAAGCACTGACAAATGGGGCTGGAATCCTTTCAGTAATCTCTTGCTACACGACAGCCAATGGTATGAAGAATGTCGTGTTTGGTGGGTGGCTTGCATATCCGGCATCCATAGCCGTACAGGTAACTTTGGCGTTTCTCAGCTTCTTTCTTTTGCGATTTATTTTTGCAGTAAAGGAATTGCAGTGGCCAAGCTTAGCCAAAAGAATCACAAGTTGTCTTTTGGTCCTGATTACTACGGGATATTTGACAATGTCATCTCTGTTTAGTTACTCGTTTATTGTTACAAAGGCGTACGAAAAGACTCGGACTGAAAATAATGAAGCGATTGCCCGGACGTATTTTACAGAGACCGCAAATCTGTTGGAAAGTGAAAACAGACGTAGAGGCACAGCACTTTATTCGGCAATGAAAGCTGCAATCAATGATCCCAATGGTTTATCAGCGGCAGTTCAACTTCAACAGGATACAGATACAATACAAAAAAATTCAGATTTGCTACTCTTCCTGACAGACGTGCGGAATATAACGGATAAAATAACGTTTGAAACAATGACAGATTTTGTAGATGTAACGAATTTATCGTCCGGGGATCAAAGAAATATGGATACACTTCTGGATAACAACGCTATTCTTCAAGGAAAAGCGGACGATTTAGACGATGTATTATCAAAATTAGATTTGATTTTGAATAAAGACAGTCAGACATGGTCGAAGGTAGACTACATTGTAATAAGGGATTGTTACATCGATTTATATGGAAAAGTAAGTACCAACGCAGAAGGAACATTGAATGAAGTGTTCAATACAATAGAGGGGCTTTCTGTTAAGAATCAGGCACTAAAAGATCATATTTTGAAAACAGAGACCTCATGGAATAGACTGAGAGATAAATTCAGAAAGTTAGAGAGTAAGCTGGAAAATGCATACGCCTATATTGAGCAGAACAATATGGCAATGATGCAAACATCTCAGAGCAACTCAAGTGCAGCAACGATTCAGTCAGCAGATGCAATTTTGAGAAGAATTAATGAAATTAAAATCAAAGCGGAGTCCAGCGGTACACAGAACGATGCGAAGAAGGAGGTTGAGACTCTACTGACGGAGATTAACAACTGGGCATCTGCACAGGGACTTCCGTCGGAAGTATTAGAGAGCGTCCAGAATTTCTGTGAGAATCTGAAGGAATATCGTAAATACATTGAGCTTGAACAGGGACTTGAGCAATTCAACAACGAAGCTGTTGGAACCATTTACGTCGTGATTTCGGATGAAGACGAGGAAAAGAGTGTTGGCAATGTTTCGTATGTCAAAGAGGACAAATGGATAGCGGCACGAAATGATGCGTTTTATGCGCTGGAAAGCGGCGTGAGTCTTCTGCCAAATGAGCCAGTCGGTACAGAAGCGGAAGAGAGCACAGTAGACAACAAAATCACAGAGATTCCGAGCGAAGCAATCCGGTTGCAGAAGCTCCTTTTTGCCGAGCTGACAGATGTGGAACGAGCCATCAATTATTTTGAGAAAGAATATACAGGGTATAGAGAAATGGCAGTCTTTTCGGTCGTGATGGCACTGTTCTTTGATGTGGGCGCGTTCATTTCTGGAAGTTTAGTGGTACTGATTGAGTATTTCAAAGAAGATAACAGCAAGTGAATAAAATTGGAATGGTAAAGGTGTAATCTATGACACATGTTTTTATTGTAGGCAGCAAAGGTATTCCGGCACAGTATGGCGGATTTGAAACCTTTGTCGAGAATTTGACAGCAGGTAAACAGTCTAAGGAGCTAAAGTATCATGTCTCCTGCATGAATAATGATGAAAAACATTTCGAGCACAATGATGCAGACTGCTTTAATGTTCGCGTTCCGCTACCCGGCGCTCCCGGACGCATTTTCCATGTGGGTCTGGTTCTGAATCAGGTGGAAGAATGGGCAAAACAGCATCCGCAGGAGAAAGTAATCGTCTGTATTCTGGGATGCAGAATTGGACCTTTGCTGATTCCGCATGCCAAAAAGTTGCACAAACTTGGCGCAAAGGTTTACTGCAACCCAGATGGGTTGGAGTGGAAGCGCAGTAAGTGGAGCGCTCCGGCCAAAGCTTTTCTGCGGTATTGCGAAAAGTGTCTGGTCGAGAACAGCGATTTGGCAATCTGCGATTCTGTCAATATTGAGAAATACATCAAAGATACTTATGGCAGTCGGGTGAAGGATACCACGTTTATTGCGTACGGCGCATATACCGACCGCTCTCAGTGCGATGAGGAAAAGCTGAACGAGTGGTATGCGCAGTTCAATGTCAACCGCGGTGATTATTATTTGATTGTTGGCCGTTTTGTTCCGGAGAACAACTATGAGACTATGATCACAGAGTTTATGCGTAACAAGACTGAAAAAGACCTCGTTATTATCACAAACGTAGAGCATAACAAGTTCTATGAGCAGCTTCGTGAGAAAACCGGTTTTGAGAAAGATAAGCGTATCAAATTTGTTGGCACGGTCTATGATCAGGACCTGCTGAAAAAAATCCGTGAAGAAGCTTACGGTTATCTACACGGTCACGAAGTCGGTGGCACTAATCCCAGTCTGCTGGAGGCACTTGCCAGTACTCGGTTGAATTTGCTTTTGGGCGTTGGCTTTAACAAAGAAGTTGGCGAAGACAGTGCTCTGTATTGGAGTAAAGAGCCGGGAAATCTGGCAACTTTGCTGGAAAAGGCAGATACATTGGATGCTGACACCATTGAACAGTTGGACAAAAAGAGCACTGCTCGGGTGCAGAATGCCTATAGCTGGAAAAAAATCGTGCAGGAATACGAAAGCGTCTTTTTGAGATGATTTTTCTTTTTAAATTAGGAGAGTTAAAATTTTATGCGTGTTTTGCACCTTTCACTTGGACTTCCGCCGTTTCGCACAGGGGGACTGAATCGCTACTGTGCAGATCTGATGCAGCAGCAAGTCGAGGATGGACAGGATGTTTTGTTATTATATCCGGGGGAATTCTCGTTTTTTACGCAGGTCAAAATCGTCAGGCAGAAGGACGCCCGTTTTTCGCTATACAAAATCATCAATCCCCTTCCACTACCGCTTACAAATGGCATTTCTGCACCGGAACGGTACATGAAACCGTGCGACAAGGAGGTTTACAGGTCTTTTCTTAAAGATGTAAAACCAGATGTTATCCATGTCCACACCCTTCAGGGCTTTCATAAGGAATTGTTTGAAGCCGCAAAAGAGCTGAACCTACGGATGGTTTACACGACACATGACTATTATCCGTTCTGCCCGCTGTGCATCCTGCTTGATAGCAACGGCGAGCAGTGTACGGGAAGCTGCCCTGAAAAATGTGTCGTCTGTAACGCGGGACGAGGACTGACCCAAAAGCAGGAGTATCTGATGCAGTCCTCTGTTTATGCAAGGCTAAAATATTCTACTCTTTTTAAGCGTCTCCGGTCAAGCCAGAGAAAGCATAATGCTAAAAGGGCACAGTGTACTCCGGCTCCGCAGGCAACGGCAGATGCCTATCAACAACTGCTTGATTATTACGCTGAAATGATGCGATGCATCAATCTGATCCATGCCAATAGTGAGATATCGCTTACTACATACAAAAAGGTCTATCCGGAATTCAGATATAAGATGGTTCCCATCACCCATGCAGGACTGAAATGCAAAGCTCTAAAGAACGACAGGGAAAAACCGTTGGACATCAGTTTTCTTGGAGGTATGGATGCCTTCAAGGGAGTAGATGTGCTTTTTCATGCGCTGGAGATCCTTGACGCACAGGGTTTTTCAGATTGGAACCTGTGGCTGTACGGCGCAGATTTTACCGGGCTGTGCAAGGACAAAAGATACCATAGCATGGGACGATTTACAAAAGAAAATGAAGCAGAGGTCTGGAAGCACCCCAACCATCTGCTTGTTGTCCCCAGTAAATGCATGGAAACATTTTCTTTTGTTGTGCAGGAAGGGCTGACGAATGGTGCCTCCGTGGTTTGCTCCGATCTGGTAGGTGCGCAACTGTACCTGCCGCAGGAAAACATCTTCAGGCACAATGATGCAGAATCGTTGGCCAACGCGATCCAGAATTATAACTACAATGTAAAAATATGTGAGGACGCTGTCTCGATGAAGAAGCACAGCAAGGCAATAGCAGAGGATATTTACAGAATATGAAAAAAATATTATTGGTCGCCTTTTCCTGCCAGCCCGGCAAAGGCAGCGAACCTGGTGTCGGATGGAATTGGGCTGTACAGGCAGCAAAGACTCAGGACGTGTGGGTCTTGACAAGAAGCAAAATGAAAAAGTATGTAGAGCCAGCCATTCCAGAAGAACTGAAAGATTCTCTGCACTTTCTTTATGCACCGTCATCAAAAAAGTTAAGAAAACTCACGATTTATCTTGAATATCTTGCGTGGCAGCACACCGCATTCCGGTATGCAAAAAAGTATTGCCGAGAAATGCAGTTCGACTACGTTTGGAGCATTACATTCGGAAATATGTTCCTTCCTACATATATGTATAAGCTTGGCCTTCCGTTCATCTGGGGGCCGGTCGGTGGTGCCGAACAGGTCCCAAAACAATATTGGAAAGAGTTCCCGTTCAAGAAACGGTGTGTTCATATGCTGAAATATTGGATGGGACAGCACATAAAACTTCTCCCGTGGATATGGAAGCCTGCAAAGGAGGCTGCGCTCATCATTGCGAGAACACAGGCGACAAAAGAACTGTTCCCACAGGATATGCAGGATAAAGTGCAGGTCCATCTGGAAGCCTGTGTTGATATGGAGAAAGATTTTTGTTTTGACCTAGCTCTGGCGGCGCAGTTAAAAAAGAGCAATGGGATAAATCTCCTTTACACTGGAAGAATCATCGATATAAAAAACATACCGATGCTGGTTTCTATTATGAAGGATATAAAAAAGGACTATCCTGATTGCAGACTGCATATTCTGGGCGATGGTGACGAACGTGCAGAGTCTGAAGATCTGGTAAAAAAGTATGGAATTCAGAACAATGTGGTGTTCTATGGCAATGTTCCAAGAGCGAATCTGCTGAAAGCTGTACAGGAATGTGACGCCTTTGTATTTCCGTCATTAAGAGAAGGCGCACCATGGTCACTGCTTGAGGCAATGGCCTTTGAAAAGCCGATCGTCGCATACGATTTGAATGGAATGCACGACACACTGTCACCGGAAAGTGCGATCCTTGTCAATATTGATGGCAAAACCCCTTCTGAGGCCAAGGACGCATTTTGGGTGGGAATGCAAAAACTACTCTGCATGAGCCAGACAGAAAAGAACAGGATGGGACTGGCGGCACGAAAAAGGCTGGAGACAGTGCATTCGGCAGCCGGTGTAAAAAATTATATACAAACAGTGATTGATAGTATCGTATGAAAAACATTGAAAGCACGGCTTGTGTTATTTTGAACTATAACGACGCCGACACGACGATTTCTCTGGTGAAAAAAATCGAAGATTATAAAAATATTGAGCATATCGTAGTGGTTGACAACTGCTCCGCCGATCATTCTTTGGAGAAATTAGAAAAAATATCGAACGAAAAGGTCGTAGTTTGCCAATCGCCCCGAAATGGTGGATACGGCTTTGGAAACAACATTGGTGTGCAGTATGCAAAAGAGCACTATGGGGCAAAGTACGTTTTGATTGCCAACCCAGATGTTGAATTTGAAGAATCGCTGGTTTCTGTGCTGCAAAATAAAATGCAACAAGACCGGAGTGTAGCAGTGGTATCTGCCAATCAAAGAGGTGTTGATGGGCAACTGAAAAAGTCTGGCTGGCTACTTCCCGAAAAGGTTGAGACCATACTTCATGGAGAGGTGCTGTGTGCGATACTCCTTGATAAGATCGGCGAGCGGAAGCTTGGAGCAACGCCCCAAAGTGGATGGAAATTTGTGGATTGTGTTGCGGGTTCTCTGCTGATGGTCGATGCAGACGTGTTCCTTTCAGTAGGTGGATACGACTCGGAAATGTTTCTCTATTGCGAGGAATCTACTTTGGGGAGAAAAATGATGACGTTGGGAAAGAAAACGGCACTCTATGTTTCAGAAAGCTATCTTCATAACCACAGTGTTACGATTTCCAAAAGCTACAATGTGAAAGGTCAGCGAGAACAGCTTTTGAAGAGTACATTGACATATCTAAAAAAATATTGTGATGCGTCAAAATTCGAAATTCATATGGCAAGCGTGCTATATAAATTCGGCACATTGGAGCTGATGGTAATAAAAGAGATCAAACGTCTTTTCAGGAGGTGAAAACAACCGTGGAAAACGGCAAATATGCTCAAAGAAAGGGATACGGACTCCTGCTGACACTGCTGCTTATTTCGGCACTGCCAAGCTATATTGCTTGGGCATGCTTGGCAGTGATGTTCGGCTTTTATACGTTGAAGAATCTTCGGCATTTCTCGCTTCCGAAAATGCCGGGTGGAATTTGTTATTGGGTGCTTTTTTTAATACTTGTTGCGGTCGGAGCCGGATACTTTAATTCAGCAGAAAGAGGTTATTGGCCATACCTGCGGGATATCATAGATTTTACAAGCCTCTTTTTGTACTGGTTTGCTGCGTCAGAAATTATCCGAACAAACCAGTATGATACGAAAACAGTTTATAAAATAATAGTCTTATATTCCGTCATACTTTCCGCAGGGGGATTGTTGCAGCGTGTTTCCGGATATCAGGGAGCATCTGAGGATTTCAGCTCTTTTGTTGCATCCGGTGGTGTATCCCAATTTACGCTTGCAATCGGGCTTTATTTGAGTCTATTCAAGCCTTCGGTCATAGAAAAATATTATTTTAGCAGATTTCTTGATTTGTTAGCAGATATCGTTCTACTTGGAACGTTTGCGCTGTCTTTTTCAAGAACGACTGTAATGATTTTTCTTTGCCTTGTCATCACGAGCCAGTATGACCGGATGTCGGCAATTATTAAATGTATATTACTGGGTATTGTTGGATTGATCGCTGTTTCCTATCTTCTGCCGAATGTGTGGACATCGTTTATGGATAAAATCATGAACTCAGTAACTGAGATTTCGGCATCAAATAGCTGGTCGGATTATAACATCGTGAACAACTGGCGTGGATTTGAAGTATACAGCGCAAAAAAAGTATTTTCGCAGTACTCGATTTTTGCCCAAGTATTTGGGAAAGGATTCGGATCAACGGTTGATGTCGGAGGCTATGCATACCTTGTGACCTCGGAAGCCGCCTTGCCGTATTTGCATAATGGTTATTACACCACATTAATCAAGGGCGGCATTTGCGGGATGGCTTTAACTATTGGCTATTATTTGACGATGATTCATCGCTATATGAAACTTAATATCTTGAGATATGAAAAGCGTCTGTGTATCGGAATGGTTGCCTCAATGGCAGTTTCTATGGCTGTTATCCATGGCTTTTTCTGGGGCGGGGCACAGTTCGTGGTTTTTTGTATTTTGGGAATGGCAGAAAAAGAGGAAAAAACGTGAAGAAATCATTGACAAGAAACTTTAGCGTTTATATGCTGAAGAATATGGTTTCAATCATAGTACCACTTATAACGATTCCGTATGTATCGCGAATTCTTGGCCCTTCTGGGCTAGGGGACGTTCAGTATACTCAGTCATGGGTTTCCTATTTTTCGCTGATCGCAGGTCTTGGAATATCATCTTATGCTGTAAGAGAAGGTGCCCAAAGGCGCGATGAACCTCAAAAACTGGGTGAGTTCAGTGTTGAAATTGTCACAATCAGTTTTTTGTCGACAACCGTGGCGTATCTCTCTTTTGCAATATTTTTGTGCTTCTTTAAGACTACAGGTGCACAACCTAGTCTTTTTTTAGTGTTCAGCTTACTTATTGGAGCAACAGGACTGAATACGGAATGGATATGCACAGTATTTGAAGACTATGATTATATCTCAAAAAGGTCGATAGCATTTCAACTGCTTTCTGTTGTTCTATTGTTTGTTTTGGTAAAAAAAAGCGGTGATATGGCTGCATATGCGGTTGTTCTGACAATGCCGACAGTTGCGACCTGCCTCCTCAATTGGATATACGGGATAAAAAAGATACGTTGGAAATATAATGCCCAAACGTTTTCAATCAAAAAACACATTAAACCGATTGTTTATATATTTGGTGTGGGCGTTGCCTCAACGATTTATACTTCTTTGGATTCGACGATGCTAGGGTATATCCTTGATTCAGAAGCAGTTGGAATCTATACTGTGGCAAGTAGGCTTACAAAATCGGTTTTATCACTTATAAATGCATCCTGCGTCGTGTTTCTTCCAAGACTGTCTTACTATGCGGGAAAAGACAGAAAGGAATTCCATGCCCTTTCAAGTAAGGTTATCAACGCACTTCTTGCGGTTACAGTTCCGTGTGCAGTAGGAATGTTCATTTTGGCAGAGGAGGCCATTGCCTTTTTTTCAGGAAATGGATTTGAGGCAGCTGTTGTGCCGATGAGAATCCTTACACTCAATTTGTTCTTTTCCGCACTAGATGGTTTTCTTGCGTGGCAGATACTCGTGCCCTTGAACAGGGAGAAGAACCTTCTGGCCGCGACAATTCTTGGAATGATAACAGATGCAGTATTAAATACATTCCTGATTCCTTTGAATGGGGTGGCAGGTGCAGCATATGCCACACTGATAGCAGAAGTATGTGTTTGCGTTGTCAACGTTGCTTCGTGCTACGATTTAGTCCCGTTTAGGGCGATTATAAAGAATATAGTTCAGTGCATCCTTGCGGTTTTGCCCTTCGGCGGAGTGTATAGCATATGTGTCATTGCGGGAGTGGCGGGAATGGCTCGTGTTTTTATTATGGTGATCTGTTGCCTGCTTATATATATCTTTATCCTTTTGCTCATGCGCAATAAGACTTGTATGGATTTATTAAAAGTGATGAAAAATACCATTGCAAAATCTAAATTCTTTAAGTGAAGCGAGGAATACAGAGAATGGCGGAAAGTAACATTTTGAGAATTTCAATTTTAAAAACATTGCAGTTTAACCTGCACTATTTTGGCTTGCGTGGTCTTAAATTTCCAGTCCTGATTTTCAAGAATTTCAGGTTGAATAAGCTGTGCGGAAAGGTCGAACTTCGGGACTGGAGCTTCGGCTCAGTACGCTTGGGTCAGCAAATGGTAGGAATTATTGACGATAAAACTGAAAAAGGAATATGGTCTGTTGGGGGGGGGACAGTATGTTTTAATGGAAAAGTAAAAATCGGCTCAGCTTGTAGGATATGCTGCAACGAAAAGGGTAACATTATATTTGAGGATGGGGTTAATATAACAGGTCGGACAGCTGTTGTAAGCGACAACAGGATAACAATAGGAAAAGATTCTTTGATATCGTGGGACTGCCTTTTAATGGACACCGATTTTCATAAAGTAATATATCAAGGAAAACCAGTTAATAATAGCAAAGTAATATATTTACGCGACCATGTTTGGATTGGTTGCAGATCAACTATTCTAGGCGGAGCAGATGTTTCTGAAAATTCTATTGTAGCAGCTGGAAGCATTTTAACGAAACATTTTGATGAAGAAAATATTCTTCTAGGTGGAAATAACAGAGTCTTAAAGAAAAATGTATTATGGGATAAATAGAATACAAAACTCTGGCAAAGGAGGAAGTTTTCATGGAAAATGCATGTAATAATCAACGTATTCAATACTTTGATTGTGCACGTGGAATTGCAATGATTTTGGTTGTTGCATCACACATCTGGGCCTTTACTGATATAAGATACATTTTATTTGCAACAACGCATAATCCGACATTTTTTCTAGTGAGTGGATGCTTGTTGGTAGGATCATTAACAAATAAAAATCGGGGGGGGGGTACTGTTAAAAAAGGCGGAATCCCTTTTGATACCGTATGTAGTATGGGTTTGTATTTTGGGTAGCATTTCAACATTATCTGATCATAGTTACATAATTGGAAATTTGATTGTTGCAGCTAAAGAACTGTGGTTCTTTCCGACGTTATTTATGTTCGAAGCTATCTTGATACTTTTCGTTGAAGTTTTTAAGAAAAAGAAGTCCGTGACTGGTCTGGGATTAATATTGCTTTTAATGGCATGCTTTATTGCGGTAAAACAGGCTTCAATTGCCAGAAGATTATTCTTTTTTGGACTGGTTGTTTTAGGCTATTGTACACAAAAATACACAGAAAAAACTAGAATGATGTTTGGCTCAGTCAGTGCAGTACTTTATATCTTGTTCATGTTTGTAGCCGGAAGAAAAAATTATTTTACTTCAGCGGATAATCTGACTCCCGGTTATAAGTTGATTTTTGTGTTTGGATTATCATTTTTAGGCGCTTGCACGATTCTTCTTTTATCAAAGTGTCTAGCAAAGACGCAATTTTGCGGATTCTTATGTTTGGTTGGGAAGAACACCTTATATATTTATGTTTTGCATTACGCAGTGTTAAAAATTCTGAATTCTTTGTTGACAAATAAATATTGCTTGCTTTTTATTTGCGTAGTTGTCCCGATAATAATACAATATTTTATAAAAGGAACGCTTATTGATAACTTGCTTTTTAAGCCATATATTGTTTGTCATGAAATGTTAGTGGGTTTAAAAAAGAGTAAATTAAAAGAGGAAGATATATAATGGGAAAATATTTTGGGACTGATGGCTTCCGTGGCGAAGCTGGAATCACGTTGACCGCTGACCACGCATACAAGGTTGGCCGCTTCCTCGGCTGGTACTACAACGCCCTGCGCGAGCGCAATGGCAACAACGAGCCTGCCCGCATCGTCATCGGCAAGGATACCCGCCGCAGCTCCTATATGTTCGAGTATAGTCTGGTTGCTGGCCTGACCGCTTCCGGTGCAGATGCTTACCTGCTTCATGTCACGACCACCCCGTCTGTGGCCTACATCGCCCGTGTGGATGACTTTGATTGCGGCATCATGATCTCTGCCAGCCACAACCCGTACTACGATAACGGCATCAAGCTGATTGACTGCTACGGCGAGAAAATGCCGGAGGAGATCTTGCTGTTAGTCGAGGATTACATTGACGGCAAACTCCATGTATTCGATAAAGACTGGCCGGAGCTGCCTTTTGCTCACCGTGAGCACATCGGCTGCACCGTGGACTATGTGGCTGGCCGCAACCGCTACATGGGCTATCTGATCTCTCTGGGCGTCTATTCCTTCAAGGGCGTGAAGGTCGGTCTGGATTGTGCCAACGGCTCCAGCTGGAATATTGCTAAGTCTGTGTTTGATGCTCTGGGAGCCGATACCTACGTCATCAATGCACAGCCCAACGGTACGAATATCAACAACAATGCTGGATCTACTCACATTGAGGGCTTGCAGAAGTTCGTGGTAGAGAAGGGTCTGGATGTTGGTTTCGCCTATGACGGCGATGCTGATCGTTGCCTGTGTGTGGATGAAAAGGGTAATGTGATCACTGGCGACCATATCCTGTACATCTACGGCTGCTACATGAAGGAGCGCGGCAAGCTGCTGACCAATACCGTCGTTACCACGGTCATGTCCAACTTTGGCCTGTATAAGGCTTTTGATGAGCAGGGCATCGGCTACGCAAAAACCGCTGTGGGCGACAAGTACGTCTATGAGTATATGGCTAAGAACGGCTGCCGTATCGGCGGTGAGCAGAGTGGTCATATTATTTTCAGCAAGTATGCCAGTACCGGTGACGGCATCCTGACCAGCCTGAAGATGATGGAGGTTATGCTGGCCAAAAAGCTGCCCATGAGCAAGCTGGCTGAGCCGCTGAAGATCTACCCGCAGGTGCTGGAAAACGTTCGTGTCACTGATAAAAAAGCTGCACAGGATGACGAAGCAGTTCAGGCAGCAGTCAAGGCCGTAGCCGAGGCACTGGGTGACACTGGTCGTATCCTTGTCCGTGAGTCCGGCACGGAGCCGGTTGTGCGTGTGATGGTCGAAGCTCCCGACCACGACACCTGCCAGAAGTATGTGTCTCAGGTCGTGGAGACTATCAAGAGCAGAGGCTACGGGGTTTGAGTGCAAACCTGAAACGAGGATGCGGAATCCTGCTGATTGTAATTGTGGTTCTTCTTTTCATCTTATCATTGCAACCAGATGCTGATGCTGATTGCGATGCAGGATGAATGCGAATCTCTTCTGACAATTTAAAACAATGAGGTAAACATTTTTCGTCGATATGCAATAACAAAGATTGAAAGGATTTTGTAGAATGAGTCCAGTTCGATATTTCATGGATAATAATAATTTTGAAAATCGTCGCAATTGTGTACAGAAAATACGAAATGACTGGACAGCGTTAAGAGAAGCTCTTAAAAGTAAACAGCTGTATTATTATGAAACAGAGAAAGCGTTGCAATATAGTTTTCTAAAAGTGTTTGACTCCCATCTCGAACTGTCGGGATGCCAAAGAGAAGTTAATATGACTTTCATGCAGTTGCGTAATTTCACCTTAGGACGTGCAGCGATTCTTAGAAGCGGAGAAACCGCAACGCTTAATCGGTTTATTCCAGATAGACAATATATAAACTCACCAAATCGTTTTAGCCCTGAAGGCATAGAGTGGCTTTATTTGGCAATAGGCACGGATGAGGCAGCTGTAGTTGAGACAACTAAGGCTGAAATTCGTGCTGCTGCAGGTGACCGCTTTTCGTATTGTCCGTTTAAACTTAGTGATAGTATTAATTACAGAAAGGTAATAGATTTGACGGTTGCAGATAATAGCACGTATGAACAGCTGGATGAACTTGTGGATACTACCACACATGAACTATCCTGCAGAGCAAGGAGCGCTGTAAGAAAAGATTTGGAAAAGCTTTTAATTAATACATATTGTAAACTCTTATCAGACTATATATTTGAGCCAGTCGAATCTGTGGACGGCGATATTATGTATGCACCGTTCCAAACGATGGCGCAGTATTTTAAGAGAAAAGGATATATCGGAATAATATATAAAAGCACGCGGTATTCTGGAGGAAAGAATCTAGTGTTGTTTGATAAGAATTACGCTCAACCGATAGGTCCCATTAGGGAGTATATTATATAAACCTTCAAATCGATATAAGTAGGATAAACAATGGATAATAAGGTGTGGCTCACGGACGAGCAAATTGAGGCTATTGTCAGCATCCTTACAAAACAGTGCGATAGAATAGAAGACCGCAATCAAAACTCAAACGTAGAATATCCAGATCTTTACGATGAATTATACTATACTGGTCGGAGACACAGTGATACTGGTGCGGTATATGCCGGATTCACAGAAACGACAGAAATCCCGGGTATGAAAGTTTACAGAATTAAATATGGCCATGGCCTTTGGCAGCCTGAATTACATAGCGATACAGCAGTTATTCAGTTATATAATTCCGGAGCAGGAAAAATATTGGAGTCAAGCGAAATAAGGAATAAGTGTAAACAATATAATTACGTTGGCTCACAGAAAAAATATGGGGCCATCCAATTTTGGACAAGCCCCAAAGGACATCTTACAAAAGCAGAACTTGTTGAGTTCGACGAAAAAGGCAGTGAGGTGAACAGAACGTCCCTCTATAAATATAATGCAGAAGCGATACCCTTTGTTGCATGAGTCAAATATTCTTCAGTATGATTCACCTGTGCTCAGCAGTGAAAAACCCCCAAAAATATAATGCGGCAGTAGAGCTCATGAGAAAAGCTACCCAATAAGGAACGTGTTCTGTATGCACCACAAATTAGATATCCATCCCAACCCGACGGATGTGCTCTATGTCAATGAGCTGTCATTGGCTGGAAAAACACCCTACGAAACAAAACAGGATATGGACAAAGCCCTCACCGGAAGGACAAAGTCAAATGGTGAAATCCTCCCGGACGACAATGTGCGGATCTATGTGCCGATGGATCTGAATGCCGACATTATTATGTGGCAGCTATATTCGTTGCATAGCACACTCGGCTATTCAACAGAGAAGAATGAATCCGCCTATTGTTCCGTGTCGGAAAAGCTATCTCGCAACGGGAAACCTACGATCAAGTGTGGACAGCAAGAAACCTAGAGGACACTGTGCAGAAAGAAGATGGCGGTGTGCGGCACAGCAATCAGGGCATCGAACTTGCAAAGCAAATCGTGAAGTATCTGGAAGATATCGAGGGTACTGCCG
>OHKV01000536.1_pt1 | contig 20765 bp, 18 predicted proteins | sample 1568951 | NCBI WGS metagenome assembly OHKV01 (sample SAMEA3879528, study PRJEB24766) | human gut metagenome | biome: human-associated habitat; feature: feces | place: USA | collected 1985/1987
TTTTAATCTCTGACCTTAAAGTTTTGAGAGTTTAAAGAACGGAAGTATAAGGAGTTCAGATACTACTCGCCTGAAATGGGGATATATATTTCTTCTGACCCGATTGGGCTGGCGGGCGGATTTAATACATACGCTTATGTGAAAGATACTAATACTTGGGTTGATGTTTTAGGTCTAAGTGGAGAGCTTGTATATCAACTTATCAGAGATAATAAGGTAGTTTATTATGGTATTACAAGCAGAACTGCCTTAGAACGTATGGCAGAACACGGCAAAACAAAAGTGTTCGACAATATGGAAATATTGGCTGACGGACTTACACACGACCAAGCTCGCTCTATTGAAGGGGCTTTGATAAGACAACGTTTGAAGGAAAGAGCTGACGATTGGTCAGACTTTGATTCGATTAAAGCCAGATTAGATAAATCAGGATTAGATAATAGAAACAGAGGTCGAATAAAAGAACGCTGGACATCGGAAAATCCGTTAGACGATTTACGAGATAAAATATACAAAAAACCAAAGAAAGTAAAAGTAGGCTGTAAATCTTAAAACAAATAAAAAATGAAAATATTTAGCACAGCACCCGATGGAAATGAAATGGCTGATATGGCAAATGCACGCTACTTTAATTTGGCTATAAAACAAATTGAAGAAAATGCAGAATGGTTAAAAACAGCAAATAAACCAACGCAAGCTCTTTTAGCACATATTGAAATACTAATTATGCTTGCAAAAAGATTTCCAATCGATGCAAATTTGAGCATCAAAAAAGACAAAGTAAAAGAATGGAAAAATACGTTTAACGATTGGTTTGAACGTGTTGGTAATAAAATACCTGCAAAGTACAGGGACGGTATAAAAGCCAATGGCGATGAACTCTTTAAACAATTGGAACAATATGGACACTAATAATTTTAATGAGTTAATAAAACCATTCTTTTGGATCGAACACGAAAATAGTGTTTCGGTATGTTTGAATGTTGGAGAATACAAAGCAGAAATTTTCCAAGCAAGAGAAGATGAGGGCTTTGAGGGCAACGGTTATGATTGGGGGGCTTTAGCAAAAGTATTTTTGGAAGAACAAAAAACTGAACTAATAGAAATCATAAAGTTTGACCCCGAAGCAGATATGTTTTGTGTTTATTCATCTAATCCAGATGCTCTAAAATCTTTTATAATTGCATTTAAAGAAACCTGCGAAAACGAAACTTTAATACAAGATTTATTTTTAAGAGCAGAATTAGATTAAAAAAACACATCTTTATACAAACAAAAGAACGCTTCAAATGGAGTGGTTTTTTGTTGCAAAAGAAAAAAGGAGTAAAAAAACAGGGACTGACCGCCTCTTACAAAAAAAGTTATCAACAGGTATTTTGTTTGTTTTCCCTCTTTTCTTCTGATGGTTTTAAGGGATTTTTTCGGTTCTATAAACGGGATTTTATTTCATTGAAAAAACATGTCAAAACAGCGTTCTGCTTTTATAGGGTTGCCACATTCCCTTTTATCCGATTACAGGAAAGCCCCGATAAAGAAAGCCCCTCTGTTCCTGCGGAGCGTGAAAGAAAGTAATCCCCTTGTTTTCAAGTCGTTTTAAATTACTACCTTTGCGTACAAATTATTGGAATGACATGGCGACAAATGGAGAAATAACAAAAGGAATCAGCACCCTTTACGACACGATTAACCGGATAATCGAAGAGGCACGTGCTGCGGTTTACCGCACCGCCAATATTACGATGGTCAGGGCATACTGGCATATCGGCAGAGTAATCGTCGAAGAAGAACAAAAGGGAAAAGAAAGGGCGGAATATGGCAAACAGGTTCTCAAACAATTATCCCAAAAACTGACTAAAAAACACGGTCGTGGCTTTGATGAAAGTAACCTGCGCCACATGCGTAACTTTTACCTCGTTTATCCAAAATGTGACGCACTGCGTCCTGAATTGAGTTGGACGCATTACCGCCTGCTTTTAAAGGTAGGGAACGGGCAGGCAAGGCTGTTTTACATGCAGGAAACCATAGATTGCAACTGGAGTACGAGAACGCTTGAACGGCAAATCGGCAACCTCTATTACGAACGGATGCTTATGAGCCACAATACCCAAATAGTCAAGGATGAAGCTGCCGAAAAAGAAATCAGGCAAGAGCCGAAAGACATTATCAAAGACCCTTATGTACTGGAATTTTTAGGCTTAAAGGATAATACGGACTTTAGGGAGAATGAACTGGAACAGGCAATTATAGATAAGTTGCAGAACTTCTTGCAGGAATTAGGCAAGGGCTTCGCTTTTGTGGGGCGCCAGTACCGACTTACCACCGACACGGGCAAACACTTTTATGCGGACTTGGTATTTTATAACTATATACTCAAATTCTTTTTAATCATAGACTTGAAAGCCGAACCGCTTACCCATCAGGATATCGGGCAGATGGATATGTATGTACGCTATTTTGAGGAAAAGATGCGGCAGGAAACCGATAATCCGACAATCGGGCTTATCCTATGTACCGAAAAAGACAAGACCATTGTAAAATATAGCCTGCTCAATGACAGCAACCAGATTTTTGCATCCAAATACATGCTTTATCTGCCGACAGAACAGGAACTCAAAAAAGAGATAGAACGACAACGGGTACAGATAGAGCAAGAAAGGAAACTGAATCAATAAAGAGCAAAACTCCTTGTCTTGCAGAAAAGAAAGCCCCCAAATAGAATTAGTCATGCAAGAACATGTCTTAATGAACGAACCATGGATAGGGCATGTTCTTTGGGGCTATCTGTAACGTATGAAAGCCCCCAATCACAAAAATAGAATCAGTAAATTTAAAAGTGTCAATTTTTGGCAGGGGTAATCTCTATTTATCCCCTTCTTTTGATGTCACGCATTTTTGTTAAAAGAAATACTTCTTGTACTTATCCTTATAGACCGACCTCTGAGTTGTTCAATAGCTTCATACCTGTTCCCTCCTTTAAATGGGTTGAATAAAGGAAATCCCTATAAAGAAAGCCCCAATCATCAGATTATAAAAAAAAGAGAAAAACGGACAAATATACATGAAAAACGAAGCATGACCCAATCCCTTAAAACCATCAGAAGAAAAGAGGGAAATGGTTGTCAGTCATCCCCTTGTGTTAATAACTTCATTTTCATTTCTCGTATAATCTGTGTTATTTCGTGCCTGACATTTAAACAATTACAGCATGAAGAATTTACAGATTACAAACTCCCGTTTCATCACCTATACGGATGACCTGTTAACGGTTGATGTGCTGGGCGGAGTGGATTTGTCGCAAGTGGAACGCATGGTTTGCACGCTCCGCATCACGTACAATGACTATCCGCCGCAGCGCACCACATTGGATTTATACAATGACAACCAAACCGACAAACTTCAAAGAACCCTTTGTGATAAATGGGGGCTGAAACTCCTCGAAGCCAGCCGCAGCCTTTATACCCTTACCTTGCAGTTGGAAGAATACCGCCTGCAACAGTTACGTTACACGGGCAAATCCCCGCAACAGGCTTTTTCTCCGAGCGAGGAAGACAGACGCAAAGCGGTACGTTTTCTTTCGGAAAAGAACCTGTCGGGCAGTCTGATGGAGCAACTGAACACCATCGGCATTTTGGGTGAAGACCGTAACGCCCTTATCCTGTTCTTGGCGTTGGCGTCGCACAAGTCGGCCAATCCCTTTTCGGTTTTGTGTCTGGCAAAATCGGGTATCGGTAAAAGTTATATCCTGCAAAAGCTCTCGGAGTGTATGCCCGACGGTTCGTTCTCGTTCCACAGCCGTATATCGGCAAACGCCCTGTACTACTTCGACAGCGGGGATATTAACGGCAAAGCCCTTTTTATCGAAGATTTGGAATGGACGACACAGATGTTGCAACCGCTGGCAACGCTCCAGACGCAGGGGCGGCTGGTAAATACACGTGCCACCAAGGACAAAGACGGAATGCTCCATTCCACCACCTTTGAAGTGATAGCCAAACTCTGTCTGATAGCCTGTGCCTACTCGGACAAAAATCTTGAAGAACTCGGATTGCCGTTTCTCTGCCTGCACCTGAACCACAGTCCCGCCCAAGACCTTGCCGTTATGGAGTATCAGAAGAAGTGCAGGGCGGGACAGATAAGAACCGAAGATATTGCCCGAGCCCAGCACCTTTTAAAATGCGTGATTGCCTCGCTGCAAAACATCAGTGTTGTCAATCCGTATGCCACATTGATAAACCTGCCTCAAGATATAGCCTATCCCCGCAAATCGCTGTTGCTACTCCTTAACTTTATCGAAGCGATCACTTTCTTTTTCCAATACCAAAGGGAACGGCTGACCGACACCGATACAGGAGAGATATTTATCCGCACCCATCCGCAGGATATTGAAATGGCGTTTGCCCTGCTCAAAAACACGCTGTTCAGGCGGGCTGATGAACTGAGCACGTCCGTAAGAGGCTTTTACAAGTGGCTTACGGAGTATCTGCAACAGGCAAAGACCACACAGTTCACCGCTTTGGATATACGCAAGACCAAACCGATACACCCCCGCACGCTGAACCGCTATTTGCAGGAGTTAAAGCTGTTTTCATACATCCAAGTGGCAGGCGGAAACAAGCACAGGGAGGGATTTATTTACAAACTTACGGACTTCGGAAATCAAAAGGAGGTGCAGGGACGTATCGAACAGGAGATGCAAGCCACTTTAAAAGATGTCTGGAATGCTTACCGTAAAGAACAGAATCCGCCGACAGAACCCGAGCAAAAAGCAGAATCCGAACAAGAACCGTCAACGGGATTAAGTGCGGAATCACCGCAAAAGCCCTCAAAGCGTAAACGCATTGACGACAAAGAGGAATATACCCTTAAATTGCTTTTGGAACTTGAAGCCCGAAGTCCTGACCGGGAATATATTCCAGCCGATTTTACCACCCTGACAGGCAGAAGTCAAATCACCGAAGCCCGCTATTTAAAACGTCTTTGGCAGCAGGGAAAACTCAAACGGGAATGGAAAAACCGACAGTATTATTATACCCTCGCTGCGACAGGCAGTAAGACAGTAAGCCAATCCCCGATGACCGACCCGCAAACCGCTTTATAACAAGCCTTTGGGAGTAGGACGACACAAAAAAAGAAATTTATGAATGAAAAGATGCAACCCAAGAGAATGGAAGATTTTAAAAACTATTTACAGCAGCAAGACAAAAGCCCTGTAACGATAAAAGAATACGCAAGACAAGTCAGTCTTTTTATATCGTGGTACGGCGACCAAGATACGATAAACGTACAGAAGAAAGACATTTTAAACTATTTAAGCTACCTAAAACACCATAAGAACCATCAAGCCGTAAGCAGTAATCACGGACTTATCGCCCTGCGACATTACTTTGACTGTCTTGTCGGGCAGGGGATTATCTGTCTTAATCCCACCGCACTCATCAAACTGCGGGGAGTTAAAAAACGGCGTTTGCATTACATCTACACTCCTGAAGAACTGACCGAACTTGCCGACAGCTATTATCAGCTCTATGTAAAAGCGGCGGAAGAAAAATCCTTGTCGGGCATACGTCCAACCCTTTATAAAGAGAGCTGTCACACCAAAACCCGTAACCATGTGATGTTGCTGTTCTTTATACATCAGGGCTTGACCACAAGGGAAGTGTTACATCTACAAACCGAAGATATAGACCTGTACAAAGCCACCGTAACGGTACAGACCACCACAAGAGGCAGGGACAGAATCCTGCCGTTGCACGCCACGCAAACAGGTACGCTGATACGTTACATGAACGGGATACGTCCCCTGCTGACGGGCAAGAGCCAAAGCGGCACATTGTTTTTGCCTGTGCGACAGGATAACAGTGAAAAACACGCCACACGGGCATTGATACAGCTTACGACAGCACTCAAACGTATAGACAGGCACTTTGTCTCCCTCGCACAGATAAGGGCTTCACTTATCACATATTGGATAAGGACATACGGACTGCGTAAAGCCCAATATATGGCGGGGCATAAAAGTATCATCAGTACGGAGGAGTATCTGCCCAACCACATTGAAGAACTGGCGGAAGACATCACAAAATTTAATCCGTTCTAAAACAATGAACACGCATTTTAAGGCAATACACGAACAGTACGTTTTTTGGTTGGATACGTTGGGATTTGCTACCGAAACGGTATGTAACTACGGTTATAGGGTAACAGATTTTTTTCTATGGCTTGAAAGCAAAGACATTACCCACATTGTTCAAGCCGAACAAAAGCACATCAACGATTTTTTTGACTGCCAACAGACCCGCCCCAATACCAAGTTTAAGGGCAGAACGTTAAGTGCTTCCTATCTGAACGATTATTTTACCGCCATAGACAAGTTGTGCGAGTTTCTGCACCAAATGGGAGCACGGACATCGCTTGTTCCCACCAACCGCCGTATTACCATAGACGAATCCCAAAGGATACGCCGAATAGAACCTTTTACGGTGGAAGAGATAAAAATGCTGCAAGAGGCTATCAACCACCTGTACCCGCATTTAGACCACGAACACAGGCAACTCAAACAGGAGCAGTTGAAGTTGGTTTTTGTACTTTTCTACGCCTGCGGATTGCGTTTAAGCGAGGGATACAACCTTACGCCCGCAGAAATAGACTTCAATAGAAAAACGATTTTTATACGGCAGGGCAAAGGCTACAAGGACAGGATAGTACCGATGAGCGACAATGTGTACAAAGCCTTGCAGCACTATATTTACAACTTCCGCAATCAAATCAGGTGCGGGCATGACCGCCTTTTTGTGCAGAAGAAAATAACCCTGTCGGTGGATTTGCACTATTTACATCAGCAATGCGATAACGAAGAGATTAAACGCAAGCGGCTACACTTCCATGTTTTACGCCACTCCATAGCTACACATCTGTTACAGAACGGCATGAGCGTGGAGAATATCGCTCGATTTTTGGGACACGGCTGTTTGGAAAGCACACAGATTTATACGCATATCATAAACCGATAATCCGACTTTTTTATTACCTTTGTCCGCAGGAAGCTGTTTTTGGCTTTTTGCGGATTTTTTGTGTTCTTTGAGTTTGTTTTGGACTGTGAGGCAGTGTGGGAACTGTTTTTTTAATCTCTGACCTTAAAGTTTTGAGAGTTTAAAGAACGGAAGTATAAGGAGTATAATGACATACCTAAGTTACTTAAGGAAAGTTGGGCATCGTATGCAGGTTGGTATATGGGTGAACTGTATTATTCCGTTCAACGATTGCTACCTATACCCTTTGAGGATGATATAACGAGGCAAGCCCGGCAAAGTTGGCACCCTGCCATGGCGAATCCATACTATTACTACTCACCGCTGTTTGTAGATTTACGGGATAATTACAACCAGTGTGAACGCCTTAATAATAGCCGCTACGCCAATGACGCGATTAAAAATGTACCTTATAGCTTAATAAACAAGCTGGCTCGGGAGTCCAGTTGGACTGGAGTCAAGAAGGTGCTTCGCGAACACATTTCAAGCGGGTATTACACAGAAACTCAGCTGAACGATTTCCTTGTGCAATGGGACAAATATTTCGCAGCCAATCCGTTATAAAATTCAAATTATGAAAAAACTATTATTTAGCGTATTGGTCGCATTATCGCTGGTTTGCTGTACGACAGGTTGTAGCCAAGAGGAAATCGAGTACTTAAATTGGACCCATTTTGCATGGTTCAATAACAGCGATTATCCTGTTATGCTCTCTGTCCAAAATACCCGGAACGAGTTCATATTCCAGCATGAAAGAATAGAGCCGGGGAGAAAGTTCGAAATAGTGGAGTATAGTGAATTGTCGGAGCATTTTCCGCCTCCGTCGGAATACGTCTGGGCTGCCACAGTTGCCTTTGAAGATGGCACAGAGGTGTATTACGGAGGAGACAGGGAATCCGTATCCGACAAGTACGACTCCAGGTACGATCCCACGCTTGACGATAACTATGTATCCAAAATACTGCAGAGTAAGGCACCCAGAATCCGGTGGACTTACACCTTCACCAATGCCGACTACGATGCGGCCGTAGCGCAGCAGCCGGTGGAATAAGAAGGTCTCCGAAGTCAAAAATACCTCCGTCCGAGTTTTGATGACGACGGTACCGGCCTTTATCCGCACGATGTAATTAAAAATGTACCTTATTCCATTCTAAAAGAAATTGCTACGAATGCGGAAGATTGGGTTACGGTGAAAAAGATCCTTCGGACATATATTTCGCAGGGATATTATACAGAGGCACAGTTGGGGTATCTTTTAGCCGATTGGGACGAATTTTTTGCAAGAAATCCTTCTTAATTGTTAAGTTATGAAAAAAATATTATTTTGTATATTGGCAACGTTGCCGCTGGCGTATTGTATGACGGGATGTAGCAACGATACAGACTACGGAGGCTTTAGCTACTTTATCTGGGCCAATGACAGCGACCACCGGATTACGCTCTCCGTGGCACGCGAGTACGGTGAGTTGGTAATCGAAAACGAAATCATAGAGCCGGGCGAGAGTTTTGAGAGCGGATGGGGCAATAGCATACTGTCCACCTCCGTCGAGCTATATCCGGTATGTGGAAGTTGTCTTTGAGGATGGGACTAAAGCGATTTATATCAAGGGGTATCAGCCGCCGCGCGATTCCGATTATTATTCGAGGCAGGACCCTACCATTGATTGGAATTATGAGGAGGAGGTAACGGCATCTCACGCGGTCAGAACCCGTTGGACCTATACTTTTACCAATGCCGACTACGATGCGGCGGTGGCGCAGCAATTCGCTGAATAGGAGTTGCCGGTCGTGGTTATAAAAATCCTCCCGAACCGATTGGTTCGGGAGGATTTCGTCGCATGTATATCGTTTTATGCCTCTTTGAGAGCCGCATGCGCTGCCGCCAGGCGTGCGATGGGCACGCGGAACGGAGAGCAGCTCACGTAGTTCAGACCTGCGAAGTGGCAGAACTCCACCGACGAAGGTTCGCCGCCGTGTTCGCCGCAGATGCCCAGCTTGATGTCCGGGCGGGTGGAGCGGCCAAGTTCCACGGCAATCTTCATGAGCTTGCCGACGCCTTCCTGGTCGATGGAAGCAAAGACGTTTTTCTTGATGATTTCCAGTTCCTGGTACTGCGGCAGGAAGGAGCCGGAGTCGTCGCGGCTCATGCCCAGGCCCGTCTGGGTCAGGTCATTGGTACCGAAGGAGAAGAACTGGGCGGTTTCCGCGATTTCGTCGGCCGTGACGGCGGCGCGCGGGATTTCGATCATAGTGCCCACGAGGTAGTCCACCTTGGCGCCCTTTTCCTCGAACACCTGCTGGGCCACCTTGTCGATGATGGCTTTCTGGATGTCCAGTTCCTTCTTGAAGGCCACCAGGGGAACCATGATTTCAGGCACCACGGCAAAGCCTTCTTCCTGGGAGACTTCCACAGCGGCTTCAAAGATGGCGCGGGCCTGCATTTCCGTGATTTCCGGATAGGCGATGCCGAGGCGGCAGCCGCGGTGGCCGAGCATCGGGTTGTGCTCGCTCAGACTGTTTACTCGATGCTGGATTTCCTGTACGGAAACGCCCATCTCTTTGGCCATGGCCTCCTGTCCGGCAAGGTCGTGGGGCACAAACTCATGGAGAGGAGGATCAAGCAGACGTATGTTTACAGGATATCCGTCCATTGCCTTCAGTATGCCGTAGAAATCCTGCTTCTGATATGGCAACAGTTTCTCAAGAGCCTTTTCACGGCCTTCCACTGTATCTGCCAAAATCATTTCACGCATGGCCTTGATCTTCTCGTTCTCAAAGAACATGTGTTCCGTACGGCAGAGACCTATGCCGACAGCTCCGAAGTTGCGTGCCACCTCAGCGTCGTGGGGTGTATCGGCGTTGGTGCGTACAACCAGCTTGGTGTATTTGTTGCACAGTTCCATCAGTGCAGCAAAGTCGCCGGTAACCTCTGCGGGCTTTGTCTTCACCTCGCCATAGTATACCTCGCCGGTTGAGCCGTTGAGTGAAAGATAGTCGCCTTCTTTCAATACCACGCCGTCAATCTCTACCGTGCGCGCCTTGTAATCAACATTGATAGCACCTGCACCCGACACACAGCACTTGCCCATGCCGCGCGCCACCACTGCAGCATGTGACGTCATGCCGCCACGTGCCGTAAGGATGCCTTCGGCGGCCGACATTCCTGCCAAGTCTTCGGGGCTTGTCTCGATTCTTACCATCACCACCTGGTGACCGTTGGCATGCCATTCTTCAGCATCGTCGGCAAAGAATACAATCTGTCCGCAGGCAGCACCCGGCGATGCAGGCAGTCCGCGGGTAAGCACGCGAGCCTTCTTCTGAGCCTCCTTGTCGAACACCGGGTGGAGCAGCTCGTCGAGCTTGTTGGGCTCGCAACGCAACAATGCAGTTTTCTCGTCAATCTCGCCCTCGCGCAGCAAGTCCATGGCAATCTTCACCATGGCCGTACCGGTGCGCTTGCCGTTTCGGGTCTGCAAGAACCACAGCTTGCCTTCCTGCACGGTGAACTCCATGTCCTGCATGTCATGGTAATGCTTCTCCAATTTGTCCTGGAGAGCGTTGAGCTGTGCAAAAATCTCGGGCATGGCCTCTTCCATCGACGGATACTTGCTTGCCCTGACCGACTCATCGATGCCCTGCTGCGTAGCCCAGCGACGTGAGCCCTCCTTGGTAATCTGCTGCGGAGTGCGTATTCCTGCCACAACGTCCTCACCCTGTGCGTTGACCAGATACTCGCCGTTGAATATGTTCTCGCCAGTGGCGGCATCGCGGCTGAAACAAACGCCGGTTGCAGAGGTGTTGCCCATGTTTCCGAACACCATGGCCATGACAGTAACAGCCGTACCCCACTCTGCAGGTATACCCTCCATCTTGCGATAAAGAATGGCGCGCTCATTCATCCAAGAGTCGAACACTGCACAGATGGCGCCCCAGAGCTGCTCCATCGGGTCTGTCGGGAAATCCTTGCCCGTCTGCTCCTTTATGGCAGTCTTGAACAGCTTGACAAGCTGCTTGAGCTCATCAACATTCATCTCGTTGTCAAGCGTAATGCCGCGCTGGGCCTTCACCTTTTGTATAATAGCCTCAAACGGGTCGATGTCTTCCTTGTTTACCGGCTTCATGCCAAGCACAACGTCGCCATACATTTGCACAAAGCGGCGGTAGCTGTCGTAAGCGAAACGCTCGTTGCCGGTCTTCTTGGCCAATCCTTCAACAACGTCATCGTTGAGACCGAGGTTAAGGATGGTGTCCATCATGCCCGGCATGGATGCCCGGGCGCCAGAGCGCACGCTGACGAGAAGCGGGTTGTCCACGTCGCCAAACTTGCTGTTCATGAGGTTTTCGATATGGCTGACGGCCTTGGCTACATCGTCTTTGAGCAAAGCCACTACATCGTCCTTACCTTTCTCAAAATATTCATTGCACACATCGGTAGTGATTGTAAATCCGGGAGGTACAGGTACGCCGATGAGGTTCATTTCGGCCAGGTTTGCTCCCTTACCTCCAAGCAGATTCCTCATATCTGCCCTACCCTCAGCTTTACCGTTGCCGAAGGTATAAACTCTTTTTTCATTCATAAGTTAGTTTTGTTTATGATTGACATTTTACAATTTGTAATTCGTTTTGCAAATATAAATGATTTATCATTATGTAGCAAGAAAATGCAAGAAAAAATTGATGTGTGGAGTTTACATTTCAACATTTTCGCCATGCGTGAGCGTTTTTCCCGCGGGTATGGCTTGGCATCAGCCAGTGAAAATTATCCTTACAACATACTGTCGCCAACGGCTCCATGGCCTCCTTCTGCCGGGCCGTTGGACCAATATGGCCCATTTTGAAGTGAGAAACGGGCCGTTTTAAGCGACAATTCGGTCCGTTTCGGGCTGCAATACGGCCCAAATGGCAAGGCGCTGATTTACAGTCCGATTACCCGCAGAGGCATCAATACGGAAATATACGTACACTGCACCCCGGTGCCACCGGCCGGCCAGCGGGTGGAAAACCCAGTGGCTGCGGCGCATGGGGGCATAAATATTTTGCTTTTTTGCCCGGCACAGGGTGCAAATGTGGCCCAGAATTTGTAACTTTGCACGCCAAAACATAAATTGAGATGAGCAGAAAGAAAAAACCATTCCCAATACTTGAAAATGTCACCATCACCGATGTGGCAGCCGAAGGCAAGTCGATGGCCCGCGTCAACGACCTTGTCGTTTTCGTGCCTTTCACCGTTCCGGGCGACATTGTTGACCTCCAGATAAAGAAAAAGAAACACAATTACTGCGAAGCAGAGGTGGCTCGGTTTGTGGAATACAGTCAGTTGCGCGCAAAGCCCATGTGCGAGCATTTCGGCGTATGTGGCGGATGCAAGTGGCAAAACCTGCCTTACGAGGAGCAGTTGCGGTTCAAGCAGAAGCAGGTTTTCGACCAGTTGTCGAGGATTGGGAAGGTTGAACTGCCCGAGTTCCGCCCCATCCTCGGCTCGGCCCAGACATCGGAGTATCGCAACAAACTTGAGTTTGGCTGTTCCAACAAGCGCTGGCTGACCAAAGAGCAGATTGAATCTGGATTCAAGTATGACAACATGAACGGCATTGGCTTCCACATCACCGGGGCGTTCGACAAAATACTGCCCATCGAGAAGTGCTGGCTGATGGACGACACCCACAACAAGATAAGGAATGAGATACGCGACTATGCCTTTGCCACAGGCATGTCGTTTTTCGACTTGCGCGCCCAGAAGGGACTGCTGCGCGACATCATCATCCGAAACTCAAACTCGGGCGAATGGATGGTGATAGTCCAGTTCCACTACGATGAGCCGGGTGACGAAGAGCGCGCGCTGGCATTGCTCAAGCACATCGGCGACGCGTTCCCGCAGATAACGTCGCTCTTATATGTCAACAACCAGAAATGCAATGACACCATCGGCGACCAGGAGGTTATGGTGTATAAAGGCGAATACCACATCATTGAGAAAATGGAAGACCTGAGGTTTAAGGTTGGCCCCAAGAGCTTTTACCAGACCAACACCGAACAGGCCTACCACCTTTACTGCGTGGCCCGCGACTTTGCCTCGCTCACGGGCAACGAACTGGTCTACGACCTGTATACCGGCACCGGAACTATAGCCAACTTCGTTGCAGGGCGTGCGCGCCAGGTCATCGGAATAGAATATGTGCCCGAAGCCATTGAGGACGCCAAGGTCAACTCCGGGCTTAACGGCATATCCAACACGTTGTTCTATGCAGGCGACATGAAGGACATTCTCACCGACGACTTTATATCTGCCCACGGCAAACCCGACGTGATAATAACCGACCCGCCTCGCGCAGGAATGCACCAGGACGTGGTCAACACCATTCTCAATGCAGCCCCCGACCGCATTGTATACGTCAGTTGCAACCCTGCCACACAGGCACGCGACCTCGGGTTGCTCGACGCAAGCTACAAGGTGGCTGCCGTGCAGCCGGTAGACATGTTTCCGCATACACCGCACGTAGAGAACGTGGTGCTGCTCAAGCGCCGTTGAGCGGCACCGGGGCGGGCATGCTGCGCATTGAATGTTTCAATATCACTAAATAATACATTATTATGAAAAAGACCTTTTGGGCCGTTGCTGTGCTTGCTTCGGCCTCGCTGGTTGCGCATGCCGGCAAAAGTGTTACGCCCATAGCCGACAAGCCAAAGTTCAGTGGATATATCATTGGACAGTACCAAGCCAATTTTCAGGAAAACAACAGCAATACCTTCAACATCCGAATGGCCCGCGTCTCGGTGGGAGGCCATCTGTTGGGTGAGTTTGAATACAAAGTACAGGGGCAAATAAACGGCAACACGTCAACTCTGGGCGAGAGTCCGCGCATCGTGGATTTGTTTGTGGAATGGCAACGATACGACTTCGCGCGAATCAAAATTGGCCAGTTTAAGCGTCCTTTCACGTTTGAAAACCCCATGCATCCTGTAGACCAAGGGTTCATGGGCTACTCGCAAAACGTGCAGCGGCTGTCGGGATTCAACGACCGCACGGGCGAACAGGCAAGCAACGGGCGCGACATCGGCATACAGCTGCAGGGCGATTTCCTGCCATGCGGCAACGGACGGAAGCTGTTGCACTATCAGGTTGGTGTGTTCAACGGGCAGGGCATTAACACCAAAGATGTAGACAACCGCAAGGATATAATAGGCGGCGTATGGGTGGCACCCGCAAAAGGGCTGCGCATTGGGGCGTTCGGCTGGGCCGGCTCGCACGCACGCAAGGGCCACTGGACCGACGGCGCCGGCAACGAGCACCTGGGCACGGTGAGCCTGGGGCAATACCGCTATGCCATAAGCGCCGAATACAAGGACGAAGACTGGCAGATACGCTCTGAATACATACACAGCACGGGCTACGGATTCAAGACCACAAAGCAAAGCGGAGACGATGCGGCTGACGCAACGGTCAACTATGCCCAGGGAAACAAGGCTGACGGTGTTTATGCGCTGTGCATAGCACCAATCATCAGGCAAAAACTGAGGGCCAAGGCGCGTTATGACATGTATAGAAAATCGGGGTCGTGGGCCGACAGCCGCACGCAATATGAGGTTGGACTGAACTATCTGTTCTGCAAAAACCTTGAGTTGCAAGCCGAATACGCCTTCATCAACGACCGCAGCCTGGCCAAACACAATTACAGCATGCTCGACGTAGAACTCAGCGTTAGGTTCTGAAACACTGCGGACAGACCGTCTCAAACCGGTAAATATGCCGCTGAATGTTTGTCTACCTATATATTATTAGCAACAAAACGCTTGCATACCCCGCACGGCATCTTGCTTGGTGGCATGCATCTAAGCCGTAAGTAATGCAACAGACATAGGCGACAACAAATCAGAATGCCTGTAGGCATGCCATCATTTGGGGGATTGACTGTTGGTTTGGGGCGATTTTCAGAGCGCAACCGCATGGCCACCGCGCGAAAGGCATTTGCCTATGGCTGTGCAATCCTGCCTTGATTACAACGCAAGCATGCAATAATCAACACAAAAAGACCGCACGCCGCTTCAACAATACAGCTGTAAGCAGCATGCGGTCAATTGGTTATATGCAATCAACATTGTCGGCATCACACGACTGAAGCCCGCCTGATGTCTGGCAGTAACGCAGAAGCCGACCGACTGTAATCACCCAAAATCACGGCCAATGCACCTATGCTTGTGAGCACTACCGTGCAGGCCGCGATGCCGACAGGCAAACTCTACAGGTCGACCCCTATAGACTTCATGGCCTTTTGGGCCATTTGCCTGAAGCCATCTCCCAAATCGGCAAACCTCAAGACGCTTGACCAGGCGGCCTTCTTAAGCACTACCGAGTCGCCTTGGATGGCTGCCAGCGCCTGGTCGATGAACTCGTTTGCACCACGCTCATTGGGTTCCTGCCCACGCATGAACAGTCGCGACAGCACATGGTAGCCGCAGATTTGGTACAACTCGCTTTCGGAGGCAATCCAGCGGTAAGCCTTTTCGGCAGCAAAAGGCAGGTGCTGATATAGGTTCAACGATGCCTGCTCGGCTATCTCCACGTTGTCTGTCTGCTCCATCCATATATCAACAACCTCCGGCAATATCTCAGCGGGAGGCATAATCAGCGTTGCCAGTATCTTGCATTCCCTGACATTGTCTTTCCATAAAGCCAGCGCAAGGTCGTAGTCCTTGCCTATCTCGGCAGCCTTGGCCTTCAAGGCTGGCAATGAAACACCCCAGTTAACGTGGTAGTCCAAGCCCTTGTCTCTCATCGACTGTGCCGCCACTCCATTCATCTGCAGCCTGAAAGATTGCTTTATCTCTTTCAGTCTGCTGTCAATATTGCTATTGTTATCCATCATTCTTTAATTTTAAAAAGCCCGACAATCCCTTCGGGCCAACCTGGCAAAGCGCCATCCGGCAAAGTGCCACGCCGTTGCCACACGCCGAGGGGCAGCCCCCTATTGGCGGCAACAGCCGCACCTTGCCATGGCACAGAGTCAGATCAACGTTGAATACTCCTTGCTGTAACGCAGCATCTGGTGAACATAGCCCTCAGAGTAGTCGACTTCTATGTCTGTGATTTCACCATTGCCATTGCGCACGGGCCGCAGCACCGGGTTGATAAAGCCCTTGTATGGCGCAATGTTCAGTCCGGCGTAACGCTTGAGTACCTCGGCATGCACCTCGGGGTCAACCTTCACAGCATATGTTTCAACCAAATCCCTGGCGGCCTCGTAGTCGCCCTCGCTCTTTATACGCTGAACCTCGGCCAGCAATTGCGCCAAAAGGGCCCTGAGACCGTCATAGTCGAGTATCTCGACAAAAGTTTTGCCACCTCTGCCAACCAGCCTGACGGCATCGCCTTTTGCCACGCACCAATTCGCAATCAGCGCCCTGTTGCGCATGTGGGCCTCCTCGATGCAAGCCCCGGGCTCTATGCGTACAAGCTGGGTAAGCAGCCCGTTCATCATGTAAGTGTAGTACTGAGACTTGTATGCTTCACGGTCTGGCAGCAGACCGAGGTCAACCATCTTGCTGTCGGCCATGTAATATAGCGCAAACAAGTCGGCCCTCGCCTCTTCAATAGTGTTGCCGTAAGCCTTAAGCGCATCAGGGTCGGTGCCGGGCAGCAGCCTGCCGCTTCCGTGGCCGAGGCACTCGTGCAGGTCGGTGTGCAGGTCGTCGCACAGGTCGCCATACTTGTCTATCAGCCCTAGCGTGTCTCTGTCGATGACAAACTCATCGTAGAAGCCGTTTCCTTTAGCCGCCTTGTTGTAAGCGTCGGTCAGGTTGCAAATGGTGACGCTCTTGCTTCCGTGCTGCGCCCTTATCCAATCGGCATTGGGCAGATTGATGCCTATGGCTGTCGACGGATATTCGTCGCCCCCGAGCATTGCCGCACAGACAACGTTGGCAGTGACTCCCTTTACCTTGGGCTTGCGGAAACGGGCATCCACAGGCGAGTGGTCTTCAAACCACTGGGCATTCTCGCTGATGGTCCGGGTGCGCTTGGTAGCCTCTTCGTCCTTGTATTCCACAATACCTTCCCACGAGCCTTTTATTCCCAACGGGTCGCCATATACCTCTATAAAGCCGTTTATGAAATCAATCTTACCGTCGAGCGCCTCGACCCAAAGTATGGAATACTCGTCAAAGACATGTAAATCGCCAGTGCGGTAATACTCAATCAGCTTGTTTATCACATCCACCTGCTTCTGGTTTTCGGCCACCGACGAAGCCCGGCCGAGCCAATATGTTATGCGCTCAATGGCCGGGCCATAAAGTCCTCCTTCCGTCCAAGCCTCCTCATGCAGCCCCTCTGCGGTCTTTACCAACTTGGTGTTGAGGCCGAACGACGGGGCGCAGTCACCGCAAGCGGCTTTCTTTGCCCTATAGAACTCCTCGGCCTCGGCCTGGGTGACGCCATCGTAGTAGTTGCAAGCAGACGTGGCCACGATGTCGACCCCGGGAGCCTTGTTTACCCTTTTGGCCAAGACATCCCTGTCGAACATCACCGGCGCGAGCTCGTTGCACAGGTCATCAACAGTCATTCCGTCCCCGAGCGGCAACGACGACTTGTCCACGGCATTCATGGCTGCACGGAAATACTCCTTGCTGAAGCCCGGAACAAACTTATCGCAGCCATAATGATGGTATATGCCGTTGGAAAACCACACGCGCATCAGGTACTCTTCGAGGGCGGCAAACTCCTTGTCGCCATGTTCTAAGGCACCGTCGGTGTAGATGGCCTCGAGGGTTTTCCTTATCTTGAGGTTGTATTTGCCGAATTGGTCGAATGTGATGTCACGCCCATAGAGCGTGGCCTGCGAAAGGCAATAGACATACTGCCTTTGGCGCAATGACAATCCATCAAAGCCATGCAGCCTGTACCTCAGCATCTGGATGTCCGCAAAGCGGATGTCAGAGTAGTTGAAGCTATTGCCAGCCATTCAGTTTCCCCCCTCCGTTTTTTTGCTCTTTCGCGCAGCCTTTGCGGCCTTTGCGGCCTTGGCTTTCTCCGGATGCTGGGCAATGTGCTGCATCCTGTATGCACGCGGGGTCATCCTCATGATTTTATAGAACGACGCATAGAACGACTGACGGTTGGAAAAGCCCACCATGTCGCTCACGTCCTCCATCTTCAAGTCAAGGTATCGCTTGTCTACAAGTATGGCCATAGCCTCCTCAATGCGGAACTTGTTGATGAAGGAAGAGTAATTCATGTGAAACCTCACGTTCATGACCGCAGAAATATAGCGAGTGTTTGTGCCAAGGTCTTCGGCTAGTTTCTTGGCAGAATAGTCCTTGTCTTTATACTTTTTCTGCAGCACTATGATGTTAAGTATCTTTTCCTTCATCTCGTCCATCAGCTGCGGGCTGACCAAATCACGGTAAGCGGCCTCTTTTTCTTTCTTTTCTGTGATATTATATTTTGCCATAACCTATTGATTTTAGTATTTTGCAAATATACGATTTTTTTTTGATAAGACGTCATTTGGCACCCGTCTATTTTTCATAAAAAAACATAACAGAAACGTTTGCGCGCCATGTTCCTCAGCCACGGCAACAGCCTCACGCCCACCCCCGCCACATAAACACGAAGCGAACGGCCGTTGCCGCGTGAACGTCAGCCGCCTACGATATGCGCACAGATGCGGCAGCACCTACCGACGTGCACTCCACGGCAAGGCCGCCCCACCCCAAGCAACGTCTTTGGCAGTCAAAATTATCGTTAATCGGCATTCGGGAAGTACGTATGAAATATTCATACAAGCAACCTAATTTACCCACCCAAACACACTACCACACCCCATACAGACTACAAAAGAGGCCGTTTTGCACACTAAAACGAGCCGTATCATGCCTCAAAACAACACGTTTGACACGACAAAAACGCCCGCATTGCAACATGTTGCCTGTCAACGCATTACGCCAAACACGCCGAAAAGGAAATTATTTTTTACAAACGCCACGACAGCCACTGCCATTCCGGGCGATTGCCAAAGCCGAGCCATGTGCAAACAGCGCATTTTGTGACATAAAGCACGGCAAAACGCCGCAACAGTGTCGGCGGATTCGCATTTTCTTACAAGCCAAACAAGTGGCAAAGCAACATTCCGAGCCATAAAGTCGGTGTTATAATTAATGTGTAAACCACTTAATATGTGGAATTTAAATCGCCGCCACCCGATTCTTGCCATTTTCACAAAAAAAGTCGTTATAAATTTCCTCATACCGCCAAAAATGAGTATATTTGCACTCCGAATAATCGGAGACGAATAAAATATCACAACATTAAACATAAAAGAAAGATGACAAAAGCTGATATAATCAACAAGATAGTTGAGGACACCGGTCTCGCCAAGCAGGATGTAGCCACGACAATAGAAGCTTTTATGGAAGAAGTGAGGCAGAGCCTTACCATACGCAAAGAAGATGTTTTCCTGCGGGGATTCGGTAGCTTTATCGTTAAGCACAGGGCACAGAAGACAGCCCGCAACATATCAAAGAACACAACCATCGTCATCGAGGCACACGACTACCCTGCATTCAAGCCGGCCAAGAGCTTTATTGCAAAGATGAAATAATCAACAATTTTACAAATAACATTTAAAAATATCAAGCTATGCCAAGCGGAAAGAAAAAGAAAGGCCACAAGATGGCTACGCACAAGCGTAAAAAAAGACTGAGAAAGAACAGGCACAAGAGCAAGTAAGCAATACAGCCTCTGAGGTTTGTTCAAAGATTTTAATGAGAGGAGTGTGTCAGAAAATCCATTCGGATTATGGCACACCCTTTCTGTTAAATTAGTAGGGAATCCGTGCATTTGTCCAAAAACAAACAATTAACCATCTCTTTTGTCTATTTTTACGGCAAATCGCGTAGTTTTTGTTGTGAAAAGACATAAGCACTGATTCCGTCGAAGAGAGAAACAGCGGTGCAAGGCCAATGGCCGTGCACCTTGTGAAACCAACGAAAGAAAACCGTTTAAAGTAATGACAAGCGAAGTTATCATTGACGTCCACCCCAAAGAGATATCGATAGCACTGCTCGAAGACAAAAGCCTCGTTGAATACCAGAACGAGACGCGGTCGGCTTCATTCTCTGTGGGCAACATCTACATGGCAAAGGTTAAGAAGCTTATGCCCGGTCTCAATGCCTGTTTCGTAGACGTCGGATTTGAACGGGATGCATTTTTGCACTATCTTGATTTGGGTTCTCAATTTAGCTCTTACGAGAAGTATCTCAAACAGGTACAAAGCGACAGAAAGAAACTTTATCCGATATCGAAGGCAACCCGCCTGCCCGAGCTGAAAAAAGACGGCAGCGTGCAAACGACACTTAAGGTTGGGCAAGAAGTGATGGTGCAGATTGTGAAAGAGCCCATCTCGACCAAAGGCCCGAGACTCACGTGCGAACTGAGCTTCGCAGGCAGGTATATGGTGCTGATACCATTCAACGATAAAGTCTCAGTATCTTCCAAAATCAAAAAAGGCGAAGAAAGAACACGCCTGAAGCAACTCATCCAAAGCATCAAGCCCAAGAACTTTGGCGTCATCGTGCGCACATCGGCAGAGGGCAAGAGGGTGGCCGAACTTGACAAAGAAATGAAAACACTGCTCAAGCGGTGGGAAGACACAATTACAAAAGTTCAAAAGAGCACAACAAGACCGCAAGTTGTCTACGAAGAGACCGGCAGGGTTGTAGCATTGCTTCGCGACTTATTCAACC
>OHKV01000537.1_pt1 | contig 20468 bp, 17 predicted proteins | sample 1568951 | NCBI WGS metagenome assembly OHKV01 (sample SAMEA3879528, study PRJEB24766) | human gut metagenome | biome: human-associated habitat; feature: feces | place: USA | collected 1985/1987
AAAGCGCTCCGTGTTAACTCGAAAAACGTGGCGCAGCCACTTTTTCGACACACTGATATATTTCGTTGTGCTACATCCTTTAAACTTTAGGTGGGAAAAACGGCTTAATTCGAGGGCTTCTTCGTTTATCGGCGAAAAAACGAAATTGAAACGGGCTGATACGGCGAAAGATACGCAAGGCTCTCGTTATACAAACCGGAGGATATGTGGGTTATGTTAAATAAATACGATTGTTTATCAATTTATTAATAATTTTGTTGAATATCAGGCTTGTTTGCTTAACCCTAAAATGGTAAAATGAATAATGATATTGGTAAAACAAGACGTTAGAACATGAGTTATTTCTCAAAAAGAAATACTTGATACAGAGAAGGGATACAAATATGGGCCTGTTTCAGTTTAGAGACGTAGGAATAGATCTCGGCACCTCAAGCGTACTTGTTTACGTTCAGGGCAAAGGCATCGTATTGCGCGAACCTTCAGTCGTCGCGGTTGAGAAGATTACGGGCGATATTAAGGCGGTAGGCGAGGAAGCGCGGCGCATGCTGGGAAGAACGCCGGGTAAGATAGCGGCGGTTAGGCCGCTGCGCGAGGGCGTTATAGCGAATTATGATATTACCGAAAGGCTGCTGCACCATTTTATGAAAAAGGTAGTGGGCAACCACATTTTTTTCAAGCCCCGGGTGGTGGTTTGTGTACCCTCCGGCGTGACCGAGGTTGAAAAGCGTTCAGTAATTGAAGCTACGCTGGAAGCGGGCAGCAGGCAGGCTTTTCTTATTGAAGAGCCTATCGCGGCCGCAATCGGCGCGGGGTTGGATATTACGCAGCCCCGGGGCAATATGATACTCGATATAGGCGGGGGCACGACGGACATCGCGATTATCTCCCTCAATTACGCCGTGCTATCAACTTCCATAAAAGTCGCGGGAGATAAATTTGACGAGGCTATCGTACGTTACATGCGCAAAAAGCATAACCTCCTGATCGGCGAGCGTACGGCTGAGGAGATGAAAATACGCATTGGCTCGGCTTATCCCCGCAAAGAACAGCTTTTTGTGGACGTAAAGGGCAGGAACCTGATTTCCGGGCTTCCGCAAGCTATCGTGGTTGGATCAAACGAGATGGTTGACGCGCTTGAAGAGCCGCTTCAGGCGATTTTGGAGGGCGTGAGGAATCTGTTTGAAAAAACGCCGCCGGAGCTGGCGAGCGATATTACGGAAAGCGGAATATGCCTTACGGGCGGCGGCGCGCTGCTTTACGGTATGGATAAGTTTATATCCGAACATACCAAGGTCCCCTGCTATATTGCGGAAGATCCCATATCCTGCGTGGCGATAGGCACAGGGAAATCGCTTGAGCAGCTGGACGATAAGTTCCAGGGCGGGGCCATCTTCGACTACCGGAGGGGCGACTATTACATGAACCTTTAAATGCATAAGGCGAATTGTATTTTGCGGCATAGCATAACGCTATGCCGTTATTATATCAAGAATATTTGGCGGTAAATTCTGATGCTCAGATTTATCCACGCCGGCAACGCTGTATTGAGCCACATAACAAGGCAAGCGCGAAGAGTACAAGGGGTATATTTGTTTTACGCGCACGCACAATGAACTAGTTAGATTACCGCTCTAACCCTGAATATTCTTGCTGCCTCATCAGGCTCCGACGGAAAGTTATAGCTATCCGGTTTTTTGCTATGAAACGATAAATCAGCTTAAAAAGAGAAGCAGAACGAACAATTAAATCAATGCTATAACGTTAACCGTCTATGCCTATGTTGAAAAAACTTCATCTTATCATAAGCAGCTTGTATACAGGTTGATTGCATTATTCTGCTTATATCTAGCGTACTCAACTAAAAGCAAAATAGGGCTGTCTCAAAAGAGAACAGCCCCTTTGCTGCAAACACTTGATTAGTAAGCAATAAAAGGCGGAGCTTCTCCGTTATATACGTGCCACGCCGCTCATACGCGCCGCGTCCGCCACAGCTTCAGCCACGGCTTTGCCTACCCGCGGATCAAAGGCCTCCGGGATAATGAGCTCCGGGCTGAGATCGCCGTCCGGAATCAGGCTTGCAAGCTTATACGCCGCGGCAAGCTTCATCGCGTCGTTAATATCCCGCGCGCGCACGTCAAACGCCCCGCGGAAAACGCCGGGGAACGCGAGCACGTTGTTTATCTGGTTGGGGAAGTCACTTCGGCCCGTTGCGATGACGGCAGCGCCGCCTGCGCGGGCTTCATCGGGAAAAATCTCCGGCGTTGGGTTGGCGCAGGCGAAAACAATCGCGCCGCTCGCCATAGTTGAAACCATCCTGGCGCTGACCATGCCGGGAGCGCTTACGCCGATAAACACATCCGCCCCGCAAAGCATATCGGATAGGGAGCCTCGGCGCTTTTCCCTGTTGGTGACGGCGGCCATCTCCTCTTTAATGGCGTTCATTCCATGTGCGCGCCCTTCAAAGATAGCACCCGCCCGATCGCAGAGGATGATATGCCTGAACCCATCCGCAAGCATTAACCGTGTTACGGATATGGCTGCGGCCCCGGCGCCGCTGATAACCACTCGCACATTCTCCTTTTGTTTGTTTACCAGCTTCAAGGCGTTGACAAGACCGGCAAGCGTTACAATGGCCGTGCCGTGCTGATCGTCGTGAAAAACGGGGATATCGCATTTTTCCTTGAGCTTGCGCTCGATTTCAAAACAGCGTGGGGCGGATATATCCTCCAGATTAATCCCCCCGAAGCTGCCGGAGATCAGGTAGATAGCGTTTACGATCTCGTCAACGTCATGGGATTTAATGCACAGCGGAAAAGCGTCTACGCCGCCAAACGCCTTAAAAAGCACACATTTCCCTTCCATAACGGGCATTCCGGCCTCTGGTCCGATATCGCCCAGGCCAAGTACGGCCGATCCATCCGTTACGACAAGGCACATGTTATGCCTGCGCGTGAGTTCATAGCTCTTTTCGATATCCTTTTGAATCTCCAAGCAGGGCTGCGCTACGCCCGGCGTATACGCAAGCGAGAGATCCCGCTTGGTTTTTACGGGTACGGAAGCGATAACCTCAATTTTGCCTTTCCAACCCTCATGCAGGCGTAAAGATTCCTTCGCGTAATCCATCTATCCCTCCACAATCTTTATTCCAGCGCTCGCGCCGAGGCGGTTTGCCCCGGCAGAGAGCATATTTTCAGCGTCTTCGCGCGTACGTATGCCGCCGGAGGCTTTAACGCCCATCTGCGGCCCGACCGCTTCGCGCATTAACCGAACGTCCGCGCAGACCGCCCCGCCGGATGAAAAACCGGTGGACGTCTTTACGAAATCCGCGCCTGCCCGCTTGGCGGCCAGGCAAGCCTGACTCTTCTCATCATCGGTAAGGAGGCATGCCTCAATTATTACTTTGACAAGGGCTTTTCCAGAGGCTGCCTCCGTAACCGCGCGTATATCTTCCTCGACGTCCGCCCAGCGCCCTTCTTTAGCGGCGCCGATATTGATAACCATATCCAGTTCCGCCGCCCCAAGCGCGATGGCGGCTTTCGCCTCATAAGCCTTGACATCCGGCAGCGTAGCGCCAAGAGGAAAGCCGATAACGCAGCAGGGCGCGACGCCGGAACCCTCAAGCCTTGTCGCGACGTGACCTATCCAAATCGGGTTAACGCATACGGAAGCAAATCGGTAACGTATCGCTTCTCCGCATAAGGCGTCTATCTCATAGCGCGTGGCGTCAGGTTTTAAAAGTGTATGATCGATATACTGATGCATGGAACATCTCCTTCGTTTTCTTCTCTGACAGTTTATGCTTAAATCGCGATAACGTCAAGTGCTGCAGCTTCGTGCCGCGCGCATTGGCACGCGCATAAACCGAGTATGACGTGGGGAATGAGTTTTGAAATAATATTGCATAATCATAACTTGATTATTTAAATTTATTATAGAATGTTTGGGTGAACTAGTTAAGTACACTGGTTACTTTCGGCAAAAACAAGACATAAGTATTCAACAACCGTGATTTAAGAGTTCAGTACATTTTATACAATAATATACTCTGATTTATCGGCAAAAATAATTGCGATTAGCGGACGGTTAATAGAATTATTGTGGATGTTGACAAATATTGGTAATAGTGATATCATTTGTTTCATGGTAAAATATGCTAATGAAATATAATAAAGAACTATTCATTTATTATATTCAATATGTTAAATGTTTACATATCATTAGCTTATTTATAGTGTGTCGTTTCTTTTGAAGCGATCGAAAGAAAGAGCGGGGCGAAAAACGCTGGCGGCTTTGCGACGTAACGTTTAATTCTAAAACTATCCCTGCCCTTGAGCTTTAATGACAAAGCCTCGTGCAGGGTATTTTTCGACCGGAGACGGACGGGGGGAGCGCGTTTTGAAAAACAAGAGTTTTTGGATATTATTGATTCTCATTGTCGTAACGGGTGCTATGCTCGCAAGCGTTACCTTCGCATGGCTTATGGATACGGAGCGTATTGACGCAGATTTTCAGGCGGGCATGCTGGATATTGAGCTGGGCCAGAGCGCCGGGCTTGAGTTTCAAAACTTACGCCCCCTTTCGCTCGCGCAGTTTGAGGCGGAATTTGGAGCCGCTTACGAGAATGTCAATACCGAAGGCTTTGATCCGGCTCCGGTTTATTTCCGGCCGGTTACTGTCAACAACACGGGTACGCTGCCCGCGCGTATTACTATAAGCGTGGTTAATCAAGGCGCGCCGTCGGGCTGCCGGGTAAAAAACATGGTCCCTGACGGCCGGGGAGGAATTGAGCAAAACGGCGAGGCCGCTTGCGGAAACGAGCTGGAGGACGCGCTCAAAATCTATTTATATCAAATGATCGGCGGTCAATGGAAGCGGATAGAAAACATTAACCTCAACGAATTAACGCTGGACTCAGGAGAAAAAGCCGTATATGCGCCCGGCGATACGATTGGGGCCGGTGAGTCGGTTCAGTATGTTGTTGCCGCACATCTTCCAGAAACGGCCGGTAACGATTATCAGGCCAAGCATTTTCACGGTAAATTATATGTTGGAGCAGGCCAAACGGATGACGGGGCCGAAATTGGCGGGCCCGCCGGCAGCGTAACGCCTGAGCCCGGCCAGCATACTTATACGATTAAACATTATATCACAGGGACCCGAACGAGCGTAAAGCCCGACGAAACAGGGAGCGCACCGGCTGGCTTAATGCAATACAATCCGGATATGTCGCCCGTGGAATTCGGAGGCAAGACATATGAGCCGGAATACTCTCATTACTCTTTCATGGTTGAGGACGAAGGCGCGAACGTGTTTACGGTGTTCTACCGCGAGGTTTTAACAAGCGGCGACGGCTCGTCGTGGGATGAAGCCATTATCATCCTAACGCCGGAGGATCTTAACAACGTCCGAAATGGCCTTGATAAATACTACAAGCTGGGCAGGGATATTGATTTATCACAGTATGCGAGCTGGTCGCCTATTGGCGGCGTGGTTTGGGCAAGCGGATGGTTTAAGGGCGGGCTCGACGGAAACGGATTCAAAATAACCAACCTGAAAATCAACAGGGCGGCTGACGGCAACCAACCCTATACCGGGCTTTTCGGCACGGTCTACGACAGCTCTAACCGAGGTGAGGTTAAACTCAAAAATATCGTTGTTGAAAACGCGGATATTACGGTCAGCACCAATGGAACCAACTACCACGCGGGTATCATAGCCGGCTTTTGCTACGGCGCGTCGATTGAGAACTGCCATACCGCCGGTACGCTTACAACAAAAGGCCCGGGCGCCGGGGGCATTGCAGGCGCTACGCTTTCGACGAGCTACTCAAGCTTAAACGGCGGGCATATCAAGGGCTGTTCCTCGAGTGCGCAAATCAGCTCCAGCGCGGGCATGGCGGGGGGAATCGTCGGAAATGTGAACATCCCCGTTTCCGAATGCTTCTTTACGGGCTCCGTTATCAGCTCAAGCTCAGCCGTAGGCGGCATCGCCGGGGCGGCGAGGAATTCCGGCTCGGTGAGCAACTGCTGGTCTAGTGGATATGTGGAAGGCGCTCACGTGCAAAGCGGAGGCGTGGGCGGAATCGTGGGCGACGCATTGGCGCAGGTACGTTACTGCTATACCATTGCAACCGTAAACGCCAAAAACAACGTGAACCCGGCGACCGCCGCGGGCAGGACCGCGCAGCCCGCAGTCGGGCACAGGACGGGAACGGTATCTAACGTGATTTTCCTTAAAGGCCGCTTTCATGTCAAAGGAACGGCCAGCGCGATTTGGGACGATTATTCCGGCAGCTATTTGAACGGCGGCGGGGCCGGCGAAGAGGATATGCGAACAGCCGCGACCTACTCCGGATGGGACGTCGGAATATGGGATTTCACGGGCGGTTATCCCCGGCTTAGAAACAATATGGGGAGCTAGGCCGCAAAGCTCCCGCGCTATATTAAAGCAGAGGCTTATGATGTTTAGTTTACGGCATCGCCTGTAACTTTACATAGTTAAACTTGATGGGGGGAGAAATGATGAACAAACACAGGAAGATCTGGTTATCCGCGCTCTCCGTGCTCGTAGTAGCGGCATTGCTGGCCGGCGCTACGTACGCGTGGTTTACGGATAACGAACAGGCGGCGGCCGGGTTTGAGGCAGGTGTGCTCAATATTGATTTGGGCGATTCCAGCCCGCTGGAATTTAAAAACCTGCGCCCGCTGACGCTTGCACAATTCGACAATGAACTTGCTGAGGGCTACGCAAACAGGAACACGGAGGGTTTCGACCCGGTTCCCGTCTACTTCCAGCCGCTCACTGTCTCCAATGAGGGAACGCTTCCCGCGCGCATACAGCTTACCGCCGTTGACGCGCCGGTTCCTGAGGGCTGCCTTGTGACCAACGTTGTGGATAATGGAGGCGGCGGCGTTTTGCAGGACGGCACTGCCGACTGCGCGAACGAGCTTAAAGACGTACTGAAAATTTATGTTTATGAGCTTATTGATGAAACGTGGACGCGCGTACAAGGCGTAAACCTCAATGCCGCGACGCTTGAGGATGGCGAAACCGCGATGTACGCGCCGGCCGGCTTTATCGGCGCGGGCGATAGCGCGACTTATGTTATCGGCGGACATCTTCCCGAGGGTACGCTAAACGCTTATCAGGCCAAGCATTACCACTCGTACATTTACGTTGGCGCTGGGCAGACGGACGACGGATCGGATATCGGCGGCCCGGGCGAATCGACGCCACCGGTAGAAACGCCTGAACCCACGCCGGAACCGACCCCTGAACCCACGCCGGAGCCGACTCCTGAACCGACCCCCGAACCCACGCCGGAGCCGACGCCCGACGGGAGCATTGAAAACCCGTATCAAATTTATAATCAGGCTACTCTCGACGCAGTGCGAAACAAGATGGACGCCCATTATATCGTAATAGAAGACTTTAGCGTGAGCGGCGCGTGGATACCCATGGGCCTTACGCAGAACGATTCCGACGTTCCGTTTACCGGCTCCATAAACGGGGACGGGCATACCATTTCCGGCCTGACGGTTAATCTGAGCTCATCCTATGCAGGCGCCGGGTTATTTGCGTATAACAAAGGTACGATAAAGGATTTAACCATTGCTAACGCGAACATTCGGGCCGGTGCGGTTGCGGGAGTACTTGCCGGGCAGAACGCTGGTACGATTGAAAACTGCCATGTCAGCGGCACGGTTACGACTACGAGCTACACATTGGCTTCGCTAGGCAGCAGCCCGACCTATACGGGCTCCTTCACCGGCGGGCTTGTGGGCGTAAACGGCGGCAATATCGGAAAATGCAGCGCTAAAGTAGATGTCGCGAACACGTATACGACCAATGAAGGATCGGACGCTATCAGCGGGTGCTTAGGCGGACTGGTCGGCATTAACTATGGCGGAACCATTACGGAAAGCTGGGCGAACGGTGGCATTAACAAAAGCTGGTATCAGGGTTCCCAGATATCCGGCAATTGGTACTTTGCCGGCGGCCTGGTTGGGCATAACGACAGCAATTCCGTTATCCGCAATTGCTGGGCGTACGCACAGCCTATCTGCGCGCACAGTTATGTGGGCGGTCTGGTCGGTATGAACAGGAATTCAACCATCGCAAGCTCCTACGGCAGGGTAAGCGGATGGACGATTGGCGCGGGCGCAGGCAATACCGCCGGCGATTGCATCGGCTATAACCAGGGAGGAACCATCTCGAACGCCTACTATGCTTATAGCTCGGCGTCGGGCTTTGGCACGAGGCTCAATACCTTAACAGACGGCGCTATACTCGCCGGCTTCGATACCGCTATCTGGAGGTTCCAGAACGGCGCATATCCGAATTTAATCAACAATCCGCGATAGGTCGGCAAATACAAATTTTTAGGGGGAAATAAAAATGAGTACGAAGAAAAAGATTACATTGTCCGTTGTGACCGCGCTTGGCGTGCTGGCTCTGCTTGTTGGGGCGACTTTGGCTTGGTTTACGGATACGGAGCGTGCGGACGCCCGGTTTGAGGCGGGAATACTGGATATCACCATAGGCGAAAACGAGGGGCTCTTGTTCCAAAACCTTCGCCCGATGGCCAGCGAAGAGGCGTTCCTTGCCGAGATCAATTCCGATATCGACTATCCTGAGGCCGGTTTTGCCGAACCGACCGTTTATGTACAGGAGTTCGCCATTACGAACGCGGGCACGCTTCCTGTCAAGATTCAGCTCCAGCTAGTAGAGGGTGATATCCCCGAGGACTGCCAGATAGATAATATTATCGACAATGGCGTTGGCGGCGTAATGGTTGGGGATCCCGCGCTGGTGGATTGTGATAACAGCCTTATGGAAGCTTTGCGGCTTGTTCTTTTGATAAAGAATGCGGACGGCGAATATGAAAAGGTGAACTCGTTTACGGCGGCAGACTTCCTCCAGATTCTTGAGGATGAGGAAGGAAACGACCTGATTTTGAACGCCGGCGAGACGGGAAGCACTTACGCCATTGGCGCGTATCTTGACGCTGAAGCAGGCAATGCGTTCCAGGCTAAGCACTATCATGCGGTACTTAACGTAGCTGCCGCTCAAACGGATGAAGGCGCCGAGTTCGGCCCGGAAAATCCGTAAAATTTTATTGCGGGTGCAAGATTCCGCGCGGTTGCTCGGCAACCGCGCGGAAAAAGAAAAACTTTTGGAGGTGTGGGTCAGTGTCCCAGTTGTTTAAGCGGACAGTAGTTTTAATAGGGCTGCTTATACTTTTAACCACAGCCATAGGGTACACCGTCGCCTGGAACCTGGAGTCGGAGAGTATGTCGGTAAATGTGGAGTCTGCAACCGTTGACGTGGAGCTTGAGGGTGAAATCGATCTGGATATCACTAGATTGCTCTCCGAGAATTCGGATCCTATATCCGCGCCTTTTACCGTAGTAAACCGCTCAAGCATCCCGGTCCGTATCGAGCTCGGCCTCAAGGCCCGGCAAGCGGATCAGGGCGCCGAAAGATTGCTGGCCGGCATGGCCTATGAGTTTAAGGACGAGCATGGCGAAAAGCTGGATGGAAGGGTTATGCAGGCAGGGGAGCGATTGGCCTGCAATCTGGTTATATCCAATGCGGGCTTGGTTAATGGGGTGGACGCAACCGGTGAAGACGGGTTGGGCTTTGCAATTACAGTTCGGGCGCTGCAATTAGAAGCGGGCGATGCGTAGGGCCGGGTCAATCGTTAAAAAAACGGTCAAAGCCGCGGCATGGACGGCAGTCGCGCTTTTGATCGCTGTATTGTTCTTCCTGCTGCTTGGGTCACGCGGCCAAAAGTTGCCGTTTTTAAACGGCATTCGCGTTTTGAATGTCATGAGCGGAAGCATGGAGGGCGCGATTCCTACCGGCAGCGTGGTTATTGTTGCGGATAAGGAACCGCTTGAACTTATCGAGGGGGATATCATAACATTTTTATCCAACGATCCGCTTTATTTTGGCAAGGTTGTAACCCATAGAATCGTTGAAATCGCGGATTACCGGGATTCGGTTATGTTTATCACCAAGGGCGACGCCAATGAAGATAAGGACGGGGCGGCGGCGCTTCCGGCGAACGTGATAGGAAAAGTGGTTTTTCATATACCGCTTTTGGGATATTTATTAAACTTTTTAAAGACTAAGCTCGGTTTTTTCCTGGTATGCCTTTTACCTTGCATGGTAATATTTTTGCTGGAACTCCTTCAGCTCGCGCAGCATATTGGGGAATACCGCAGGGAGAAAAAGTCCGGGGAAAGCGCGCAGGCGGATTGTAAGGCCGACGGCGCTGAACAAGAGCCGTTGACGGCGGCTGAGCCGGCTAAGAACGGGACGGAATCAATTATAGAGGTGAAATAAGATGCGTAAATGGAATCTGCGAGGCTTACTTCGGGCATTCGTAATATTTGTGGCCGCAGCCATGATTTTGTCGGTTCAAACGCGCAATACAGGGGCTTATCTTGAGGATAACGCGGAGTTGGATATTACTATCCGCTATAACCTTTCACAGCCGGGAAACGATAAGTCCGGGGAACCAGCCCCTACGGACACGGACGCGCAAGCGAGTGAACCTGAGCAGGATAATGGGGAAGATCCCACTCCTGCGCCGCCGCAGGATAATTCATCCAGCGATGAGGAATAAATACGCCGCCTGGATTAAACGATTAAGTTTAGGCGGTAAAAACGGAACGTTCAACTAGCCAAATAAAGCTTGATTTTATTTTTAATCAGCATCATAAACGAAATTTCTACGGGGAAACGCGGTACTCCAAACGTATATATTTAGCACGGTCGCGTTTTGATGAAGATGCGGCCGGATGAAAGTAGAATATAGATTCCGACGCCGACACGCCTGTTTTTAGCTCCAGTTTGATAATTTGTACAGCGTAATCCTATTGATACAATTTTTTATAGAGTACAAGCAAGCGGCTTTGATTTTTATGTGAAATTATTAAAGTAAATGAATACTGACTAACATAAAGTCATGGAACCACAGTATTTTATCGTTCTGCTTTGTGTTATCAATCAAGAATGCCGCTGTATGCCTCTTAAATAAAAACAAATTTGGTAAACAAATCATAAAAAAACGCAAATAATACCTATTCTCCTTATCGAAACCTTGCAAATAAACACGAAAGATTGTATGATAAATAATGATATTATGCATGTACCATGTACTTTAGCGATAGTACATGCTTAAGGAGGATGTCCGTGGCTCTTTCCCTACAAGTGAAAAAATTTATTAACTCAGAACATACGGGCGACTATGCTCATATTGCTCTGCCATTAGAGTTGCCTGAACTGAGGATGAGAAAAGTACGCAAAGCTTCGGTGGCGTTCGATAAGGCTCTCAATGCCGCGGATGAGTCGGCAGAGATAGCGGATGCGTCGGATGACAATATGTCGGAGCCGCCGGATTCTCAGGAATATGAGAAAGCTCAGGAGCTGGAAGAAACAAATGGCTATGAACAGGTAAAAATGCACTACATGGAGGCGGGTAACGGCGAGCCGCTCATTCTGGTGCATACCGTTGGCCAATCACTGTATACCTGGCGCAATGTTTTTGAGCGCCTCAGTCAAAGCTACCGGGTAATTGCGGTTGATTTGTTTGGCCACGGTTATTCGGACAGGCCGGACTCCTTTGACTATTCCATTGAGGATCACGCCCGTTCTCTTCGTTTATTCATGGATGCGTTGGGTATTCAATCAGCGCATTTTATCGGTTTTTCATTGGGCGCGGCTTATGTGCTTGAGTTGGCGCGTAAAACGCCCGAAAGGGTTGGGCGTGTTATTTTGTTGGCGCCCGGCGGAATCACGCCTGAAATGCCGCTTCATATCCGAATGATTGACAGCTCTTTAGTGGGAGGAATCGCAAGCAGGCTCTATAGCTATAAAACGGTTGGAAATCTGCTGCGCGAAGCCGTATTTGACTTAACCATTATCACTGAAGAAGTCGTAGAGGAGTATTATCGGCCAGCATCAGAGCCCAGGGCGCGAAGGGCGGTTCGGCTGTCGCTTCACCGTTTTGACGATGAAGAACTGCTTAAGGAGATGCGCAATATTGATAATGAGGTACTAATCCTATGGGGCAGCGAGGATAAATGGCATTTGCCGGAAAGCGCTCAGCTATTCCACGCCGCCTTGCATAACGCTCAGTTTGCTGTAATTCGCAACGCCGGCCATCTGCTGCATGAGGAAAAAGCCGAAAAACTAGCGTCCGCCGTATTGGAATACATACCGGTAATTATGCCATAAGCTGCCGGATTAATCCGTTTACTACCGCACCCGCTTCGCAAGCGGGTGCTTTTTTGCCAATAGAAAGCCATGCGCTACGCGAGTGATTCAAAAGAAGCCTCCTGGCGATGATGCGGATAAAGAAACTCCTTTTGCTAAAATCGGGATGCCGCCTGACAACTGCAACCTAAAAGCAAAAGGAGGTCATCCAAGAATGAACGGCACAAAAAGTCTATCGCATACGAAGCGGAATGTAAATACCACATAATATTTGCGCCGAAATTCAGGAGGAAAGTATTCTTTGGAGAGAAACGGGTAGAAGGTAGGAAAGATATTAAGAATGCTGTGTGAGTAAAAGGATATAAAGATAAATCGAAGCGGAAATATGCCCGTATCATGTGCATATATTGCTGGAGATACCGCCGAAAGTGGCGGTGTCGAGCTTTATGAGGTATCTCAAAGGCAAAAGTAGCCTGATGACATATGAGCAGTTTCCAGCCTTGGAGTATAAGTATAGAATCCGGGAGTTTTGGCGCCGGAGGCACTATGTAGATACGGCGGGCAAGAATGCAATGAAGATTGCGGAATACATACCAAAGCAGTTGGAAGAACATAAGATGGGCGAGCAGCTAACGATGAGTAATTAACCCGCTTACAAGCCGCCGGTATCAAGCCTGTGCAAAGGTCAGGCCGTACCAACGCCGCGTGAGGCGTGGCTAGTATCAAAGGGTTATACCCTTATAATAAAATACCACCAACATAGCCGGGGGATTTTCAGTGTGTCTGAAAAGTGGCTGCGCTACGTTTTTCGAGTTAACACGGAGCGCTTTTATATTGGCGCGGTCAGCGCCCCGTGCAAAGAAACCCTTGCTGCGCAAGGCATTCCAATCTGACGCATATGTCGTCAGGTTCGGCTGAAAGCCTATGGGGGTTGGGATCAACCAACCCCCGGGTTTCTTGACAGGCTGTATCCCCCGGCTATGCTGGGATTTGTTATTCTTTCTGTTTTGTAATCATCTTATTTAACTGCCGTTTGTTCCTCTATTTCTCTCCATGGATTAATTAAAATAGTTGAAGAGGTTTCGAGTTATTTTAAAAACGTAATTTTAAATTATGATATACATCTATCACATGATATTTTTACTGATTTATCAAATAAACAAAATAACAAAAGAACGGTTGATAAAAAGTTTAACTAAAGCTCATTTAGAGTTCAATATCTAAGAGAGACGATCGCGATTTAAGCTTGTAATTAGAGAGAATCATGGATCTGAGAAGCACCCGATTATTTGCGCATGTTGATGGAAATCTCACTAGATAGGCGTGCCAGTAAGTTGGAATATTATGAAGAACCCGCTGTTCAATATAGTCGGTCAAAAAACTTTTGCGCCGGAAATATGATGTATACATAGATGGGGAAATTCCAAAAAGACTGCAAAGGATATTTGAGCTCATACAATCAGCCAAGGCATACGACTAAGTTATTTGAGGGATTCTAATACCCTTATAAGGTGAATCCTCTGCGGCTTCCATCCGTTGCATGAGCCTTATTTTAAGGCTTGCCGCATATGAAAGACCATCGCCTGCGCCGTTGGATTTTTGTTGTTGCATTAGCTTGTGAGATTATAGTGCTTTAACTTAAAAACTTCAAATCCTGTTTATTTTTAGCCCCCTGCTCTGCGCCCTGTGAGTCATTGCTTGAAGCAGCTCGACTTAGTCAAGTAAAAACATCACAGGCAGATCTAAAGAAACGCATCGTTTCTTTTTAACTGCAACGCTAAAGACACTATATTTAGCGTGCAATTTTCTTCGGCACAAAGCGATTTAAGCTGCTAAGTTATTGTTGAATCTATTGATTGATTAGTTCATATTCAAGAGGATGTAATATGAGCGGATTTATCTATAATCGTTTGCTTCAGGTGCTTCTTAAGTGGTAGAAACTCAGGAGAGCTGAAAAACACTTGTTTGTATCTGCCGTAATCCCCCCGCTTGAATCTATTGCGTTGTTATCCTAAGCGCTATTGCTGCCATTCTGGATACGTACAGTTTTTTATATCAATCGCCATGATGAAAAGATTTACTTTAACGTTAACTCTCCGCCGTTCTCTATTTTAAGAGCGTCATGAAGGTTATTGTTTACGGTAAGCCGTTGTTATGTTAGGATAAATATATTGCTTGTGATTGTGGAAGCAAAAAATGTGATTATAAACAGGAAAATGATATTAAAACGTTTGCGTTTGAAGCAGTTTAGCCCCTATTAAAATAGGATGCTTATTAGCGGCGTTTTTAGAAGGATCAATTAAAGGGGGGGTACTATGATAGATTGCAAACGATGCGGCGAAACGATACCGAATGGGATGAGCTATTGTACCAGTTGTGGAATGCCGGTTACAGATACGCGGCCGATGCAGCACGAGGCGCATGAAGCTAACGATGTGCAAAGCCCGATGAAAGCGATAAACGTTCAGGCCGGGGCGCAGCCCGGACGGATCAGCCATCAGGCGGCCGCCCAGCGTCAGAGCAGCTATGGCAGCGAAGATGGCGTGTATTCAAACAATTATGCGGCTTATGCCGAAACGGTACGGCAGGAGACGGCAGAGCCCGAGCTGGAACCGGCAAAGGTTTTGGGGACAGGCGGGTATCTCGGCGCGCTGATCTTGATGGGCTTGCCCGTGATTGGCCTGATTATAACAATCGTATGGGCATGCGGCGGCTCCGGCATACAGAGCAAGGTTAAGCTTGCTCGCGGTTATCTGCTTTACGTATTGATTGTAACCGTTGTTATAGTGCTGATTTTAGGCATACTCGTGGTGGTTTATGCGGATACGCTCAGCCGGTATTTGAACATGCTAACCAAAATGATTTAAGACTTAGTTTTATATGGAGGTAATGAACATGAGCTTTTGCGGAAATTGCGGGGCCAAAATTGATGATAACGTCAATTATTGCCCAACTTGCGGAAGGCCGGTTGGCTCCGGCGCCGCGAAACCGCGGCAAGAGGGCGGCTACGATGAAAACGATATCGTTCAAAACAAGGCTATGGCGATACTCTCATACATCTCGCTGCTGGCACTTATCCCCCTGTTCGCCTGCAAGGAATCGCCATACGCGCAGTTCCATGCAAAGCAGGGAACAAACCTTTTGATAATTGAGGGGATATACTGCGTTGCCCATTCGATAATTAAAATAGTTTTTTGGGCGCTAAGCCCTGTGCTTGGCGTGATAATGGAGGCTATATTGGGCCTGGGTTATGTTGGGTTCGCCGTGTTTTCCATACTCGGGATAGTATATGCCGCTCAGGGCCAGGCAACCGAACTGCCCCTGATAGGCAAACTAAAATTCATAAAATAACAGTATATATTGAGAAGGCTTTATAAGAGCTTGATTATCCCCATATACTTTCGGGTGAGCGAGCACTGAGTTCATCCGTCAATATGTGGGTGCGTCGCCTTATTAACAGCCTGAACGAAAGGGAAGGTATCATGAACAAAGAGCGGCTTACGCAGCGGTTTTTGAGGTATGTTACATGCGCTAGCGAATCCAGGGATGAGCGGGAGTTCTGCTTAATGCTCGAAGACGAACTTAAAGAGATGGGAGTCCGGGTGGACCGCGATGAGTCAGGGGAGAAATGCGGTTCAAACGGATGGAATATACGCGCCTCCCTTCCGGGGCATGGAGAGCCCATACTTTTTTGCGCACATTTGGATACCGTGTCCCCTGGGAAGGGAATAAAACCCGTGCTTGATGGAGGCGTTATACGTTCCGGCGGGGATACGGTGCTGGGCGCGGATGATAAAGCGGGCGTTGCGGCTATTATGGAAGCGTTTGAAAGCCTGACCGAACACGATTTAGCGCACCGCCCCGTTGAAGCGCTATTTACGATCTGCGAGGAGCTGGGTCTGATGGGCTCCAAGCATGCGGATTACTCCGCATTCTCAAGCCGTCAGGCAGTTGTGCTGGATTCAGGCCCAGCGGTGGGGAGCATCATAAACAGGGCGCCGGCCAACATCCGCATACTTGTAAAGATAACGGGCAAAAGCGCCCACGCGGGTATCGCGCCCAACGAGGGCGTGCATGCCTTAAAGGCCGCCGCCGCCGCAATCTCATCCATCCCCTGCGGGTATGTGGATGATGAGAGCGTAATGAATATCGCGAACATGCTCGCGCCCGGAAAGACGAATGTGGTGCCGTCACTGGCTTCTTTCAATATGGAGATTCGTTCTTTTAGCGAAGCAACTTTGGATAAGCATTTGAAGGCGGCGGAGAAGGCTGTCAAGGACGCCTGCGATCTATATGGGGCGAGTTATTCATTTGAACCGGAACGCCATTCAAGCGTGCTTCACGTGCCGGAAAACGGCTCGCTAATTTGCTTAATACGAAAAGCGCTCAATGACATTGGCGTAGAAGGCTGCGTGGACAGAACCTTTGGGGGCAGCGACGCGACCTGGCTCAACGCGAATGGAATAGAGGCGGTAAATATAGGTATCGGCATGAAGGATGCTCACAGCGTAACCGAGCATATTGCCGTTGACGATTTAGAGACGACCGCACGCTTGGTAATGAATATTGCGCTATCGGTTAGCTGAAGTTTCAGCGCGGGTATGCAACGTGTTAACAGCAGGATGATAAACCTTAACAATCAGGGGTAGACAGACAGGCTCCCATCGGTAAAACCGAGGGGAGCCTGTTTTTTGTAAATGGCTAGAAAAGCACAACCGCTGCCACAATCCGGTTTGGATTACATGAGCGCCGGTCGGGTATAGCCCTTAGAAGTTTTCGCCGCGTGAGACGCCGCCTGATTTAACGTGCTGTTAACCAGAACGCACGGGTTGTTTGCTTTGCCCGTAAAAGCCGGGGTTTGAATCTGATTTATTATCAGCTTATGGCGACCTTGCCATCATCCGGCTGAATTGCTACCCAGGTATTGCCGGGGCGCAAAACGAGCGGGCTGCCGTTGCTCAGGTAATAACGCGTTGGTTCATCGAGGCTTTTGCGCTCCCATGTTCCGGTGATATGGCGGCCGGCGACAAAATAATCGCATTTGCCTGAACCGACAACCTCCACCATACGCCGACCGCTATAATCATTCGGAATAATATACTCCTTGGCGTACTGTACTATGAGGTTGGTAGCGTGAAATTGAGAGGTTTCCGTATGCTCTTTTCCCGTTGAATCCTTGGTTACAGTACGCACCATAAACTCTTTACCGTTCACATATCGCATAAGCTTCCCTGAATCCGCGTCATACTTGAATTCGGTATGCTCAGGGTTATCCGTCTGGAAGGAGAGCCCCACCTTGGAGAATGCCGCGCCGCTATCGTATGATACATTTGCATTAAAAGCAAACGGGCCGTTATACTGCGGTTCGTAGTTATACAGCTCGTCATATATGCGCTGTACGTTGGTATAGGCGTTATGCGGCGCTTTACGATCGCTTGAGCGCCAAAAGTATTTTTCCCATTTACCCTTTACGCCGTCAACGCGCACCTTAATATGCTCCGCGTTTTTGCCATATACATATGATACGGGCTTTTCCTCGTTGCTCGGCCCGCCGAAGTGTACGAGAGGCGAATCCCATTCGCGCTGAATATTAATAAAATATATCCTTACCGAACGCATCGGGCCGGCTACAACGGGATATTCATCATTAAATATGCACATCATGCGCGTAGCGCTGCTTTCCACACAAGTTTCATATATAATATCCGCTTGCTGAAGCCCCGTTTGAGGCCGTGCGGCCGGAGCGTTTTCGATCATTACCGCAATGGGTTTGTATACGGCGCCTTCTTTAAGCGCTAAGCCTGTTGTAGGTGAGTATACGCTTAAATCCGGCGTTGGTTCACCCGTCGCATCCGTTGTTGGCGCTGCGGACGGCGTTTGTGGGGGCTGCGTAAGCTCTCCGGGATTGGGCTGTTTTGAGCATCCGCTCAACAATAAAGCCATAAGCATCATTCCTGCCAGAATTTTCTTCATCATAACCCTACCTTTCATCGTTCTTTAATTAATATTCCCATCTTAGGCGCGTCCAGATAATATGTCAAGTTAAATGAACGGACGCGGGAGGTTGATTTTTCCGCCTGACGTTAGCCGTTTTGCGGGCGGGATGTTTATATTATACCCAGTTTAAAAAGCAGATGCGCGGCCGGCGGTCTGAGTGCAGAAGGCTTTAAGCGCCTTAAGGCCAATTAATCATGCAGCCCGAATTGATGTTCATGCCAAAACAATAGAAATGGAACTAATTAAGCTTTGTGCCCCGCTGTAAAACCGTCGGTTTAGGGTAATACGCGGGCAGAGCGAGCTTAGTATGGCGGGATAGTCTACCCGACTGCTTAGGTAATATGGTAATAAGAGCAGGAAAACAGAAAAAGCAGATCGAATTCGAACTGCAGAATAAATATGATGGTAGTGATGAGGAACAAATCAGTACTCAATTGGGTTTTGTCATAACTGAACTGCTTGAGCAGCGTATTCTCGTAAATGCTGATGAACACAAGTAAATAGATGTGAAATGAACGCTTCAAGATTATACGAGTTGATAATATCTAAAATGAAGCTTCACATGAATTTTTAAGTACGCGTATTTCCGATTATTATAAAATTTAAAATGTTGGTTGAATCCGGTTCAATTCAATATTCCAGTTTCCGCTTAAGGTTTACTTTGAACTGATTAATAAGTGCAATTTAATCTGCGTATATTGTTGCAAACGAGCCTGTAATGCTGTTGACGACAGGTTTATATCTTTTGATTTATCAAAAATATCGTTTCTGAAGCTTTTTCGTAGAGAACGAAGATACTCTTTTTAGAGTCACTGTGCTAAAAAGCTGTAAAAAGCAGGAATGATTTTGTAATTTATATCAATCACATAATAACGCCATATAATCAAACAAAGGTATTGACCGTTGCCTATATATGGCATATAATTCACTTATACTGGAGTATATACGTAATCAGAAGTATTGTATTAAGCGGCCGGCGCCGCCATAAAACGTCAGGTAAGTTCAGCAATTGATGTAGTTTCATTAAGAACCGAGCTCTAGGAAAGGGGAACAGGCATGAACGTAAAAAAACTGAAAATCATTGCGGCAATTATAGTAGTATCCGTGGTAATCCTAACGTGGCTTTTGCCCTCATGCGGCGTTCATGAACAGGAAAGCGGAATCAAGTCGCTGGATGAGCTGGCACAGCACGGTGATGTCATCAGCCTTCAGGAATATGAGGCGTATGTAGACAAGCTGAGAGATATGGAGAATGGGAGCATTGGCGTACGGGCGGATTACCATGAGTATATAGAGTATAAAAACGCCCGATCCTATCCGAGCGTTCCAGCGGACGAGGTGCTGTGGTACCATATCCGTTATCGAAGCGGAGAGGAGGAGATAGGCGGGTATATCTGCGCGCCAAAGGATTATCTGGAAAAGAAATACCCCGTGCTGATTTATAACCGGGGCGGTCATGCAGTTGATGGAGGGCTTCGATCCGTGGATGTACAATACTTCGCGCGATTCGGTTTTATTATATTGGCTACAACATACCGGGGAGGAGGGCTCGGCAGCACCGGCAAGGACGGGTTTGGCGGCGAGGATGTGAATGACGTGATTAAGCTGATCGATTTAGCGGAAGAGTTCACCTTTACAAACGGTAAAATCTATATGTTCGGCTGGTCGCGCGGCGCAACACAAACCTATATCGTGCTGAGCCGCGACGACCGGATAGACGCGGCCGTAGCCGGGGCGGGGCCAACAAATATAGCTAAATTATATCAGGAAGGTTTTTTTATGCAAGGCCCGCTTAATACAATGATTGGCGGAACGCCGGAAACGCACCGGGTTGAATACGAGGCGAGATCCGCGGTATGCTGGCCCGAAAAGATCAATACGCCCCTTTGGATTGCGCACGGCACTGCCGACAATACTGTCCTTGTGCATCATTCGGAGGATCTGTTTAACGCCATGGCCGCGCTGGGGAAAGAAGTAAAGCTTACGCTATTCCCCGAGATGGATCATGATCACGCATTTCCTTATTGGGGAATGATGCCGGATTACGTATATTGGTTAAAGCAGCACTGAATCGATTACCCTGCTGGCGCAGTACGACTTGCGCCAGCGTTTTTTCAACTTTTAAACGACTAACGGAGCGGAATGATTCAGCACAGCTTTTTATGTTACTGTGAATGACTAACATCGCCGTATAAAATAGTTGACAAAGATCGGAATAAGTAGAAATCATTTAAAAAAAGTCGAAA
>OHKV01000549.1_pt1 | contig 19893 bp, 22 predicted proteins | sample 1568951 | NCBI WGS metagenome assembly OHKV01 (sample SAMEA3879528, study PRJEB24766) | human gut metagenome | biome: human-associated habitat; feature: feces | place: USA | collected 1985/1987
CCTCATAGAAGATAGTTTTCCAGCCACTCTCTACACGTGTTCTTCAGCCAACTTTCTGATTCGAGCAGGCTGCGATGCCTGCCATGAGGATATCCGCTTTGGAGAGCCTGTGTTCACTCAAAAGCTGACGCATCTCCTCATAAGCGGAACGCGGCAGAAGCATATGGACGGTTACGGTAGCTTCTGCGGGAATGGATCGGGTGCGATTCTCACGATTGCGAGGCTTTTTACTGTTCATGGTTTTCCTCCAATGGTTTATCGAATCTCTACAGCCTGCACACACAGACGCAGAGAGGGCTGGTTAGCAATACAGGTGATCAGGGTGATGCGATTATCTCCCATCTCATTGAGGTAAGAGAAATCGGTGTAGGAGATCGCACCAACGAAGGTCACTTTGTAGGTCTTCGTGCCGATTGCGGTCTTGTACTTAACAATGTCCCCAACCTTCACATTCTTCAGCTTTCCGAAGTATGGATGATTCCCTCTGTTGTGGCCGAACAAGCCAACATTCCCGGTGTAGAGGCCGGAAGAAGTGTAATGACCGGCGCCTTTGGACATGGAACTGTCGGTGGCGCCTTCATACACTTTGCAATTCAGCCCGACACGTTCAATGGAGACTTGGCCGATACTGCCATCGCTCTGCTTGAGATCGTTCAAGGTGACAGAGGGTTCAAACGGCATCTCGATCGTACCACCGTCGGAGATGATACTGGAACTACCGAATTCGGACTCCGGGTACTGCGCATTCGAGCTGCTCCCGCCAAAGCCGTACTGTGTGTTGCCATTCAGGTAGGGATTATTGAGGGAGCTTTCCAGGAATTCCTGACTGAGTCCGTATTGGATCTCAGGGATGTTGTAATCGATCTGATTGCGTGAGCCGTAACGATACTCAGCGTCGTAGAGATCCTCGTAGTTCGTGCTGCCGTAATAGACAGGGTCAGGAGAGGTTTTGAAGGAATAGTCTGCGGCACTAACGAAAGTCACCATGCCGAGTGCCATACTCAGCGCACAGCACAGGGTCAAAAGTCGTTTGAGCTTCATATTAAGGTTCCTCCTCATAATTGGATTCACCTTCCTGAGAGCCAATATCGACTTTGAACCAGTACGAACCGTTGACCTCACCAACGGTGTGCTCGACAGTATTGTCATAGCAACGAATGGCGATGGTCTGGCCGAAGAGCTTCTTTGCGACTGCCTGATCCACTTCGATTGCGATCACACCTTCAGGATTATCCTTCAAGCGGTCAATACGCAGCTCGGGATTCTTGGCCTTCAGATGAAGCCGGCCGCATTTTTCATATTCGTTGCCTTTGCCTGTTGCTTTGTAGACTGTAGTATTCTTACGAAGCGCGAGGCCGAGGAACAACAGTGCAGCCAAAAGGGCGGTTCCGCCGATAATGGAGATCACCAAGACCGCACCTTTGAAGGTGGGTTCCGCTTTCGTCGGTTCAATCTTGGTGCCCAGGTAGGTTACGGTATAGAGAATGCTGGAAATACCAGAGGATACGACAGTGCCTTTGTATTCGGCGGTCGTAATATAGCCAGTTGCGACGGTAGAACTGGCAGAGCCCGAATAGGTGGCTACCGCAGAGTAAGTTGCCGGGACGAGCTCATCGCCGACCAGAGCAGTACTCTCAACGCTCCAAGTTACATTGGAGAGGCTCAAAGTTCTGCCATTCTTCTCCACGGTCTTATCGATGTAGGAAGAATCATTTCGGTCGAGGCCGGTGTAGTTCTTTGTCGCTGAACTGCGCTTATAGTCGGCTGCCTCCGTTTTGAGAGTGCTATGATCGAGCGAAAGTGTGCCGGAGGAGACTCCGTCATCGTACTCGATCGTAGGTTTCAGCTCAGCAAGGATATCTTCGAGGTTCTTACTTGCGGTTGTGACAGTGACAACCTCGGTATGTGCGTTCTCTTCCTGGTAGCGCTGCTCTTCTTTGACAATATCGCTCATAGAATACCGGAATCCGTCATACTCGAAGTCGTCTTCATACAGGTCGGAGGGATCCTGATCCGGAAGAAGCGTATAGGTCTTGATGGCAAGCTGCTGGCCGTTCAAATTCTGGTAGGTGACATCGTCCGGAATGTACGATGTCGCGCTCGCTCCCATCGTCATGGATACTGCGACGACAAGAATGAGCATCAATGATGTGATTCGCTTTTTCATGGTTTTAACCCTTTCATAATTTGAGGCGTTACGCGACCGGGTCGGTCGGATACTCACCTGTAGTAAGGCGGCCTTTGCCGCGCTTGTACTCGCTGATGCATTCTTTCAGCATGGTAAGGAGGTCTTCATAGGTCAAGCTCATCGATAGCCAAAGACATTGCCGGTACATATAGATCAAGCTGTCATCCGCCAGGAAGACGGAATGCCAACCTGTGACCGACACCAGATTCAGCTCATTCGCGATGCTGTGCATCTGTTCCTCATTGATATCCGCGAGCAGAAGTTTGTCTGCAACTATGATGGATAGGATGGGATAGCTTCGGATCATGGAGACAAGGACGATGCATTCGATATCATCGTCCTTGTGGATGGCAACGTATGTGTCACCATGCTGCTCCACGATATTGAGGCATGACCGAATGACCTCCCTGCAGTGTTCATCGATCGCATCGCGGCTGCTGGGAGAATAGTTCATGTTGGGTTACCTAAATCTGGTATGGCGCTTAATGATTCTGGTGATAAATCCAAGCGCAATACCGTTTTCTTCATCGACCCTTGTGACGCGGAAGCTGACCGTATCCAATCTGCTGGGCATGTCGATGGAGCGATACAGCTTCGTTTTGGCATTGACACCCGCTTGAAGACGGACGAAGAAAACGCGGTCTTTCACACCGGTAACAACGCCGAAGTAGTTGGAGTTGGGGACGATCTTCTCCAAGGCTGCCCGATCCGGGTTTTCAGAGGCGTCCTTGATTGAGAGGTTGACTGCGTAAGTGTCACGCTGCTCATTGTAGGTCACATCGAGAACTCTTGCGACAACCAGATCGCCTGTGGAGTGGAGATCCGCAATATCGGAAAACCATTCCCAGGACACGTTGCGTGCGTAAATTTCCGTATCAACGCCGCACGCTTCTACTATCATCGTGTTATTTCCAACGGTAAGGACTCGGCATGCCATAAGGATGCCGGGCTTCACACGCCCTGAAGCGTAGTAGCGCTTTTGTCGTTGCAACATGGCAGCTTTACGAGACCCGATTGCAACGCGCTCTTTGAAATCGACACCAGCTGGGATAAAGTCGATCGTAGCGCCAAGCATCCGCCCAATTTGGACTCGGACACTTCGAGGGATCGGTTCATCTTCTGGCCATTCGATCAGAGTCATCTCGCGAACGGGGATTTTGACACAGAGACCCTCGAAATCAATGGGAACGATTGGCATGCCATTTTCGGTATAGGTCATCCCTGCGCTTACGATTCCAGTTAGGATCTGCTGTCTTCGCACTGCGCCAGCAAGATAGCCCCATTTCGCTTCTTCACTATCCTCGCGTGTGACGCCACGTTCCAGATCATTCAGTTCAAGAAGATCCTCACTACCCTGACGGCGTGGCATCTGTGCAGGGGCCTTTTCAACAGGGATGGTTTCCTGAGCGGTCTCTTCAACGGCTTCAGTAACTTTCTTCTTAGGCATTTTTCTTCTCCTTTCCTAGAAGAGTTCATCCGCATTCACGACCTTGCGAGTTGTGCTGCGTGGTGGCTTCCCATGTGGTTTCTTCTGGGAACCAACGTTAGCTTTTTCTGCCGGTATGGCCGCGGTTACGGATGGTGAAGATACACCGCTGGCAGATACAGAGGAAGCCTGACTGCTTTTCCAGTCAGGCTCGTGCAAGATTGCCTTGCGGCTCTTCAGTTTTTTATAGTCCGGATGCAGGGAGTAGTCAAAGCGCTTGGCTCGCATGACTTTCTGACCTCTTATGAAAATCAGGACCTGATCCGGGGGTAAACGCAAGACCTCATCAGGGGTAAGCAATGGGCGCCTGCCAAGTGAGTTGGTCTTACGGAATCTTGGGGTATAATCGGTAATGTGCATGGTGTTGAGTTCCCGCATCGTACCTTCCACTTCGACTGATGCTGTTCCAATGCGGTCGCTGAAGTACTCAGCGGTCAGCATATCTGTGCATCCGAGAAAAACCGTGCTGTCACAGGCGCCGAGGATCTCTTGCCATTGATCGTCTGGGTATCGGTTGCGCATCTGGCCGACATTTTGAAAAAAGACGGCGACGGAGCAACCTCTTGAACGGATGGTAGAGCATTTTTTAGTGAAATCGGGGATAAGGCAGCAGTTGGGAAACTCATCAAGGATGAATTTTACCTTCGGGTGCAGCATCCCGCCCTCACAATAAGCATCGGCATAGCGGATCAGACGAATGAACAGGAAACTAAAAAACAAGGAGCTGAGGAAATCATAAGTGCTATCCTGATCGGAGACGATGCAGAAATATGCGCACTTTTGTTTACCGGGCAGCTCCAGGTCGATCTCATTGTAGGAGGTGATATTCCGCACCTGCTGGGCTTGCAGAACTGCCAGCTTGCTTCCGAGGCCGATGATAACACTCGTGCGAACGGTTTCGCTCGATTGCCTGAAGATTGCGTAGGGCGCAGATGCAGGTGATGGAGGAAGCAGCTCTCCCGTGTATTGGTTCGCATGCTCGTGGCTAATGCTGGCCATCATATCAGATAAGCCCTTTTCGGTTTGAGTATAGAGAAGGTCATACACCGTCGCGATGTTCCGCTTTTCCGGAGGCATCTCCAACGCAACATAGAGAACAAGCGCTTTTAGAAGGTTGAGTTCTGCGTTGTACCAGAACGCGTCTTTCGAATCACCGCTGGTGTTCTGAAGCACAATGTCAGCAAAGGTCTGGGCCATGAGCTCACTTGATCCGACTTCACCAAGACAGTTCCAGGAGTCGCTATGATCCATTTCAACAAGGTTGAAGACTTTGACGATATATCCGTTCTCGCGGAGATACTCACCCATAGATTCATATAGTTCGGATTTTGGATCAGTCAGGATCACGCTCTCACCACGCTTGACCGCTTGCAAAACGAGGTTTCGTGAGATGGCTCTGGATTTTCCCGTACCGGAAGATCCGCATACGGCAAGATTTGCGTTGAGACGTGTGTCCTTTGGAAGCGTCAGGACTTGACCATCCGGGAGCATCCCAAGGATGTCTTGGCTGGTCCTTTTTGCACTCGTCACCTCAAAGCATGCAGATGCCTCTTTGGGTGACATGAAGCTTGCCGTTCCGTAGCTTCCAGAATTCGATACGGTCAGATTGCGATCAGAGTCTGTCACACCATTTTGGCCCCATCCAATTCGGAGTCCAAATACACAGAGTACGGCAATGCCAAGGACTACAACCCCAATGGCAATGAGTCCTTCTGGAAAGTGAAACAGCGCTCGAACCACTTCGCTGATCTGCGAGGATGGAAGCCCTGGCGAAGTACGATAGTCACTACCCGCCGATTTCCAAGCATTGATGTTAATAATGAATTGCGCAATGATACCAGCAGCGTAAAGCACGCAAGGAATCAGGACGGCAAGGCTAAGTGCTATTTTCAGTTTTCTTTTATCCATAATCTAATCTGCTTTCTAACGGACGTACCTCAATGGCCGGCCCCACAATTCTCTGGATAACCTGCGTCTGATAGTCAAAACAGAGCATGATCGGGCTACCTCGAAAACCTTCCGGCATCGGGTGGATATCCGATAGCATGAGTAGGTCACATTGGTAGTTCAAAAGAACAGGCCTGTCGAGCGAGGTCTCGATTGCGTCATATTCGCGGGTAGGGATTCGTGGTGGGTGGAAAGGTGATAATGCGGCGCGATTGATTTCCATTGTCAGTTCATCGTGGAGGATGAGCTTCAGGAGAGTGTCACCTTCCTTGTTATTGGTAAGGAACAGACATTGAGCAAAGAAAGTCGAAACGACGAAGTACTTGTTCCCAAATGGCTTTGCTCCATGACAGAGGCGCTGTGCCACACTCATGGTGGATCCGATGACGATCTGGTGGATTGACGTGATACCGAAACCTCTTGCGAGCAGAAGGCTTTTCACAGCGGCAGCATAGTTCTCCTCGCTATTCTTCATCCAGTACATTCTTGTGCTACCTGTGAAGTAAAGAAAAAAGCAACACCGCCCTTTGACGATAATACCGATTGTGCGTGAGCTCTTGGATACTGACTCTGGGGAGTACTCCTCGATGGCGACACGCAACTCGTGTGCCGCGTAGTAATAGATTTTGTTGGGATCCGGCACGACCGCATTCGTTGCTCTTTTGACAGGCGACATGAGAGATGGCTTTTGAGAGATGAGGAGCACCGCTCCGGCCGCGTTAGACATAACCGTACCAATAGCAATTGCGTGAAGCCGCAGGATTTTGTCGATCCAACCAGGGTAAATGCGCTCAGAGCTATTGACTCTTGAATAGATCATGGACACCGCTTCCGGATCCCTCTGTGCAACATACTCGAAACCCTTCTGCGTCAAGCTCATTGAACGAATCACATGGCGCTTATGCTTCTTCCGATATAGCCGCACATAGCCTTCCCGAATCGCACGATACATGACCCTGCGATTCCATTCAGCGCCGCCACCGATCCGCACCGCCAGCTGCGTCGGAAACTCGATACAGTACCCAACAAACCAGAGCAATTCGAGTAAGCGATCATTCTTACATGTAATCATAGACACTCCAATCAAATCAGCAGCAAGGCTGCCAACAGGCTGCCCGAGGCTGCGCATACAACCACTCCCGAAAGCGTAAAACTGACCAAGCAAAAAACACCCAGACAGAATTTGTATTGCCTAACACTACCTATTTCTGCGCTCCCTGAGTGGGGACAGCTCATATGCACGAAATCACTACCAATTTCTGCCCATCACTCAGAGCAGGTTTTGGTAGTTGTTTTAATGTGATTTTTGGCCCAGGATGAAAGCGTTTCAGGTCTCATCAGGTAGAACTCTGCGCTGTCCCGATCAGACATCCTCGTAGCCTGGAGGACCGTGCATAGGAGACCGCTATCATTGGTCAGTAGCATCGATTCAATGACATCTAAATACCGCTTGGTTTCAATGTTGTCATAGTCACGAATGCGCCTTTTTCCAAGAGCAGCATCATAGTTATGAACAATGCAGATGGCGCAGCTACCAAAGCGCTCCATTGGGTTCTCTTTGAGATAGTCCATAATCGCGTACCGAAGTGGCCGAGTCAAAAATGCTTGATTATCTCGCTGGTTCCTTTTCGGAAGAATCGCGGGAACTGAGATCTTGAGCCAATCATGAGTCTCCTCGACCTTAATCCCCAGCAGATCCGCCACCTCACAATAGAATGGCGCCGTATCATCACGAACTGTTCTGGCGGTCAGATTTCTCAGAGTAACCGAGGATACTTCTGCCGATCGAACCAGACTAAAGAGTTTTTGCTGGGGGTTATACTGATCCATACGCTCTAAGTCGCTAGCGACCCGAAAGAGTTCGTGGCTGATACCATCAAAATCAGAAGCCACTTGGCGCATGACTTGAATGTACTTGGGGTTATCCATATCACACCTCACAGTTTGTAGATTTGCTCAACGCCGTCAGAGCCAGTCAGGACTCCATAATCGTTATCATCTCTTGGAATCAGCTCATCCAGGGACTTCATATCATCTACGACAATCAAACGAACGGACGCCTCTGGCACGAGTGTGCGAGAGGCGTTGATCGATGGGATATTGCGTTGGCTACCGGAAATCAGATCATAATCCTTATCGGCTGAAGAGAATGAGAGAATTGCCGGAGGTTCACTCGCACAAAAATCCAGCACATGATCTCTCATCTGGATGAATGCCCAGAAAGCCATGATGGCTTCCTGCGTCTTCCCGTGATCTAATGAGTATCGACTTGTTGCGAGGAATTGGCCGTCCGGCGAGAAATAGGCCAGGCCCTCTTGCCGGAGACGTGCGAGGATCTGGCCATAGGAACGATTGCTCATATGATTGAAGAGCAACCGCATTTGTCGCTGTTCAACGACACCGAAGATGGTCAGCAGCCGAATCATAAAGGCAACTTCCCTCCTTCGAACGGTATTGGAAAACTTCATTATGCTCTCCTTTGTGTAGAGATAGGAAACCGCATAGTGTAAAGGAAAACCGCAATTACGCTTAGTGTAGAGCTAATGTAAACATGACCTTTGCTGTGTTTTCATTCGACAACATTATGTGTATTTTGAGCGATCTTTTCCTTGAGAATCTGGTTGAGTTCCATGCGGTCGGTTGTAATCAGCTGTTTCTCCAAGGGGGATGCCTTGAACGAAACTGTGATGTGGTTGGAGTTCGTGGAGATCAGTCCTTGGCCACGTTCAAAACGAGTGATCGACATGATCTCTGCATCAGATAAGTGGAGAATGTGCTGGACGCGTTGCGCCTCATCATTTTCTAAGTTCAAAATGATTTTGGTCTTTGCAACATTTAAGATGCCTTTGCCGAACCGGCTTCGATCAAGGTCGCCAATATCCTGGGTGGCAGCAATGGCCGCACCGCCGTAGCCACGAATGATCTTGAAAATCTCCTGAACCCACTCGCCTGCAAGGGCCTTGGTGTTGTTTGGGTTATTGGTATCATCGTCTCCAATCAGCTCCCACGCCTCATCAATGAAGATGGCTTTCTCCTTGGTGCGATCCTCCTTTGCCTTATCCCAAACATAGTCCAGAGCAACGAACATGCCCACAGGGAGCAGCTCGCCTGTAAGCTCAGAGATGTCCAGTACGGTATAGAGGTTATCGAGTTGGACATTGGTGTGTTGGTTGAAGGTCTTCGCAGAGCCGTTGACAAGACGATTGAGAATGTTGCCCATGCGCTTCGTTTCCGGAGACTCCATAAGGATCTCATAGACATCTCCCAGCAGGGGCATCTCGCGATACCGATCCGGGTGGTCTGGGTCGATCAGCGACTCGTTGTTGTGCGTGATCCCTTTCTTCGCATAGGTTCGAATCAGTGCTTCGTCAAGGAGCTGCCGTTCTTCATGGCTGATATCTGGAATTAGCAGTGAGAAGAAAATGTGCAGCTGCTGAATCTTCTTTGCCAAGATCGAGTTCTCGCTAATTACGCCATCGATCAACTGATTGGCGCTGAGATCCTGCTTGCGGATCTCGCAGACATTGATACATTGCTTCGATGCCGGACTAATGGAAATGAACTCACCGCCAATGTTATTACAGGCTCTCAAAAACTCATGGCCTTTGAGAGGTGCTATGATGAAGACCTGGGTACCTTTCCGACGCATGCGGAGAGCTATCAACTGGAGCGTAAAGGTTTTGCCGGCACCGCTGGTTCCCAGAAGAACCATATTGGCGTTTTTATATACGCGGCTATTGAAGATATCAACTATGACCAAGCTGTTGTTATGCTGGTTGACTCCGAGCAGGATGCCGTTCTCATCACTCATCTCAAACGAGGTGAAAGGATAACAACTGGCAGCCGCAGAGGTAAGCATATTTCGCTTGCTCGCCTCAAAGAGCTTTTTATTCAAGCTACAAAGCGGGAGGATCGACAGTAGCGCTTGCTCCTGACGAAATCGGCAAATCCGGATATCCATATCCTGTGAAACCATCAACCGACGCACCTCAGATATACGCCACTCCAGATTTTCGAGTGTATCTGCAGTGATTGTGACTAGTGTATTGCAGTAGTAGAAGTCCTCGTAGTTCGCAAGACCTTCCTTCAGGAAGTATCCGGATCGAATGGCGCTTTCGAAATCATCAAAGTCCGAATTGGTATCCGAAGTGTCTTTCAAGCGACTCCGGTTGATTCGGATCTGTTGACCCAGCTTAGCCTGAATGCGTTCTTTTGGCTCGCGGGAAAAATAGAAATCGACATCGATCCCTTCGCCAGCATTGACGAGAATACTCGTCCACCCAGCCACAACGCGAGGATTATACCCATCAGAGGGAACAATGAGATATGCATGGTATACTCCGTCCATTACTACATATGACCCATGAGTCAAGTCAATGGAATCGGGGGCCAGTACACTTTTAAGGGAGACTGGTACTGTGATGTCGGTATCCCTCCGAGCTAGCTGAAGCTCCCCGATGCGCTGCTCAACTGTTTTTACCTCACAAGTTGATCGGTTGAAAATGGTGTAGAGGATCTCCAACAGGAAGGCGTTTTCGTCATCATGGGTAACAACCGTATTGTCGCAGTGAAGGAAATACTGTCGCGCTGTCTGAACAGCCGTTTCCAGAGCCGAGACAATCTCCGAGTACTCCGGTTTGCGATTCGTGACAGCTTCATACTCAAAAATCACAAGGAATCTGCGGGTAATTGCTTCTCGCGAGCCAATTGTCTGGATAAGGCGATAGTAGTCCAGCTGCAATTCTCGGCACTTTGGATTACTCTCGGACTCCATATCCCGCTCAATGGTACTCAGGTGTTTTCCGATGTCGGCCTTCTTTGTCAACACTTTGATTTGGATTTTTATGGGGGAAATCTTCATCCAGCTCGCGAAGCTGGCAACGATATTCTTCTGCTCAGATGTACTGCGTAAAAGAAAGTTGATCGGTTCAACTTCGAGGACTCTGATGTAACGACCGTCCTCCGTTTCAATAATGCCGTTGCGGATATCCTTTACTGGAACAAAGTCTTCCGAGTAAGTCACCTGCTTTTTGTGACTTGGCACCATCTTGCGATTATTTTTGTTGAGCTGCTTTTCGGTTTTTGTAGGGCGTTTTCGTTTCTTGCGAGGCTGCTTGATCCGAATGCCTAACTCTTCGGGCGGCTTGGTAGCTTCTTGCTCCCATATCCTCTTTTTCTGCTTCCTAGCGGTTTCAGGTATAGTGACATCAGAGCGATAAAGGCTCCGCCGATGAATGAACCAGCGAACCCAATTGATCGCAAATTCCGAAAGTGAATCGCCCTCAAAACCGATGATGCCAAAAATACCAAGCGGGAGTGGGAGCAGGCAAAGAATGATAATCCGCACAGTAAGCGACATAGGCAACTTGATGATGGGAATACCCGTCAACAAAACGAGCACGCAAGCTTCAATCGCATTGCGTGCTCGAATCATTCCGCCAAATAAGCGCCCACTGGCAAGAAAGTTTGGCGGGATATAGTAAATATCCCGTTCTTCGTTCGGTTTGCTCATGTTTTGCCTCTATTCTGTTGTCAGTTTCCGATAATCCAAAATGGCCCACCGGATCCGGCGCGCTTGCTGGCTTCGTTGAGGATAATGGACATATCCCAACTCTTCTCAGAGCGCTTATAACTGGAAGGATCTGCGACGAGTATCTTCCCATCGGATGTGCAGCCTCTCAGGACAATGAAATGGCCACTCGATGTAAAATGACCTTTCGTCATGAGTGCAACGACTAACTTGCCCTCCGCAAGCGCATCAATGATGCGCTGTGGTTCAGAAGCTGTGCAGCCCTCGACACTTAGTCCCCACGCTTGCGCTGCTCCTGGTATCAAAGAACGATAAGAGCCATTGCCGCTGCACCAGTACCCGTGCTCATATGCCCATTGTGCCATATGAGGTGGATCAACGGTCTCTGAGGTAAGACTGGATATCACTATGGACATTGCGGTCGGGCCGCAGGCATAACCGCCAATCGTATCTGTACCATATGGCGAGTACTTCCATCGTTCATCTAACTGGTTGTAATAGACAACCTGTGTTTCGCCGTCAGCAAAAACGACCCCGTCGTAGGATAGACCCATTGCTGAGAACTCTGTTTCGCTTAGGCCCTGGTAAATTCCATCGCCCAAGAGAACAGTCAAGTTTTGCGCATATTGGCTTGCAAGGAGTTTTTGATCGTCTGACAGGTGGAAGACCTGATCGGCGAAATACGCTTCTCCGTTATAGAAGATGGTATAGACTCGAATGGTCGCATGAACGGTTTCACTTGAGTCTCCATCACCTTGCTCAGCGGGATTCTCTCGTTCTTCATCCGTGAAGGTAAAAGAGTAGAGCTTATCCTTGTTGGCGGTAAGCAGAGCTTCCATGTCTTCCTTGGAAATAGAAGTGACATCCGTGTCCTTATACGCACAATACTGGGAAACAAATGCATTTGCATTAAAAACCACATCAGCGCCAAATGGATTATTGATCTCTTTTCCATCACAGCCGGACGTGGCAAAATCAGAATCAATGCGTTCAAGAACATTAGTTAATCCTTCAGAGAGGATGGAACTGATGCCCTCGTTGATGGCTGTCATATTCTGGACTAACACTTCATCGTTCGAGATTCCATTCGGGGAGTCCGTTCCATCGCCCAATAATGATCCGAAGATGATAGAAGGAAGCATAGCTACAAGAATTAGAGGCAACAAAACTGCCGCGATCAACGGAATCAGCCATTTCGCAGAAGACTTCCCTGCTTCAATTGCCGCACCATGAGCACCACCTGCAGCTGCGCCCTTGGCAATATTGGAAATTGCTTTGCCAGTCTTTGCGGCACCCGCAACTGTGGATTCGGTCGATGTTTGCTGCTGGCTTTTTTCATCACTCATTAGATTTTGTCCTTTCTTTTGGGAACAGGCGGCATCTGAGAAACGATGCGTTCCTCATACCTAATCTTGTCACCTTCATCGGTATAGGGCGTTTTCTCAACTTTGGGCTGAGCATACTGCCGATACCACGAGGCACCGTCTACTGTTTGGACTGTATCATACGGGCCAGTTGGGGCCATGTATTGTTCTGTGCTGTACATAGCAAACTCCCTATCTGACTGCCTATCAGGTGAGACCTCAAGGCCCGTGATGCGTCCACCGCCGATTTCAACATTCTGAAATATGGGTGGCGCTCCAGAAATGCGTGCACTCTCAACCACAGAACCGTCATGATCTCTAGCGCCAGATGGGATAGGTGTCCCATTTGCAGACGCAGTAGGAGAAGCTGTTCCTGCGGCTGTGCCGCCATCAAGCGTAACTACGTCTTCTGACGTAATGGGAGATGGAGGGATGAGGCCACCATCATCTGCAAGTGCGCTACCTGAGTCAACAGGCGAATAGCCCAAATAGCTTGTCAATGCCTCAGCCGCCTGATCACCGGTGATGGACCCGACTGAGGATATGCTGCCTTTTGCCACAGCTCCAACAACGCTCATTGCAAATTTGCCTCCATTTTGCAGGCTTGATTCGAACATAGCGCCACCCACAAGATTGCTGAGTCCTTTTGCATTGCCTGTAGCGCTTGCGGCTGCCGCGTTTCCAGCAGCACGTCTCGTAACGCCGACAAGGCCGTTTCCTCCACCTGTAAAAGCAGCGCCGGCGGCCTGTGCATTTGTGTGAGTGCTGTTACTTAAGGAATGATGGTTAAATACAGTTCCACCTACAGCCCCCGCAACAGCAGCAATGCCGCGTCCGGCAACCATGAGCTCAGTCAACATACTTCCACCGGTTCTGCCGACATTGATTCCCAAAGAAGCCATAAAACTATCAATTTTCTGGCTGACTTTAAGGAATCCAATGGCGCATAGAAACCAGATAAAAACATTGCCAGCAACTTCTTCCTTGCTCGATGCCGCAATGGCACTTTCTACTTCGCTCTCATCGATGGCAAAGGCGGTTGTCGAAAGTACGCATAAGAGCAGCAATACAAGCAGTATGATATAGGCTTTTCTCTTCATCTTTACCTCCTCAAACGGATAACGGGTTGGCAAGAAAACTGCCAACCATACTCGTGAATAAGCGCAGGCACCATGCATTCATGATCAGCAAAAAAAGCTGGCCTCCAAGCATTCTGCACCATGCACTAAAGACATTTGATGTGTTTTCTGATGCCCCTGTAGCGAATGCGACTGGAGCTGTGTAGATCAGAACGCCGACGAGAATGTATCTCTCCGCTGCCTCGAATAGAAGCTTGATATAGTTCCATGCTACGATGAGCACCAAAATGAGTACAATCAAACTTACCGAGCCGGACACAAGGCTGCCCACCAAAACTGTTACTACGCTGGCAAAACTTGCAAACTCGATTGGGGGAAGTGCTGTGTCTACCACCCAGTCGTATGGCGTTCCTACGATTCCCAAAACGAGCACCATAATCTGATCCGCAAAAAGTGCTAAAAAGATAAAGAGAATGGATTTGATGGCGAGCTTGACTGGATCCTCCGCACTAAGGCCCAGTCCAAGCCCAAAGTTTCTGAATAGCTGCCACACAAGGTTCAGTAAGATGAAGCCTACACCAATCGCTACGAATATTTCATAGAGCGTTTCAGCGGCTGGGAAATAGCGTAGAAACGTGCTCATATCACAGCCTAGCGCACCGAGTACGGACCCTGTGATCAGATCCAGCAGATTCATGACCTGTGTGGCAATCCACTCAACAATACTGTCTAAGATTCCCATGCGGCTCCTCCTGCATCTGCTTAGAAGTGGCCTAACTCATCATCGAAGCTACTTTCAGGCAGGTAGTATGCTGCGGTGAGGCACATGGCAATGCCAGCGACAATACCGGATAAGAAACAGATAATATTCTTCATGTCTTGATTCTCCTTCGTAATTAGGGAGTCCAAGTGCCACCGGAAAAGAATGGTGTCACATAGGCCATGATAAAGCCAAGGCTATTGAGAATGGCCCAAGTAATAATGATCCTCTTTAACCATGCACGGGACTCATCAACCGTTCGTCCAGATCTGGAGAAGTTCATCAGAAGAAGCGCAATAGCCGCAGTAACAACAGCTGCGATGGTGCTGATGCCGAGGATTTGAGTGTACACATCCTGCATGATTGCACTCGCCTTCGTCCAAATGGTGTCAGCAGCAAAGGCTCGTGTGGAAAACATGGTCAGCATCGTAGGCACGAGAAAGGCAGTATATAGGCCTCGGCCTGCATTTGCATTTCTGAATCGCTCCTGCAGCTTCTTGATGACGGCAGGTTTGTTTAGATTCATATTGGGAAGTCCTCCTTTCAAGTAGAGCCGAAAAGAAAAGCCGGGAACTCGGGCAGTACGACCTGAGTTCCTGGCTTCACATGAAAAATGCCTCCCGATGAAAGGAGGCAGTCCATCAATGAATCTTTTCGACGCTATCATCTTACCATTTAGGGGATACAGATGCAATTAAGCAGAACTTCAATTTTCGTTCGGAAATAGTTCAATAGTGCTTCAAGGTAAAAACTGCTTGATAATCTCCATGCAATCACGCGCCGTGTAACCCCACAGAATTCGGTCAATCGCTCGAATTGCCATGTTGAGATAGCTATGATAGGTTACCATCGACATGGGGAATCCTTGCCGATCAAGTTCCGCTAGGATCACCTCACGATTCGCGGGCTTCTTTTTTGAGAAGTATGTGAGGTAGAGGACTTGATACATCAGCTCACCGTGGTCTGGATCCATTCGCACCGTATTAAGCGCGTTATCAATGATCTGGAGCATGTTCTTGCTCCGAATAACTGTTCTGGCGTACCCCTCCAGTTTAGAACCGGACAAATCCACGCCAGCCAATTCGGCATTGACTTCAAGTGTGGAAAGGCGGGTGCCATGCTCCATTTCCATTCGAACATTCATATCTGCTTCCGAGATTTGGATCGCATATGCTACTTTCCGGTACTGCTTGAGCAGATGCCTTGTGTTATGATACTTATCCGCATCCTTGCGTTTTGCGGTCTTCGCCTCTAAATGATCAACACCGGCTTGGATGCCGGTTTCGATCTCTGTTTTCAAAGCTTCTTTTTCTATCTCAAACGCGGGAGTGCTATCTGATGTCATCGTTTCATCTCCTTTCCGGATTGGGACTCAGTCGGTGGATCGCGGCTATTCTTCTCCTGATTCGTTACCTCCCAGTCTAAAGCACTGTAGAAGACTAATGGAATTTGGCGAGCAAAAAAAGAACTTCGGATCACCAGAAACACTTGAATTCTCAAGGCTTTTCGTGGCTTCCCTATAGTGTGAGCGGGCGGGACGCGAGTTTCAATGCTGATATCCATCTTGCCTTCATCGGGATCGACCAAATCAGCAGCCTTTGTAATGCCAATGATTTCGCCAATACTGCTTAGTTCGAGCTCTTCGCAGGTATCACCGAAAATCATTTCTCGATACCGACACATTGAAATGACAGAGCCGCGTGAGCTTGAAAAACTCACACGGCTGATAATTCCATATTCGCCAGCTTTCAACATGAAGCGGCCAACGCGTGATTTTGACCAACCCCAACGTTTTGCTAGGTAAGTATATGAGAGCAACGGCACACCTCGCATATTGGAGTAATACACGACCGGCATATACTCCGAACCTCGCACCTTGGGATCGTTTAAGATGGTGTGCAGCCACATGTCCATAATGGCATCCAACTCACTAAATACGATTCCTTCTGTTTTGTGAGCGATACGCAGGAGCATTCGGCCAACAGGTAATGGGAAGAAAAAGAATCCGGAGCCCTTATAGCTATAATAGTTGTACTGAAGGCTTGTGCAATGCTCTTTCCAATTGGTGATGGAAAAGCGAATGATCTCATTCTCTTCATCCAGCCATTCATAGGTCAGGAACCCGTATTTCTCGTAATAGTCCAATTGCTCAAGAGCTTGTCTTTTGGAATGGACACGCAAAATTCTGGGTAAAGATCCAAGCTTGCAGATCCATTGGCCAGGCGCCTCCATGTATCTCTCCCCACTAATCATACGCTCATTTGAGCGGAAGTTCGCATAGCTAAAGAGTGCCATGAGACTGAAAAGATGGACGGTTCCTTCATTTCGGAATTCCTTGTGGTTATTAAAGTGACGGAACCACGGTTTCCATATCCTGACTTTCGGAAAGCTCACTAATTGTTGCTTTTGTATGCAGTTCATCTCATACACCCCCTTTCCAGCAAAGTAATAGGTTTAAGATATCGATTCCAAGTCCCCTGGTCAAGGGGACACAGGCATTTCAGCCTCGGCCCATGCTTGTGGGTGCGTCGTCCCTCGGTTTGAGACCTAGCCGGACGAGTGTACCATTGTTTTCCCGTGCAGTCGTCGCAATGAGGCTTGACCACGCCTCTTTCACTTGCTCATAGTGGCTCGGACACGGTGATGTCTTGGAATCGTATGCAGTTTTCAAGGTGCAGTACTGGGAAAATTGAGTGAGAAGATACAGTTGCCAAGAGATAAAACACCTCGCTTGCACTTCTCGTAATAAATGTAGAAAATGGCACCCTTTTGACCACCCTCGAATTTGAAAAAAATGTCTCTGATACCGGCGTGGTATCAGAGGCTATAGCATAGCGTAGCTATTTGCATCTATTGTTGGTCTCATTGTAGTATTGTTATAGAACAATTACTTTCAGTTGAGCTAACTGGATAGTACTTGCTGTATTCCATCTTGTACTTGAGTGAGCCGTGTGGTACTATATGCTGGTATTGTGCGTGATGGGAGAGATCATATGTTCTTTACGATGGATGAGGTAGCACTTATTGACGGCCTTATCGCCACCTACTTTGTTGCAGATTCCGTATCAGAAAGTGTGCGGATCCGATATTATAAAACGCATCAACACCTCCAAGACAACCGAACCGATTATGCGGATTTGAGGAATATAAAGGAGGCCCTTTTCTTTTTGGCTCCGCTATTTCATGGTAGTATCCAATTTGAAAAGGATATTTGGTCAGTCATTGCAAAGACGCAGAGATTATTAAAAGCGAGCAGCCCGGTTGCAGAGTAAAATGCAACTGGGCTGTCTCTTTTTCTTCCTATCTACCTGCATAGTCAATCGTTGGAAGATTTTTATCCCGTTAGGGTGGTCAAAAGGCCCTCTTTTTCTACATTTATTCTGAAGAGCTCTTTAGTTTATGTAGAAGGAGGTCTACATGCTGAATTCGAAGTCTGGGAATATTCAGACACGGCATATGCAACGGAAAACGCACATAGAGTTAAGCATCAAACGCTCTGGAAAGGAGGGCAACAATGGAAGTATTTCTAATCTATCCCAAGTCAGAGCAAGCACAAAAGGAACTTGCCCATGAACTTGCAAAATTTCATGCAGAGCAGGCACTGAAGAACATCTTGAAGTTGCCCTGTTCCACGGAGCAAAAGTTAGAGCTAGTAGATGCAGTAGTGAAGCATTTGAAAGAACAAGCATAATAAATCCACAGGGTTCTCATGGACGCTGACCTGATAGAAAACCGAGCAGACTGATTATCAAGACCAGTCTGCTCGGTTATTCTGTATACGACAGTCACGCAGTACATTCTCATCGTAGTTAAGAGCATTTACCCTCTATTTGAAGTACTTCTCCCAAGTGGATTTGAAAAGTTGTTTTCTGTTCTGCTCCCATTGTTTTAGGTTGCAAAGGCTGATGCCTAGCCTATCAGCATACTCTCTTTGCGTTAGGCCAAGCTTCATTCGAATTGCCTTGATCTGCTTACCCTGGCCGTTTCTCAGAAAGAGATTGTAGTCATCCAGAAGTCTTTCGACTGGAACCTCGAAAAGCTGCGCGATTCTCTCCATGTGCTTCGGAGAGTAAAAGTCCTTCCCATATTCTTCATAATGAATATAAGTACTTCGGTATATACCGGCGTAGTCAGCTACGTCTCTCTGCCGCAGGCCTTTCTGGTATCGAAGCCAGCGGAGCTTGTCCGCTGTTTCGGTGATTTCGGAGAAGTCCGAGAACTGCAGATTGAACTTTTCTGCATCCTGATACTTGTGCGGCAGTATCACCGGAAATTGAAGAATTTGTAGCGGGGCTACTTTTACTGAACCTGATATATTGGAAATCAGAATGTAGCAGCGGACTTCCACTTGCGCCAGCAGACGCCATTTTGCATCAAAAGGTGCCTGTTTTGCTACTTCATTCTCCGATAGTTCCGCTATGTTAGGATAGTATTTTCTACGCAGCGGGCGGCGTAGGTCGCAAGGCGCGCGCCCTTCTCGGGCTTGAAGGTCGAAATGCCCTTGATGAGCCCGATGGTGCCGATGGAGATGAGATCGTCCTGCTCCTCGGACTGGGTGTAGTATTTCTTTAACATGTGGTTCAAAGGCACAAGGAGCTTTTCTCTGCCCCATATCTTCCCTAAATATTGATGCAAAAGATAGTGAAGAAACCCTGTCTGGTAATATGCGGTTCGACAACTATAATCGTCACTTGGATTTATTGTATAACACACATATTCTGTTGCCTACATAAGCAAATGGAGCATGAACGAATCACAAAAGACAATATGAAATGACTCCTGCGCTTGTAAAACGTGGATTTACCTGTCATACTTTTAGCGCAAACTCAAAAGTACCAGACCTACCACATACAAGGAGGAGTCATCATGGCAAGTATAATCTACGTCGGCATGGATGTCCATACCACAAATTTCACTTTTTGCTGCTATACCGCAGATTCCGACCGCGGCTTCGCTGTTGCGCAAACAGAACCGGATTACCGTCAGGTAATCAAGTATATGGAACGTGTCCAGAAGCAACGCGGTGAAGAATGCAAATTTGTTTGCGGCTATGAAGCCGGCTGTTTGGGTTATTCACTCTACCACCAACTCACCAGATGCGGTGTAGACTGCGTTATGAACATTTACACTAATTTTCACCGCTTTCTGCGTAAAGCAGGAATCTCCTATGGCGGGAAAGGGAAGGGCCCTCGCGTCTATGACCTTCGGCACACATTTGCTGTCCACTGCTTACGGCACTTGGTTTTATCGGGTAAAGATATCGGCATATTTGCATACCGCTAAAAAACTTGTGCGGTAAGTCCTCAGTGTGGCCTCTTTTGCACCAAGAGCCTTTCTTGAGTGCAGAAATGCTTCATAAACCTGTGAAAAGGATTTTTCCGCGCGCTGTCAAGAGCCCACCCATAGTTTTTTTCTTTTTTGCATCCTTAGTTCCTTGGTTTTGAGTATATACTGACTTCCAGCTATTGTCAATGTATACTATAGATTGCTCGCCTAATTTCGTTTGCTGTCTCCCTGTATATTTTACGTTTGTTTTTCT
>OHKV01000554.1_pt1 | contig 19709 bp, 13 predicted proteins | sample 1568951 | NCBI WGS metagenome assembly OHKV01 (sample SAMEA3879528, study PRJEB24766) | human gut metagenome | biome: human-associated habitat; feature: feces | place: USA | collected 1985/1987
GCCGTGTCGACAGCCACCCGGCCCAGCGGCGTGGCATAGGCGCAATAGCCGAGCTCAACCGAAACGCCGTCGAAAGCGGCCCGGTGGCTCGGCCCGAGCAGGAAGATGCGCTCGTAGCGCGTGGCGGGCGATATGCGCGCAAAGGCCAGACCGGCCGTCCGGCCGGAAAATACGTAACCGGCATGGGGCGCTATGACGGCCTGCACATCGCCGCGGGCGCTGCAGCCCGCCATGCCGATGAACCCTTCTACCTCGGCCCGCAACGTATCGGCCGCGGCAGGATAAAACTGCCCGGCCACGGCTGCGGGCCTGCACCTTGCCTCGCCTTGAGGCTCGGTGCAACCAATGTTTACAGCCATGATGAACAACAGTATTAACAGTTTCACTATTTTTTGCATGACAACAAGTGTTTGCCGGGCGCCCCTCGGCCACGCCCGGGCCCGCCTGCGCTGCCACTGCCAAGGGGGCCAACGGCCGTGGCGGCCGATGGGGCGCGGCACGGCGGGGGCGCAGGCGGGGCTCAGGCCGGCTTCACCGGCCCACTGACAAAGATACAGAATATTAGGATACGATGTATCGCCCAGCCCGTTTTTTTGTTTCAAAAAGCCTCAGCCCGCCCACGGCCGCGGCGCCTGATGCCGCCTATGGACGTGGTTTCGGCAAATGGCAATGACAAGAAAATGTAAGAAAATGCCTACGACGGCCGGCCGGTGGGGGCCATTGGCCAAAGCCACTGAGTCACAGCCACTTGAGCCCTGTGCCGACATGGCTTTGCAAAACGGCCGCCATGACCGTGCAAAACGGGCCGTACGGCAATGCAAGACGGGCCGTATGGCAGGGCCAAACAGGCTCGACGGCGGGGCCGCCCTGCCAGTGTAAACAAAAGATACCGCCGGCATTGCGGCGGGCTCGGGGCTCTACGGCCGCAAAAGCCTGCCCATGGCTATAGCCCGGAGGCATATTGGTGATGGCGAACAAGAGCGGTGGGGATGTAAGTTTCTCTTATGGAGAGATGGTATTTTCGCTGCAAAGATACAATTAATCCAATAAACTCACAAATATTTCGACGTCTTTTTTTCGCTTAAAGACTATTTTACTAAACAGTAGTTGAGCAAAACGAAGCCAAACATTAGTACAATACAAGTCAACCGCCCGGGCATGAAAACACAACCGGATGATGGACGCCACATGGATGAAAGCCACCGGCCACACAGCCCTAATACCCTTTCAGACAACACACAAAAGCCTCAGCAAACAGACTGAAGCAGCCCAACGGCAAACCATAGCGCAACTCTGCCACGGCCTAACACTCGACCCGGGACCAAAACAGCGACAATCTCTCCATAAGAGACGGACATTTTTCAAGCACATGGAACAGCGAGAATAAATATAGTTTCTTATTTAATAATTAATCGTATGAAAAGAAAGTTTATTAGTGCACTGCTTTTCGGAGCCCTTGTCACGGCCTCGACAAGTACGTTCGTTTCTTGTAAAGACTACGATGACGACATCACCGAGCTCCGTGGTCAGATTACAACAAACGCAACAGACCTGTCTTCGCTGGTCGACGAGAAGCTCGGCAATGCCGAAAATGAGATTGCCGCATTGAAAGAACAGGCGTCAAGCCTTGACGAGGCCTACAAGAAGGCCGACCAGGCTCTGAACGACGCCATCATGAACGCGACCAACGACGCACAGGGCTACGCCGAGATTCAGGCACAGCAAGCACAGACCGCTGCCATCGATGCTGCCCGCCAGCTCGTGGAAGAGGCATCGGCCAAACTGCAGGAGGCCTTGGACAAGGCCAACAGCATCATCGACGAGCAGGGCAAGACGGTGGAGGCTCTGCTCAAGGCCGACGAGGAACTGCAGAACGGAATAGACGCTGCGACATCGCGCGCGAACGACGCTTACACGCTGGCTGAGCAGGCAAGCAAGAGCAAGCCGCAAAAGACGCTGCCGACAAGGCTGCAGAGGTGGCCGACGACCTGCAGACCATCAACGAGACGCTGAGCAGTCAGCTCAACGTCATCGAAGGCTCGCTCAAAGAGGTGAAAGAGACGGCCGAAGACGCTGCGTCGAGGATAACGGCCCAGGAGAAAGCATTGGATGCCCTTGAAAAGAGCAACAGCGAAGCGCTCGAGGCACTCGGCGCCGAAGACGACGCGCTCAGGCAGCTTATCGAAGCCAACCAGAAGGAGATAGAAGACCTGAGGAAAGAGCTCGAACCGCTTAAGACCGCTGCCGACGAAGCCCTGTCAAGCGCCAAGGAATACACAGACAAGAAGGTGGAAGAGGCACTTGGCGGCATAAGCTCTGTAGGCACGGCCATAGAGGATCTGAAGAAGGAGTATGCTGCAGCCGACGAACTGATAAAGGATGATGTAAGCAGCCTTAAGACAACGGTCGAAGGCATCGAGGATGACCTCAAGGTGGTCAACGTCAAGCTGGCCAACATCAACAGCCTGCTCAACTTCAACGTCAACAATCTCATCACGGGAATAATCTATCAGGATGCCACCGAATACAACGTGTTTGCAAAGGTGGGCACGGCCGGGGCAGTGTTCGCCAAGGACGACGCCGAGAAGAAGACGGCCATATTCCCCTACGAGGGCTATAGCGGATATGCAAAGCTGACGGTGGGCCACTACAACATACAGGAATATGCCGGCGAGATATACGCCACGGTAAACCCGACCGACATCGATGCGTCGACAGCCGTAATCAACCTTGAGAACAGCCTGGGCGACCGCAACACCATATACAGCCTCGGCGTGGCCAAGCCGGCAGAGGGACACCTCATCGAAACGCGCGCCACGACGTCGAAGAACGGACTGTGGAAACTGCCCGTGAACAGCATCACGTCGTCTACCGACGACCCGACGAAGCGCGTGGAAGCCAAGGCCCTCTATGCACTGACCACCAATTATGAGCAGGACACGCTCGACGCAGAGGGCAATATTGTGAAGATACAGAAGAAGATATACTCTCACTATGCCATCAACAAGGTGCCGCAGGCCGCCACGGCAGCCTCAAGCATCGACATGGACGTGATTGGCCATGGCGACAACCTTGACAACAACCCGGCCCACGGCATCGACATCCAGTTCTCGGCACTTAACGGCGAGCTGAGGCTGAGCACCAACGGGAAGCGCGTTTACAAGAAGTTCGTAGAGTGTGTAAGCGTGGTCAACAGCGAGGGCAAGCCCCTGGCCGACGGCGTGAAGACGTTCAACGAAGCCAATAGTCAGCTGTACACCATACTCGCCGCCAACGACTATGGAAAGGAAGACACCATAAACGTGACCTGCCCGGAGAGCTACAAGAACTACACCGTGACGCTGCGCTACTACATCTGGAACTACAACGGATCGGTGAGCGCCATCGACAAGAAGCTGGTATTCAACCAGACGCTGTGGGGACAGGACAACACCTCGCTGACAATGGCCCCGACGGGCTCGACAACACAGGCCGTATACTCTGACGACTTCGGCAAGTTCGCATTCGTCAACGGCGAGAAGAGCTCCAACGGAACAACCTGGAGCCAAGAGGCTTACTATGTGGAGGCTACCGTGGGCAACGACGACGCCGACATAAAAGGTGCAGTAATCAACCTCAACAGCGCCGACAAGGGCACCAATTACGAGGCTGTCACGGTAGGGGCCGCAAGGAGAGCGCTCAACACTTCGACACTCGACAAGATCAAGCAGCTGCAACTGTCGTACGACCCGAGCACGCTCGAGCTCGACCATGAGTACAACATCACACTGACGTTCTTCGACCGCAACGGCTTCAAGGTGAACATTGTGAACATCAGCTTCACCATGACCGTACCGACAGGTAAGCCAAGCCCATGGCACATCGAGGCTGCATTCGACACCGAGGACAAGCTCACCATCGCATGGGCCACACCCGACAAGAACGACGCAACCAACACAACGGGATGGTACGACCTCAGCGGCTCGTTCTACCAGATTGACAACGGATTCCCCACAGCAGGCGACCCGTACTCATTCAAGCTAAACGACAGCGAGTCGTATGCACCGGGCGAGGCCAACCACAAGTTCTTGCCAACGCAGATGCCGGCTGCATCCAACTACGTGATGTATGTGCCCAACGCCGCCATCAACCAAAAGGCTAACGAGGAGCACACCTACACGATGACAGGCGGAATAATGTTCTACGGACTGCCAAACCTCATCAGCTACAACGGTGAAGGCGGATTCGCCGACGAATTCCAGATTAAGTTCCTCTCGCCGATACGATATGCCATCCTCGGAACGAAGGACTACATACCCGGCAAGACCTACGAAGGAATGCAGAACGACGAAATCAGCGTTGACTACCGCCAGAGCGTGACGATAAACAACTCTTACTTCGACGCCCTCGACCCGAAGGAGGCAACGGCAACGCGCGTAAACTTCTTCGAGAACAGAGACGCCCGCATCGCCAACACAAGCATCGAGTTCGCCAAGGCTGACGACAGCAACAACGCGTTGTTCAAGGAAATAAGGAGCAATGGCGACGGTACTTACACCCTGATGACCGACGACAAGGTTTCGATGGTGAAGGACACGGATGTCGACTTCAAGCTCACTGTCACCGACGTATGGGGTGCCGTGACCGAATATACATTCACCGTGACTGTCAAGGCCAACATGTAACAATGCGGCCTTTGGCTCACTGACATCACAAAAGGAGGGGATGGGTTGCTCGGACGAAGCCCCATCCTCTCTTTTAAATAACACTCTTGACTTATGAGAAATGCATTCATGATCGTGGCCTTGACGGCCATGGTGCTTGCCGGATGCTCACAGAAGCGCAGCAACGACGCGGCCCGCAGGAAGGCCGCAACCATAAAAGACCCTACGGTATACGCCAGGATTGAGTCTACCGGCAACGACAGCATAAGCGTGGCCCTGCTGGCAGACAGCAGCCTGATTACGGTTGGCGTGGCCAACGCCGCCGAGCACAAGGCCATCGCCGGCGAACTGACACGGGGCGACACGCTCGCCATGGTGCTCGACGACGGCGGACGGAGCATGGTGGCAGGGGTCAACGTGTCGCAACTCGTCGGGCTGTGGCTCTGCGACGACGGCAGCGGCAACGGACTACGGCTGGCGCCCGACGGTGCCGCAAGCTCGGTTGGAACCGGGAAGCTGACTCTCAGGACGTGGCGGATAGCCAACGGAAGGCTGGTGCTTACCTACATCATGCCCGACGGAACCGACTACACCGAAAAACCGGCACGCACCCGAATAGTGCTTCTCGCCTCCGACAGCCTCAGGATAGAGGTGAACGACACGGTGATGGGCTACACCCGCTCATCGGGATTGCTCACTATATGACAGAAAGCCAACGGAGCCGTAGACCTACATGCACCGGCCGGCAAGGGAAATGATAATGACTTTTCATACCACTCAAAGAAATCTAACGCGTAATCACATTAATATATTGTATGTAATCCGATTGTACCAGGGTAACAACACAAAACATATAGAGTACATTTAAGAGGAGATGGCACCACCGCCGGCGGGCGGAGCATGGTGCCATTTTTTGCGTCCTGGAGCGCCCCCGGCACCATTCCGCCACGCTACCGCAAGCAGCGCAAACCGCGACAGGGGCGTTTGCAAAGTTTTGCACGACGGATTTGCGTGTGCAAATTTTATTGATTAACTTTGCAATCAATAAGTACAATCAGGAACAAACAAAAACACTTGCCCATGCAATACATCATTTATCCACCGGAAAAGCTCAACGCCACGATAACACTGCCGGCATCGAAGAGCATCAGCAACAGGGCACTCATCATACACGCACTGGCCGGAGGCGGGCCAATGCCCGAAAACCTGTCGGACTGCGACGACACCGAGGTCATAGTAAAGGCACTGAACGACATGCCAGAAGTGATTGACATAAAGGCGGCAGGCACGGCAATGAGGTTCATGACGGCCTTCCTTGCCGTGACACCGGGCGTACACACCATAACGGGAACGGAGCGGATGCTCCACAGGCCCATAGGGGTGCTCGTGGATGCACTGCGCTACATAGGCGCCGAAATAGAGTATGCGGGCGAAGAAGGCTACCCCCCGCTGCGAATAACGGGCAAGCGGCTCGACGGAGGCCCGCTGGTAATAGCCGGCAACGTGAGCTCGCAATACATCTCGGCGCTGCTCATGATCGGGCCCGTGCTGCGCGGAGGGCTCGAGCTGAGGCTCACCGGCGAGATAATATCACGCCCGTACATCGACCTGACGCTGTGGCTGATGAATGCCTACGGTGCAGAGGCCGAGTGGAACGACATAGATACGATAACCGTAAAGCCCAAGCCCTACACCGGGCGGAGGTGGCTGATAGAGAACGATTGGAGCGCCGCCTCATACTGGTATGAGATGATGGCGCTGAGCAACAACCGCGACGACGAGCTGGCACTGGCCGGGCTGGCCGACGGGAGCATGCAGGGCGACTCGTCGGCGCGCTACATATTCAGCCTGCTGGGGGTGAAGACAACGTTCGACTGCACCGAGCAGGGACTGCCAACGACCATCCGGCTGAGGCACACCAGGCACAGGCTGCCACGGCTGGAGTACGACTTCGTCAACTCGCCCGACATGGCCCAGACCTTCGTGGCGTGCTGCGCGGCCATGGACATCAAGTTCCGCTTCACCGGACTACAGACGCTCAAGATTAAGGAAACGGACAGGATAGAGGCCCTGAAGACCGAGATGCGCAAGCTGGGCTACGTGCTGCACGACGTCGAAGGACGCGAGCTGACGTGGAAGGGCGAGAGATGCGAGGCACAAACACACCCCGCCATCGACACATACGACGACCACCGCATGGCAATGGCATTCGCGCCGCTGGCCATGCGCCACCCGGGGCTTCGGATAAACAACCCCGAGGTGGTGTCAAAGTCGTACCCTCACTTCTGGGACGACCTGCGCCGCGCCGGATATACCGTCGAGGAGGCCGGGCAGGAAGCATGATACTGGAATACTCGTTTGTACAGAACGCCCTACTGGGCAGCCTGCTCGCCAGCATAGCCTGCGGCCTTGTGGGCACCTATATCGTAGCCCGCAGGCTCGTTCTCATAAGCGGCGGCATCACACATGCATCGTTTGGCGGCATCGGGCTGGGCGTTTACTTCGGCGTCAACCCCATTCTGGCAGCCATGGCCTTTGCCGTGGCGAGCGCGTGCGGCGTGCAATGGATGTCTGCACGGGGGCGGATACGCGAAGACTCGGCCATCGCCGTGTTCTGGACGTTCGGCATGAGCCTTGGCATAATATTCAGTTTCATGACTCCGGGCTTCGTGGCCGACCTCTCGTCCTACCTCTTCGGCAGCATACTGGCCATCGGGCCGGGCGACCTTTGGGTGCTCGGCATTGTCGCGGCGGCCGTCGTGGCCACGTTCGCCCTGCTCATGCGCACCATTGTCTGCACAGCGTTCGACCCTGTGTTCGCCCGTTCGCTGCGGCTGCCCGTGCCGGCCATTGAGTACATCATGATGGCACTGACAGCCATGACCATAGTGGCCACGCTCAGGCTTGTGGGCATCGTGCTCGCCATAAGCCTGCTGACAATGCCCCAACTCACCGCCGGCATATTCACCTACAGCTTTCCGCGCATGGCCACACTGAGCATTCTGTTCGGCATGGCATACTGCGCTGGCGGCCTGGCCGTCTCGTATTGGCTCAACGTACCGTCGGGAGCATCAATAATATTCGTGTCAATCATCATTTATGCAGCCCTGAAGACAATAAAAACGGCAGCGGCAAAGTTTATGTAATATAGTGAGAACATCTGCCAACCGACATATCGCCATAGTGCTTTCCGCCATCGCTATAATGATGGCGGCAGGGTGTTCCACGAAGAAAAACACAGCCAACACGCGATGGTGGCACTCGTTCACCGCCCGCTACAACACCTACTACAACGGCAGCCAGGCCTATATCGAGGGCTCGCTCGAGAAAGAAAACGGCAACAAAGACAACTTCACGGAAATCATTCCGCTATATACCGTGGGCAACAAAGCCAGCCGAGAGCTGGGCAAAGGCAACTTCGACAGGGCCATAGAAAAGTCGGAGAAAGCCATAAAACAGCACAGCATAAAGCGCAGGCCCACATGGAACAAAAGCCGGCGCAAGACCGCCAAGGACATAGAATGGCTCAACCGAAAGGAATACAACCCCTTCCTGTGGAAGGCATGGCTGCTAATGGGCAAGTCGCAATTCCAGAAAGGAGAGTTCGACGAAGCCGCCGCCACGTTCTCATACATGTCGCGCCTGTACGCCACACAGCCGCAGATAAACGGCATAGCAAGGGCGTGGCTCGCCAAATGCTACACCGAGCTCGACTGGCTTTACGACGCCGAAGACGTGATAACGAAGATGAAGCGCGACACCATGCACTACAAGGCCGTGAAAGAGTGGGACTACACTTATGCCGACTACTACATACGGAGCAAGCAATACGACGAGGCCGTGAAATACCTTGCCAAGGTCATCAAGCACGAACGGCGCAAGAAGCAGAAAGCCCGCGAGTGGTTTCTGATGGGACAGCTGCAGACCCGGCTCGGCAACAGGCAGGCGGCATACAAGGTTTACGGCAAGGTGGTGAGGCAGAACCCGCCTTACGAAGTGGAGTTCAACGCCCGCATAGCCCAGACCGAGGTCATGGCAGGGGGCCGTTCGAAGCAAATGATAAAGCGGCTGCGCCGAATGGCCAAGTCGGACAAGAACAAAGACTACCTCGACCAGGTGTACTACGCCATCGGCAACATCTACCTGGCCGGGCAAGACACGCTGAACGCCATCTCGGCGTATGAGCGAGGCAACAAGGAATCGACCCGCAGCGGCATCGAAAAGGGCGTGCTGCTGCTGAAACTCGGCGACCTCTACTGGGCCAGGGAGAAGTACAACGACGCCCAGAGGTGCTACGGCGAGGCCATCGGGCTGCTCGACAAGGACAGGCCCGACTACGCGCTGCTGTCTAAACGGTCGGAGGTGCTCGACGAACTGGTGCCGTTCACCGACGCCGTCTACCTGCAAGACTCGCTCCAAGTGCTCGCAAAGCTGCCCGAGGCCGAGCGCAACAAGGCCATAGACAGGGTGATAGAAGAGCTCAAGAAGAAGGAAGAGGAGGAGAAGCGGGCCGCACAGGAGGCCGCCGCCGAGCAGCAACTGCAACAACAGGGCGCCGTGGGCAACCAGCTGGCCGGCAACAGGCTGACGTCGACACAGCAACAGAAGGGAGGCACCTGGTACTTCTACAACCCCATGACCGTCAACCAAGGCAAGGCCGCATTCCAGAAACAGTGGGGCAAGCGTGAGAATGTCGACAACTGGCAACGTATAAACCAGACGGTGGTGAACCTTGCGGCCGGCGAGCAACCAGCCGACTCGCTGGCGGCAAACGCCGAAGGCGGAATGGCCGCCACCGACGGGGCACCAACCGACAGCACCGCCGCCGATGGCGCTCCGGCCGACTCTGCCGCCAACGACCCGCACACACGGGAATACTACCTGGCGCAAATACCGTTTACAGAAGAGCAGAAAGCCGAGAGCGACAACATAATAAAGGACGGCCTTTTCAACTCGGGCGTAATCTTCAAAGACAAGCTCGACAACCTGAAGCTGAGCGAGAAAGCGCTCACCAGGCTCACTTCGCAATACCAAGACTACGAGAAAAACGACGAGGCTTGGTACCACCTGTTCCTGCTTTACTCTCGCCTTGGCAACAAGGCCATGGCCGACAACTGCCTTGCAAGGCTGAAAGCCGACTTTCCGAACAGCAATTGGACAACGCTGCTGAGCGACCCCTACTTTGCAGAAAACGCCAAGTTCGGCGTACACATAGAAGACTCTATATACGCAGCCACGTATGAAGCCTTCAAGGCCGACCGCTTCGGCGAGGTCAAGGCCAACGCGAAGATCTCGGCAGAGCGGTTCCCCCTGGGTGCCAACCGACCCAAGTTCATATTCATAGAAGGCCTGGGCATGCTCAACGAGGGCGATGCCGATGCGTGCGTGGCCAACATGAAGAAGGTGGTGGAGGAATACCCGAAGAGCGAAGTGGCCGAGATGGCCGGCATGATAATAAAGGGCGTTCAGGCGGCAAGTTTGACATAGGCGATATATGGTCGCGCCGAGGCGTGACCCTGGCAGAGACCGACTCGACGGCCAACGACACGCTAAGCACGGAGCGATTCACCGGCTTCGTGTTCCTGCTGGCATACCAGCCCGACTCTGTCGACGCCAACCAGCTGCTCTACGACATGGCTAAATACAACTTCTCAAACTTCCTCGTGCGCAACTTCGACATTGCCGTCGACCAGGACAACGGCATCTGCAGGCTGATGATAAGCGGTTTCCTGAGCTACGACGAGGCCCTGCAGTATGCCCGCCACCTGTATGCCGACCCGGCCATGGCCGCCAAGGTGAAAGGCTGCCGGAGAATCATCATCAGCCAGGAAAACCTCAAGCTGCTCGGCACGAAGTACAGCTACAACGAGTATGAGAAGTTCTTTGAAGACGCGCTCGCGCCCATCAGCATAAGCAAGGAGCAACTTCTAAACATGCCCGAGAGCGTTGAGCAAGAGAAAGAGCCCGAAAGCGACAGCGCCGAAGGGCAGCAACAAGAAGACATCATTAACAACAACGAACCGCAATACGACGGCGGCTTCGACTTTGGAGACGACTTTTACCAATGAGCAACGGACTGTTACTTTGGGCCGACGACGAGATAGAGCTGCTCAAGGCCCACATACTATTCCTCGAGAAGAAAGGATACGAGGTGGTGACGGTGACCAACGGCACCGACGCCATCGACCAATGCCGCACGCAAAACTTCGACCTCGTGCTGCTCGACGAGATGATGCCCGGCCTCAGCGGGCTCGAAACGCTGCAGAAAATCAAGGAAATCATGCCCGCCGTGCCGGTGGTCATGGTCACCAAGAGCGAAGAGGAGAACATCATGGACCAGGCCATCGGCTCGAAGATAGCCGACTACCTGATAAAGCCGGTCAACCCCAACCAGATTCTGCTGACGCTGAAGAAGAACATACACCGCAAGGAAATAGTGGCCGAAGTGACGCAAAGCGGATACCAGCAAGACTTCAGCCAGATATCGATGCAGATTGGCATGTGCCGGAGCCACACCGACTGGACGGAGCTGTACAAGCGGCTCGTGAGGTGGGAACTGGAGCTTAGCGGCACCGACAGCAACATGACCGAGATGCTGCAGATGCAGAAAGAAGAGGCCAACAACGCCTTCGCCAAGTTCATCAAGGGCAACTATGCCGGATGGATAGCATCGCTCACGCCCGGGGCCACGGCCGAAGGGCGCCCCACGCTGAGCCCCGAGGTGTTCAAGCGCAAGGTGTTCCCACTGCTCGACAAGGGCGAGAAGGTGTTCATGGTGGTCATCGACAACTTCCGCTACGACCAGTGGCGCATCATAGCCAGGGAGCTGGGCGACCTCTTCGACATCGACGAAGACCTATACTTCAGCATACTGCCCACGGCCACGCAGTACGCCCGCAACGCCATCTTCAGCGGACTCATGCCCAACAAGATTGCGAAAATGTTTCCCGAACTGTGGGTCGACGAAGACGAGGAGGAAGGCAAGAACCTCAACGAGGGCCCGCTCATAAAGACGCAACTGGAGCGGTACCGCCGCCACGACACGTTCTCGTATACGAAAATCAACGACTCGGCCGGTGCCGAGAAGTTCATGCAGAAGTTCAACCAGCTGGGGCACAACGCGCTAAACGTGGTTGTGTTCAACTTCATCGACATGCTGAGCCACGCCCGCACCGAGTCGAAGATGGTGCGCGAACTGGCCAGCAACGAGTCGGCCTACCGCAGCATAACGCTCAGCTGGTTCCGCCACTCGGTCATATCCGAGCTGTTCAAGCAACTGGCACAGACCGATTGCCGGGTCGTGGTCACCACCGACCACGGCTCGATACGCGTAAGCAAGCCGGTGAAGATTGTGGGCGACCGCAACACCAACACCAACCTGAGATACAAGCTCGGCAAAAACCTGGGCTACTCAGACAAAGACCTGTTCACCATTAAGGAGCCCGCCAAGGTGCAACTGCCCGCGCCCAACCTGAGCACGAGCTACGTCTTTGCCACCGGCAACTCCTTTTTTGCATACCCGAACAACTACAACTATTACGTCTCTTACTACAAAGACACCTTCCAGCACGGTGGTATTTCGATGGAAGAGATGATCATACCGATAATAACAATGACTGGAAAAAAAAGATAAGATGGAAATAAGAATAGACAGACTTGAGGACATACGCAATGCCGCAAGGCAGTTTGTTGACAACATGGGCAACGGCAACGTGTTTGCCTTCTACGGAAAGATGGGGGCGGGAAAGACCACTTTCATCAAGGCCGTGTGCGAGGAACTGGGAGTGGACGACGTGATTACCTCGCCCACATTTGCCATAGTAAACGAATACAGGGCCGAACCTTCGGGCGAGCTAATATACCATTTCGACTTCTATCGGATAAAGAAGATTGAAGAGGTTTACGACATGGGCTACGAAGACTATTTCTACAGCGGGGCGCTGTGCTTCATCGAGTGGCCCGAGCTGATAGAGGAGCTGCTGCCGGGCGACGCCACCTGCGTGAGGATTGAAGAGAAGGAAGACGGCAGCCGCACGGTAACGTTCTGACCGAAGGCGTGGCGCAGCCGCGCCAACTCCAGGCAAAGGCAACCCTACGGAGTGCATCCAGCATGCACCGTGGGGTTGCCTTTCTGTTTCACCAATGCGAAAAAAGCACACGGAAGGCCTTCGGCGGCCATGGCGGCACAAGCCCAACGCTACCACATGGCGGCTCCACCGCGCGCAAATCCGGCTATCCGGCCAAGCAGGTCGGCCTCGTTGCGGCCCATAGCGCTGCAGAAGTCGTCAAAGCTGCCGGCATCTTGCGCTATGGCCATGCCCAGTTTGCATAGCCTGCCGGCGGTGTCCTTAATGGCGTAAACGTCTTCCGACAGCGTGCCGGGGTGCGGATATAACAGCATGCCGCGGGTCGAGCCGAAACGGTACATATACGTTATGGTCTTGTAATATATGGCTGTTGCCTGCGTCGAATCCTCGCCGTAAGCCCTCTTGCCGGCCAGCGGAACATACTTGGCGTCGGCCACCACGCACGGTTGGGTGCGGCTCATGAAGTCGGGATAGATGGGTTGGAACCCGTCGAACAGGTACTGCCTGTGGCGCCCGGTGCGGTTTTCGGGGTGGATGAAGCCTCCGGCCAGCACCGTGGCCAGATATTCCTCCCACAGCCACGCGCCGTCGAACAGCAACCCGCCAACCCTGTCGTCACTGCTGCCATAGGCCATGCGGTCGCCGGCCAGTATGCGCAGGCACAGGCGCTGCAGCGTGCGGTAACCGGTGAAAAAGGGGTGTGACAGCGGCTTGAGGTTGGCCTCCACCACCCGCCGCAGCCCACGCGGACTGTATGTGGGCCGGGTGATGTGGCACACCGTGTCTATAATGCTCCTCGTCTGGCTGTCGGCCGCAAGCAAGGCCCGCGCCAACGGCTTAGCCTTCAGGTGCTCGATGGTGTGCCTTACAAGCTGCATGAGGCTGTTGTCGGCGCTGTATTCGCGCATGGTGTAGGCCACGCTGCCCCTGAACGGCATGTTGGTGCGCAGGTGGCGCGCCATGTCTATGCGCCCCTTGACGCCCGCGTCGTTGCACTGCCGGCCCACGTACGCCCTGTAGACGCCCTGGGCCCAGGCCCGCCTGAGGCAGCATGGAAACAGGCAGTCAAGATAGTCAATCATGCCTAAGCCGCCTGCCGACTGGTCGAAATCGAGCATGTTGGCATCAAACACCCTGCCCAGCATGTAGTGAAGGAAATAGTCGGAGGCATCGTCGCGGGCAAAGCGCGACCTTATGTTCAGCCTCGTGGCATTGCGCCCCACGAAGCCCATCACATTGGCCGTGGCAAGGCGGCCGCCGCCAATGGTGAACACGGGCGTTCCGCCAATGCCGTCGCGACTGTCGGAAAGGTCGTCGGGAAAGACGAGCAGGCCCGGGTTGCGCTCGCAAAGCTCGGCCAACGGCACGTTGCCAATGGCCTCGAGGTCGGCCAGGCACCCGGCCGGCACCTCCATACTGCCGCCGTTGTTGTCGGTGGTATACAGCCTCTCCATTGCCCTCTCAGCCCTTTCCGCCATCCATGAACGCCGTGCGCAAGGCCTCGAGCTTGGCGTCGGCCGCAGGCAGTCCGCGCAGATACTCCCTGAGCAGCGGCTCTATCCTGAAGCGCCACACGCCCCTGATGTCGGTGTCGGGGCGCCCGTCGGTGCCCAGAAAGTAGGCCCCGCCCACATGGTAGGCACTGCCCAGGCCTTCGGTTTCGGAGATGGCATCGTTAAGACGCCCCATCTTTTCGGCCACGTCGGCCGGCAACCGCATGTTGACGGCGCTTTCCCCGGCCGTCACCTCCACCCACGCAAAGCGCCGGCGCATGGCAAAGTCGAAGCTCTCGACGCTTCGGTCTATGTCGTTCATGGTGCCAATGATGTAAACGTTGGCCGGAACATAGAACAGTTCGCTGCCCTCGTGCATGTTGGCATACTGCGTGGCCACGGCGCCGCGCGGGCCCCGGTAGCCGGGATCGATGGAAAAGAAGAGCTCTCCGAACACCTTCGACACCTCGCCGCGGTTTATCTCGTCTATCACAAACACATACTTCCTGTCGGCCATGTCGGCCTTGTATTCCGGCACACCATAGTTGTCTTTCAGGTGCTGAAGTATGTTGCTCACGTATGCCATGTTGTAAATGCCGTCCTTGCGGCCTCCGTAGAGCCGCTTTATCGAGTCGATGTTGGTCGGGAAGTCGCGCCCCTCGGCAGCCTCGCTCTTGTCGGAGCGCACCCTGAACGTGACCCCGCCGCGGTAAGCCACCGAGAATTCGTAGCCACTCTTGTTCTTCACCTTGACGGGCGTTTCGCTGCAGTCGTCCTTGAATCGCTCTATGGCCTCATCAAGGCGGGCCATGCTTCCCTTCTCCATGGCCTTGCGGCAAAACTGCTTGAACACTCCGTCGCGCAGCTCGAAGCCCACGTTTCCGTTGTCGTCAGACTGCACGGGGCGCAGCCCTTCCACAAAGTCGGTGTAGTCGTATGAGGGATGGAACTGCACAAAGCCAAACTGGCCGCTGGCCGCGAGCTGCTCGTCGGTGTCCACTCCCACCAGCTTCATTGCCATGCGGCGCGCAAGATATGTCTTGCCCGTGCCCGGGGGGCCGGTGAGCACCATGTTTTTCACCCTCTCGAGCATCTGTGCCTTCTCTTCGATATAATTGTCCATAAGGTATTGTTTGTTGTCTTTATCCCGCAGATATTCAAGCAATTGCCACGGGTAAGTCACTATGTCCATCGGGTCGGCGGGCTGCAGTGCATCGCAAAACAGGCGCGTGATGTTGTAGCTGTTGGCAAACCAGTCGCCCTTCCTGTACTCGGGCAGCCTGTCGCTGACGTGGCGGCCCAACAGCATGTACAGCTCCTCGAGCTGATGCTCGGCCACGATAGAGCACAAGAGCCTTGGCTGCAGGCCGGCCACAAGGCGGTTGGTGGCCGCCCGCAGGTCTTGCGCTGTATGCGCGCGCACCACTTTCTTCAACTGCCTGTATGCCTCCCACTGCGGCTCGTCCTGGTGTTCGGCTATAGCCTTGAGCAGCGGCGCCACCTCGTGCCATGCGCTTTTGAGCCGTGCCCGGTCGTCGCGGGTGAAGTATTTCTGGGCGACGCTGGCCACACACTGGCCTTGGGAGCGCTCAAAATACTCGTAGAACACGCCCTTGTCCCAATCTTCCCACCGCTTGCCGGCCTGTGCCTCGGCAACAAACCGCGGCACGAAGCTCACGTAAGAGTCGTGCCATTGGCGGTTTACATCAATACGGCCGCACAACTGCCTCAACGATTCCTTTTCCATACACCGCATTCTATGATAATTCAAAAAGCCGCGCCCTCGGCATTGTCAGAGCCATCGGCCCTGGCCTCCGGGGCTGTCCGAATCGGGCGAGCCGACCGCTGCAAAGCAACCGGCAAGCGCCGTTGCCGCCCGCAATACGCCTTTCTGTCTGATGACACTGTTCGTCTTGGCCATATACTGCCAAGTTGTCTGCCCCCGGCATCCGGGCTGCAAGCCCCGGCTGGGCGCGCCCGGGGCCGCCGGCACCGATGGCCTTTGAAAATGGAAATGCACTGCAAACGAGTGCAATGTGAGCTTGCTCACTGATTGCCGAGTGCAGCTTGTCTTATGCAAAGATATACATAATAATCTCTCCGGCCAAGCGTTTTGACATAAAAGCCTATGCCCGGCCCTGCCTAACGGGCCGTTTGGCAGGGCAATACGGGCCGTTCGGCGGTGCAATACGGCCTGTTTCAGGATGCAAAACGGCACCTATGGGCAACACGCTGGCAACCAACCACTTAGCAACCCCCATTTTCTTCCGTTACGATATAGCCACAGGCATTGCCGGCGGGCCGGATTGCAACATGCCCAGACAGCCACCGGCACAAAACGGCAGCGGTGGCACACGACCATCGCAGGTCGTGAGCCACCGCCCCGTTTGCCATTCGCCGAAGCCTGCAGGCAGCGTTACCAGCCGGCCACCGGCGGCGTAGGTCAATCCAGGTTTTGCTCCTGGAAGTCCATGTCGGCCTGCACCACGAAGAACACCTCGGCCGGATCGAAGTCGCCTCGGCCCTCTTCCGATGCCTTGGCGCACACATAGTCGGCCACCTTCTGCAGGTCGATGTCCACGTAACCCTCCTCGTCGGCGTCGGCCTCAAGCACTCCGCTCTCAAAGTAATAGTCAACGATGGTGTCCATCATGTAGCGCAGGTCGGCCTCGCTGTACTTCTCTTTCAGGTCGGCTGGCAGCACGTCGAGAATGTATTCCACCTCGCGCGCGTTCTCTTCATCGTCGAGCCGCAGCTCTTCCTCAAAGTCGGCCATGGCCGTTTAGAGCAAAGATTGGAACTTCTCGTCGAGCTTCTGCTTCGACACAGCGCCCACGATCTTGTCTACTACCTGCCCGCCCTTGAAGAACAACAGTGTCGGTATGTTGCGTATGCCGAACTCGGCGGCAATGTCTTCGCACTCTTCAACGTCGCACTTGCCCACGTTGAGCTTGCCGTCATACTCCTTGGCCAGCTCTTCAACGATAGGTGCTATCATGCGGCATGGGCCGCACCATGTTGCCCAGAAGTCAACGACCAAAGGCAGTTCGCCATTCTTCAGCGACTCGAAATTCTCGTTTGTGATTTTTACTTCCATTGTCTCTTTCGTTTATATTGTTAATGTCTTGAATTGATTCACATGCTATCCCGACAGCAAAAGACATGCCACAAATGGCGCCCTTGGCCCTCCGCCCTGTCAGTTTATCTTGTAATCAAGCGCCGGGGTTTGCTCTATGTAAGCTATGAGGTTGCGTTTCACGTCGACGGTGCGGTTCTGGCTGCGCAACAACACGTGGTTTTTCCCCCTCGAGTCGTGCAGCCTGAAGAAGAGCTTTGTCTGCCCCGGGTTGTCGCAAATTATCTCGTTGAGCTCCTCGACCACCTTCTCGTCGAGCAAGTCGGCGCTGAGCGAGATGGTAATCCTGTCGATGGCCTTGTCCTTTATGGTCTGCAGGTATTCGATGTTCTGTATGCGCAGGTCGAAAAACTTGCTGTCGCGGTATCGCTGCTGGCACTTTGCCGTTATGTATACGGCGCACCCTTCCTTGAACATGCCGCTCCACCGGCCCCACTCTTCGCCGAACATGGCGAGCTCGCCGCTTCCGGCAAAGTCTTCTATGGTGACGAAGCCGCAGGGCTTTCCCGTCTTTGTGAACTTCGACTTTATGGCCGTAACGATGCCCCCAATGACCACCGACTCACGCCCGGACAGCGCCGACACGTCGGCAAGCTCGGAGCAATGGGTGTTGCAAAGGTTGTCGAGCACAATCTTATATTCATCGAGCGGATGGGCCGAGAGGTAAATGCCTACGAGGTCGCGCTCGCGGTTCAGCCTCTCGATGTCGCTCCATCGCTCGCCCTTTATTATGGGCGGTGTGGCTATGGCCACCTCGTTGTCGCCGCCGAAGAGCGAGTTGCGCATCTGCATCTGCTCCGCCTGGTATGTCTGTCCGTAGCGCACGAGCGTGTCGATGAACGCCTCGCCCTTGGCGTTGGTGGCAAAGAAGTCTTCGCGCTTCATTGCCCCGAAGCCGTCGAACGCCCCGCTGAGCACGAGCGACTCAACCCCCTTGCGGTTGACGGCGCCAAGGTTGACACGCTGCATGAAGTCGAACACGTCTTTGTAAGGCCCGTTCTTCTCACGCTCGTCGATGATGGCGTCGGCCGCCGCGCCGCCCACGCCCTTGATGGCGCTTATGCCGAAGCGTATCTCGCCCTTCTTGTTGGCGCTGAATTTCTGGCGGCTCTCGTTGACGTCGGGGCCCAGCGTGGGTATGCCCATGGCCCGGCACTCGTCCATGAGCTTTGTTATTTCGGTTATGTTGTCGAGGTTTCGGCTCATCACGGCAGCCATGTACTCCGCCGGGTGGTGGGCCTTGAGGTAGGCAGTCTGGTAAGACACCCATGAGTAACAGGTGGCGTGGCTCTTGTTGAAGGCGTACGAGGCGAACTTCTCCCAGTCAGACCATATCTTCTCGAGCACCTTGGGGTCGTGGCCGTTGGCCTTTCCGCCTTCGATGAACTTTGGCTTCATCGCGTCGACTATGGCCTTCTTCTTCTTGCCCATGGCCTTGCGCAGCGCGTCGCTCTCGCCTCTGGTGAAGTTGGCGAGCTGCCGCGAGAGCAGCATGACCTGCTCCTGGTAGACCGTTATGCCGTATGTGTCCTTGAGATATTTCTCCATGCAGGGTATGTCATACTTTATTTCCTCCTTCCCGTTCTTGCGCGCTATGAACGAAGGGATATAGTCCATTGGGCCCGGACGGTAGAGGGCGTTCATGGCTATTAGGTCTTCAAACACGCTGGGATGGAGCTCCCTGAGGTATTTCTGCATGCCGGGCGACTCAAACTGGAACGTTCCTATCGTGCGGCCCTCGCAATACAGCTGGTAGGTTAGAGGGTCGTCTATGGGTATGGTGTCGAGGTCTATCACCTTGCCCGTGGTCAGCCTCACGTTCTCGACGGCCTCCTTGAGTATCGAAAGCGTCTTCAGGCCGAGGAAGTCCATCTTTATCAACCCCGTCGACTCGATGACATGGCCGTCATACTGCGTGCACCTCAGCTTGTGGCCCGGGTCAGACTTGTCTTCGGCAATGGACACGGGAACCCAGTCACTGATAGGGTCGCGGCAGATGATGAAGCCACATGCGTGGATGCCGGTGCCGCGAACGGTGCCCTCGAGCATCTTTGCGTACTCCATGGTGTTGTGCAGCTTGGGGTCGGGACTGGCCTCGGCCTCGCGCAACTCGGGTATGCACTTGATGGCGTTGGTAAGGTTCATCTTCAGCCCGTCGGGCAGTTTGTCGGGTATTTGCTTGCAAAGGTAGTTGGCTTGCTCAAGCGGCAGCTTCTCGACACGGGCCACATCCTTTATCGAGTTCTTCGTGGCCATGGTGCCGTAGGTTATGATGTGGGCGCAGTTGTCGTGCCCGTACTTGTCTTCAACCCACTCGAGCACCTTGCCGCGTCCGTCGTCGTCGAAGTCG